>Ga0326727_10000593_pt1 | contig 147387 bp, 132 predicted proteins | sample MB2enrmetagenome_FD_207643 | JGI IMG/M metagenome (GOLD analysis project Ga0326727, IMG submission 207643) | Lab enriched peat soil microbial communities from McLean, Ithaca, NY, United States - MB29MY | ecosystem: Environmental > Terrestrial > Soil > Wetlands > Peat | place: USA: New York... | reverse complement strand
CGGCTTTGCGCTCCGCGCAAAGCCGATCACGGCCGCGCATGAAGTTTTTGAAAGGGGGTCCGGGGGGAAACTTTTTTCAAAAAGTTTCCCCCCGTTTCCTCCCCTGCCCGTCGATTGCCCAATCGCGGCTTTTGGTCTATGAACCGGCCTTGTTCGCCGCCGCACCAACGTCAACCCGGAGCCTTCCCGCATGACCGCCAGAGGTTGCGGAATTTTACTTCACGTCACCTCGCTGCCGTCGAAGTTCGGTGTCGGTGATTTGGGCCCCGCGGCCCGAGATTTCATCGACTTCTTGCACGCCGCCGGGCAGAGCTACTGGCAGATCTTGCCGCTCGGCCCGACCAATCCCTTCATCGGCAATTCTCCGTACAGTTCGGATTCGGCCTTTGCCGGCAATCCGCTTTTGATCAGTCCCGAGGACCTGGTTGCCGACGGCTGGCTCACGGACGCCGATCTGGCCGGATTTACTTCGGCTTTTGACGCCACCCGCTGCGACTATTCCGGGACCGGGGCGTTCAAAGAGCGACTTTTGCGCCTGGCCTTCGAACGTCACGGCGGGCGCGCGGCTTCGGACCCGTTTTTCGCGGTCTTTTGCCGCGACAACGCCCATTGGCTTGACGAGTACGCCCTCTTCACGGCGCTCAAGGAGCGTTTCGGCGGGGCGATGTGGTCCGCCTGGCCGGACGCCTACGCCGGCCGCAATCCGGCCGCCCTGGCCTCGGCCAGGGCGGAATTGGCCCCGCGGATCGCCTACGCCAAATTCGTCCAGTTCCTTTTCATGCGCCAGTGGGAAGCGCTTTTGTCCGTCTGCCGCGAGAAAGGCGTGTTCGTGATCGGCGACGCGCCCATATACGTACATTTCGACAGCGCCGACGTCTGGGCCTGGCAGCGCTATTTCAAGCTGGGAAACGACCGCAACCCATATGTGGTGGCCGGGGTGCCGCCGGATTATTTTTCTCCCACGGGCCAGCGCTGGGGCAATCCGGTTTACGACTGGAATGCCGCAAAGTCCGACGGCTATCGCTGGTGGGAGATGCGGCTGCGGCACAACCTGCTTCTTTTCGACTATGTGCGCCTGGATCATTTCCGGGGCTTCGAGGCCTATTGGGAGATTCCGGCCGACCAGGACACGGCGGTCGACGGCAAATGGATCAAGGCCCCGGGCAAAGACTTCTTCACCGCCATGCGCAAGCGTTTTGCCTGCCTGCCGATCATCGCCGAGGATCTGGGCGTGATCACCCCGGGCGTACGCGAGTTGCGCGACGCCTTCGGCTTTCCGGGCATGAACATTTTGCTCTTCGCCTTCGGCGAATCCATGAACGACTCTCCCGATCCGCCGCATTTCCATACCCGCAACCGGGTGGTGTACACCGGCACGCACGACAACAACACGGCCAGGGGTTGGTTTGAGACCGAGGCCGCCCCTGGCGACCGCGAACGTTTTTTCGCTTACGTGGGGCACGCCACCGACGCCGCCGGCTTCCCCCTGGCGCTGACGCGCCTGGCGCTCGCCAGCGTGGCCGACATGGCCGTGATCCCCATGCAGGACGTCCTCGGCCTGGGCAGCGAGGGGCGCATGAACATGCCCTCGATCGCGGCCGGCAACTGGTCCTGGCGCATGTCACCGGGCGCGGCCTCGAAGGAATTAGCCCGGCGGCTTCGGGAGATGGCCGCGCTTTTCGGCCGCTTGGCGTAGACGATTCGCGCCCCCCGTGCCGTCTGGACTTTTTGGGATCGTGACTTAAAAGTAACCGCAACACGAATCTTGCCGGAATGTCCGGCAAGCCGCATTTGAAACGGAGATGATCCATGGACAAGATTCTGGGCCAGGCCCTCACCTTCGACGACGTTTCCCTGCTCCCCCGCTATTCCGACGTTCTGCCCTCCGATGTCGACGTAAGCACCTGGCTGACCCCGGAGATCAAGCTGAACATCCCGCTGGTGAGCGCGGCCATGGACACGGTCACCGAGTCGCGCATGGCCATATCCCTGGCCAGAAACGGCGGCGTGGGCGTAATTCACAAAAATATGAGCATCGAGCGCCAAAAGCTCGAAGTCGAAAAGGTCAAGAAGAGCGAATCCGGCATGATCATCTCGCCCATCACCATCGACCCGGACATCACCGTGGAACAGGCCTTGCGGGTGATGGCCGAATACTCCATCTCCGGGCTGCCGGTGGTCAAAGGCGACACCCTGGTCGGCATCCTGACCAACCGAGACGTGCGTTTCATCAAGGATTCCGTGACCCGCGTCTCGGAGGTCATGACCAGCAAGAAGCTGATCACGGTGCCGGTTGGAACCACTCTGGAGGAGGCCAAGCGCCACCTGCACGAAAACCGCATCGAAAAGCTTTTGGTGGTCGATGAGAACAACAAGCTGCGCGGGCTGATCACGATCAAGGACATCGAGAAGATCCGCAAGTACCCGAACTCCTGCAAGGACGACCTGGGCCGGCTGCGCACCGGCGCGGCCCTCGGCGTGGGCAAGGACCGCGAAGAACGCGCCCAGGCCTTGATCGAGGCCGGGGCCGATTTCATCGTGGTGGATTCGGCCCACGGCCATTCCAAAAACGTCGTGACCACGGTCGAGGCGCTCAGGAGCAATTTCCCCTCCATCCAGATCGTGGCCGGCAACGTGGCCACTTACGACGGGGCCAAGGCCCTGCTTGCCGCCGGCGCGGACGCCATCAAGGTAGGCATCGGCCCGGGCTCGATCTGCACCACCCGCATCGTGGCCGGCGTGGGCGTGCCCCAGGTCACGGCCATCATGGAAGTGAGCAAGGCCACAAGGGAAAAGAAAAAGCGCCTGATCGCCGACGGCGGCATCAAGTTTTCCGGCGACATCGTCAAGGCCCTGGCCTCCGGGGCTGACTCCGTGATGATGGGCTCGCTCTTCGCCGGGACCGAGGAAAGCCCGGGCGAGACCATCTTGTATCAGGGCCGTACCTACAAAATCTATCGCGGCATGGGCTCGATCGACGCCATGCGCGACGGCAGTTCCGACCGCTATTTCCAGGAAGAGTCCAAAAAACTCGTCCCCGAAGGCATCGTCGGCCGCGTGCCGCTCAAGGGCCTGGTTTCCGAGAGCCTCTATCAGCTCGTGGGCGGCCTGCGCTCCGGCATGGGCTACCTCGGCAGCAAGAATTTGGATGAATTGCGCGCCTTTGCCCAGTTCGTGCGCATCTCCCCGGCCGGGCTGCGCGAAAGCCACGTCCACGACGTGATCATCACTAAGGAAGCGCCCAACTACCGGGTGGACACGTACTAGGGACCCAGCCCTCATGAGCCCAGAGGCCAGCCGCCCGCCCCGTCCCGTCAATTCAGTCACGGTGCATGCGGACGGGCGCGCCCGGTGCGCCTGGTGTGGCTTAAGCGACCTGGAGCGCGACTACCACGACGCGCATTGGGGCACGCCGCTGCGCGACGACCGGGCGCTCTTTGAAATGCTCTGCCTCGAAGGCGCCCAGGCGGGCCTCTCCTGGCTGACCATCCTGAAAAAACGGGAAAATTACCGCCTGGCCTTCGACGGCTTTGATCCCGAAAAAATGGCCGGCTACGGCCCGGACAAGATCGACGCCCTGCTGCGCGACACCGGTATCGTCCGCAACAGACTGAAAATAAACGCCTTCATCGCCAACGCCCGGGCCTTTCTCGCGCTCGCCGAAACCTCGGCCGGGCTCAGCGACTTTGTCTGGGGGTTCGTCAGCGGGACCGTAGTCCGCAACACTTGGAAAACGCTTGGCGAAATACCCGCCAAAACCCGCGAAAGCGAAGCGATGAGCCGCGAACTCGTGAAACGTGGCTTCAAATTCGTCGGCCCGACCATCTGCTACGCCTTCATGCAGGCCGTGGGGCTGGTCGACGACCATGTCCTCGCCTGTTGGCGGCGCAACGGCACGGCCGCGCCAGGGACAGCCCCCGGCGGTGGGACGACTTCGCTTGGCAGGCGACCGTGACCATCGAGTCGAAAACTTACGCCATAGGCGACGCCACGGTGACCCAAGTCCGCGAGCTGGCTTTGGAAAATTCCAGCCCGGCCGCGCTCTTTCCCGCATGGGATCCGAAAATTCTCGTCGACTGCCAAGACTGGCTGTCCCCGGGCTCCATGGACCCGGCGCATGAACACGCCTTCATGAGCGTCCATACCTGGGTGGTCAAAACCAAACGCCACACAATCGTCATCGACACCGGGGTCGGCAACGGCAAAAACCGCCCTTTCACGCCGGGCTTCGACCATCTCGATCTGCCCTTTCTGGAAAGGCTGCGCGCGGCCGGCGTTGCGCCCGAAGCGGTCGATTACGTCCTGATGACCCATCTGCACGTGGACCATGCCGGCTGGAACACCAGGCCGGAAGGCGGCGCTTGGATTCCCACCTTTCCCAACGCCAGGTACATCTTCTCGAAAAAAGAATACGAATATTTCACCGACCCGGCCAATCACAACGACCGGAACAAGACCAGCTTCCTGGTGCAGCAGGACAGCGTCCGGCCGGTCGTCGAGGCCGGACTCGCCGACATGATCGCAATCGACGGCCGCGAAATCGTCGACGGGCTGTCGTTTGTCCCCTCGCCCGGGCACAGCGTAGACCACGCCTCCATTGTCCTGGCCTCGGGCGGACAGCAGGCGCTTTTCACCGGCGACCTCCTGCACCACCCGATCCAGGTCCATCGCCCGGGCTGGAATTCCGTATTCGACGGCTTCCCGGACCAGGCGCGCGCCTCAAGGCTCTGGGCGCTCGACTTCGCGGCGGACACGGGCGCCACTGTGTTCTGCGCCCACTTTCCCGAAACGTCCGCCGGATGCGTCACGCGCGAGGGCGGCATATTCAAATGGCGGTTTAAAGAGTGAGAATCCGGGGGAAAACCCCTTTTTGTGAACAAAAAGGGGTTTTCCCCCGGCCCCCCTTTCCCCAAAAAAACTTTAAAGTTTTTTGGGAGAAGGGGGTTCCTCCCCCGATTTCCCCACTCGGGAGCATCCATGCGCCTGGACAGTGAAGACGCCTTTCTGCGTCTGATCGACGACTATTTTCCGAACGCCGCGCCGGGCCTGGCCCTTGGCCGGGGCGACGACGCGGCCGTGGTCGAGTACGCGGGCCCGGTCTGCGTGTCTTCGGACCTGTTCCTGGAAGACGTCCATTTCCGGCGCGCCTATTTCACCCCGGCTGAGATCGGCCGCAAGGCCCTGGCCGTCAATCTGAGCGATTTGGCGGCCATGGGCGCCGCGCCCCTGGGCTTTACCCTGTGCGTGTCCGCGCCGCCGGACCTTGAACCCAATTTTTGGCCGGAATTCTTCGCGGCCATGGCCAAGTTGGCCGCGCGGCACAAGGCCGTGCTGGCCGGCGGGGACCTCTCCCGCGCGGACATAATCGGGGTGAGCATCACCGTCTGGGGCAAGGCCGGGCCGACCGGCAGATTTCTCAGGCGCGGCCAGGGCCGGCCGGGCGACATGCTCTTCGTCGTGGGCGAGCTCGGCCTGGCGCGGGCCGGATTGCTCAGTCTGGAAGCCTCGGGCCGCGCGGCGCTGGAGTCATACCCCGAGGCCTGCCGCGCCCATCTGGACCCGGTCCCGCTCGACCGGGCCGGGCTGATCCTGGCCGGGCTCCCGGCCGTGCGCGGGTTGATGGACGTCTCGGACGGGATTGCCATGGACCTGCCGCGGTTTCTCGGACCTACCCTCGGCGCGCGCCTGGATCTGTACGGTTTCCCCCTGCATGCCGAAACCGTCCGCTTCGCCACCGAGAAGGGCATCGATCCGGTGCGCTTCGCCCTGGAAGGCGGCGAAGATTACGCCTTGCTTGGCTGCGTGTCCCCCGAGGGGATACGCGTTCTGAAAGAGCGCCTGCCCGGGGCGCGCATCATCGGCGTTGTCAGCGACGTCCCGGGGGTATGGCTCGGGCAAAGCGTGCTCACGCCCGGCGGATTCGACCACTTCCGCCCGCGCCCCTGAAAATGGGGCAAAAAAATGGATTGATACGGGACACTTTCGTCTGTAGGAAAGGGCCTCTATGGGTAAAGATACGCTTGGCGCCCCCAAAAATCCGGCGGCCCTGACCAGCCACGACCTGATCGCAAACGAGCGTCGCCTCAAGGACGCCCTGGCCGCTTTCGTGCCCTTCAAATCCTACAGTCTGTTTTTTCCCTCTTCGCTTTCGGACCGGACCCGCGAAGCCTTCGGCGAACGCTGTGACACCCCTCTATTTCTCCCCGCCGAACGCTCGCTTATGCTGCCGCTTACGAGCGAAGGCGAGCTGCTCGGCGTCTTTATGGCCAAGGACGTGCGCCTCGCCTCACCCAAGGCCATGCTGCCGGCGCTTTCCCAGGCCGCCGGGCTGTGCCTGGAAAACTTGCGTCTGTACAAGGCCAGCGTCACCGACCAGGGCACCGGACTGTCCAACCAGGGCTTTCTGACCAGCGCCCTGGAGCGCGAAATCGCCCTGGTGCAGAACTGCATCCTGCCCGGCTCGGCCAGTTGCCTGGATACCGGCCTGGCCAGCTTCGCCGGCTGCTTCGGACTGATCCTGATCGATCTGGACTACTATTCCTGGATCACCGAGGATTACGGCTTTTTGTTCGCCGAGGGGGCCCTGGCCAAGGCGGCTTCGATCATCCGGGAGAACTCCCCGGAAAAGGCCGTGGCCGCCCGCTTCGGAGAGGATGCCTTTGCCGTGTTCTGGCCCGGGGCCACCCCGGCCGCCTGCCTGGAGCTTTCGGCCAAAATCCGCGCGGCGATCAAGACCGCCAGCCTGGAATACGAGGTCACGGGCGAATCCGTGGCCCTGTCGGGAAGCTGCGGCATCGCCTGTTATCCCCACGACCTGCACGGGGCGCAATTTCGCCTGCCGGCCGCCGAGCAGGCCCGCTCTCTCATCAAACGGGCTAAAAAGGCCCTTTCCGTGGCCAAGGATATGGGCCGCAACCAGAGCTTTCCCTTCGGCCGCATCCTGCGCGAAGGCGGCAGCGTACTGGAAGTTTTGCCGCTTTCCTGCCTGAGCGTCAGCCTCGGGCATTCGGTCGATGCCCGGGAAGGCCAGCGCTTTCAGGTGTTTTCACCCAAATACGAACGTACCGCCGAGATCAAGCGCCCGGACGGCGGGCGCATCCTGGGCCGCTACCCGGCCATGATCAAGGCCGAAATCATCCTCATCGAGGTGCAGCAGGAAATGGCCTTTGCCGAGATTTTGCACCTGCACGACCCGGCCTGGGCCGTCGAACCCGGCGACCGGCTTCTGCTCGCCGCCGAAGGCGAAGCGCAACTGGACAACGCGGAGAAGTCGCCCGCGCCGCAGCGCGACATCCTCAGCGGCCTGTACCCGCACCGCGATTTCATGCGCCATCTCGCGGCCGTGCGCGAAAATACGCCAAAATTCTGCCTGGCGCTCTTTCGGCTTCTGGAACCGAACCGGGAGCGCGACCAATCGCCAAAGCACATCGAAACCCGCATTCAGGAACTCACCAGCCTGTGCCGGGAACGCTTCGGCAAAGCGGCCGTGGGCGGACGCTTCAGCACCGCCAGCGTGATCTTTTTTCTGCCCGGGACCGAACCCGCCGACCTCATGGACAAAGTCCGCGAACTCACCCGCATTGCCCCGGACAAACTGGGCGCCGAGATCAGCGTCGGCCTGGCCGGCTACCCCTTCCTGGAATTTTCCAAGGCCGACGTGCTGGAGAACTGCCGCAAGGCGCTTGATCACGCCATGCTGCTGGAAACCGGCCCGAAATTCGCCCTGTTCGACTCGCTCTCCCTGACCATCAGCGCGGACCGGCTCTTCACCCTGGGCGACACGTACATGGCCATGCAGGAATACAAGCTGGCCCTGTCGGCGGACGAATCCAACATCCTGGCCCACAATTCCCTGGCCATCTGCTACGCCAAGCTGGGCAAGCTGGCCCAGGCCAAGCGGCATTTCGAAAAGGTCCTGGCCATCGAACCGAAAAACGCCATGGCGCTCTACAACTACGGCTACGTCTGCCAACGCCTGGGCGAGACGGCCAAGGCCAGGCAAGCCTATCACAAATGCCTGAAACTCAATCCCGAGGACATCTTTAGCCTGCTTCGCCTGGGGCGGCTGTCCGAGGAAAAAGGGCAACTGGCCAATGCCCGCAAATACTACCAAAAGGCAGCGGCCATCCCCGGCGGCGAGGGCGTGACCATGCGCCACCTGGCCAGGCTGTCGCTGAAGCACGGCGGCGGCGACGAGGCCCGGGAATACCTGCACAAGGCCCTGCTCTACAACCCGACCGACGCCTTTTCCCTGCACATGATGGCCAAGCTCTACCTGGACAGCGGCCAGGACCCGGCCATCGCCGAGACCATGGCCCGGCAAAGCGCGGCCCTGCGCCCCGAACAGAAAGCCTTCTGGAGCGAACTGGCCAGGGCGCTCACCGCCCAGGGCAAACAAGGCGAAGCGGCCGCCGCCTCGGCCAAGGCCGAAGGCGCGTAGGCGCAGGCGCGTATCGGGTGTGAAGAACGCCTCCGGCGGCCAAAGGGGCACTGCCCCTCTGGACTCCCCGCCGGGGGGAACCATTCCCCCCGGCCCCCCTCGAAGGAGGCGGGCAATATTTGTTAGAGTGGCTTTGCGATAAACACGCCCCCTTTACGGGGGGCCGGGGGCGGCAGCCCCCTGGAAAGATATCAGTGGTTTTGGTTTTTTCTTCCCGGCCGGACGGCACTGAAACAAATCGGATGCGACCTTCCATGCCCAGCGTGGGGGGATAAAAACGTAACACCGCGGTCCGGAAAGCGGGCTGGAAATCCTTCGGGAAAAAGGCTGGATGATTTTGGAAAAAGTGCTGCTTAAGTTGGCCAAGCAGTTGGCCGCCTTCGACGAGGCCTCGCTGATGGCCCTGTGGGACAAATACGCCGAGGCGGTCAAACAGTTCGAGCCGACCAAACGCTGGGAAGAGACCGCCCTGGTCTTTTGCCTGATCCAGTCCGTGCGCCTGAAAAACCAGCTCTTCAACCAGCACTGGGCCAGCCAGCAGGCCCCGCCCGAGACCGCAACCCTGCCCGCGCCGCCAAAGCCCGCGCCAAACGCCCCGGCCAAACTGCGCCCGGCGGGCACCCCGTCCAAACGCGGCAAGCTGCTCAATTTCAAACCAAAGGACGGGGAAGAAGCCTAGCCGCGAGCTCCGACTTTATCCGCACCGCGCGAAGAGACCTGACCGGCGCGACGGTCTTTGGCACGTCAGAGTCGAGGCATTCGTCATACGATCCATCTATTTCGCTTCGGGATAATATGTATCAACCGTCTCTTTGACTTCTTTCAGCCATTCCCCTCTTTGTTGCTCTGAGCTGACAACCACAACGTTGAACATTCTTCTATAGAAATTTTTTACACCGCATAAATCAAAAATACAATTTTTCCATATCGTCTCCAGTGGATCGCCAAACACATTTTTTTCTCTTTTAGTTTCCGTATTGGAAGTATTAAATACAATCGCAGACTTTGCTTTTAATAAACCGAAGGGAACACCTTCACCCTGGTCGTTCTCAAGGAATTCATAAGCGATACCCGGCCGAATAACCCTGTCTATCCATCCTTTTAATATCGCCGGCGGCTGCCCCCACCAATTAGGGTGAATGATGATGATACCGTCTGCCGCTGATATTTCACTGCAATGTCTTTCGATTTCAGGGGGCAAAGGAAAGTCTTTCGGAATTTCGTTGCCCGGCAATATCGGGTTAAATTTTTCTTCATATAAATCATGAAAATACGGCTCATGACCGTTTTGATTAAGCGCATCTACCGCGCTTTCGGCTATGGCATGGTTTAAACTCTTCTTATTGGGGTGGGCAAGTATTACTGATATTTTCATGTGGATGGCAACCCTCAATATCATTTCTTATAGTGCACTTTACCAATATTCCAGGCCAAGAAAATCGCTGTCGACGTAAAACCAATCATAAATATGAGCATGTCCGGCGTGAGGCCGATTCGGAATGTACCGGTGCTGTTCGCAACAACAAAGCCGACCGTCATATTGATCACGCCCCATATGACATTGACAATCGGTGAGAAACAGAAAGCTTCAAATTTCGATTCTTTCCGGCCGTTTTTTTTAAACGGGAACCTCTCCGGAAATTTCCTCCCCGAGGTTCCATTCACAATGTGGGGTATGGAGTTGGCAATGAACGCGCCTGACAGGAAATAGGCGATAATTGCTGATAAGACCATGCTCGTCCTCCGGTATATCTCTCAAGGCCTGCGTCCAAGTCCGGCAGCCCAAGGATCCGTTGCCCAGCCAAAGCCCGTCAGGCGCATATCTTTCCGGCCGTTGTTTCAGCCAGTTGCATCACGTCCTGACGGCTTTTGACTGCACCTGGTTCACTCACTCCGCAGGCATGAACAAGGTGGCTCTCAACAAAGCCATAGGTTTTGAAGAAATAGTCGATCTTTCTTAAAATATCGGGAAAGCTGCTTGGATCTGGATTGGCTTGAGCGAGAACGAACACCAGCTTCTTCCCCGGCGCCAGGCGTGATTTTTGGGGATTGGTCATGAAGTCGGGCACCAGATAGGAAAAGGTGCGGTCGATGAATGCCTTGAGCTGGCTTGATATGTCCCAATAATACACCGGCGACGCCAGCACGAGGACGTCCGTTTCGCGAACCGCCTCCAGAACTTCCGTGAGATCGTCGCTGAGCGCGCAGCTGTCGCTCGTGGTCTTACAGGCCATGCACCCTTGGCAGCCACGGTATTCCAGATCGGTCAGGGCGAAAGTCGCAACTTGCGCGCCCAGCTTTTCGGCGGTGTCGCAAAACCGCTTGGCGATGGCCGCGCTGTTTCCTTCTTTTCTCGGGCTTCCGAGCAGGCAAACGATTTTCATTTCATTCTCCTCTGATGTGGTGGCGGCGCGGTGATCCGTACAGCGCGTTACAGCGTTTGCTCGCGGCGCTTGCAGCACATGGGCAAGCAGCAACATTTTTTCTTCGGATTGGCTTGGCTGGCAAGTTGTTTCATGACCATTTTATCAACGGCGCGGTCGGAGAGCAGCCAGCGGAGAAAGAGAAAGAACTTGGCATGGCAGGGCGCCGCATAGCGGGTTTGGGGCCTGTCCGCTTGCAGGGCGTGTTCGATGATGCGGGCGATGACCTCGGGCGAAGCCGGGGCTATCGGCCCCTTGCCCGGGCGGAAGGTGCTTTCCAAACCGGCCGCCATGTCCCTGGCCAGTTCCCCGTAAGGACCGTGGCTGGAAACGGCAAGGAGTTTCTCTTGCGCGATACTGCTCCATTCAGTCGAGACGCAACCCGGCTGGATCACCACCACATCAATCCCGAACGGCTTGACCTCTGATCTCAACGAGTCGGAAAGGGCTTCCAGGGCGAATTTGCTGGCATGGTACCAGCCTCCCATCGGCGTCGCCATGCGGCCGCCGATGGAGGAGACGTTGACGATCCGGCCTTGCCCCCGCTCCCGCATGCGCGGCAGAACCAGTCGCGTCACGGCCATCAGGCCGAAGACGTTCACATCGAACTGACGCCGGGCCTCCTCGTCCGGCACTTCCTCCAGCGCGCCGTAGGAACCGTACCCGGCATTGTTCACCAGGGCATCGATGTGCCCTTCATTGCGCAGGATTTCCTCAACCACCGCCAAGCACTGATGCTCATCGGTCACATCAAGCGCCAGGGGAACTACTCCTATTCCGGCCAGGTCGTGCATGGCCTCAAGGCGGCGCGCGGCCGCATATACCCTCCAGCCTCTCCTGGCCAAAATTTCGGCCGTCGCCTTGCCGATACCCGAGGACGCGCCCGTGATCAGGACAACCCTTTCCGTTGTGTTCATGCCGGCTCCCTTTGAGTTAAACAATTTAATAATTTTATAATTATCGAAATATGCCGCCAAATAAAAAGCCCGCGGCAGGCTTGGCCTTGCAACGGGCTGCTAGCCAAGCAGGAGTTGATTCACCTCCGCCCAGGTTTCGGGCACGGCCCGGGCGATCAGAAACTTCCCTTGGCGCTCGGTGACAATCAGGCCGGCGTTGACCAGTTCCTTCAGGTGATGGGAGACCGTGGGCGCCCCGATCTTGAGATTCTCGATCAAAGCGGAAACAACGCAGCATTCATTGGCGCGGCATTCCTTCACCGCGAAACTTTGTTGCCCGCCCTTGGCAATGCTCAAGTATATCTCCAGCCGATTGGGGTGGGAGAGAGCCTTGAGAACTTTGGCGGCCTGCTTGCTGTCCACGGCGATCCTTTTACGATTTGATAACAATCGAAGTGATGATACCCAGCTCCCCCCTGCCCGTCAAACATTTTTTTGGGCTGTCCGGCTCAGTCCAAAGCCTCGCCAGGAAATAGCGCCGCTCTGGAATACGCGCGGCTCGGTGAGCACTGATTGCAGGGACGACGGTCCGCGCCTCCGCGTTGGCCTCACCGTGAGAAATTGAAAATCAGAGCCATTGTTCTTTTTCCAGGGAGCTGCCGCCCCGGCCCCCGCTTCACGCCGAAGGGAATGTTCCCCAACCAATGAAATCGAGGTAATACATCAAGGTGGAATTCGTTAGCTATGACAGCCTATTTCCGTTTCCCGGGATGGCTCCCTGAGGCGTACTGCCCGGCGGCCTGGCCCGAGCTCCAGGCCCATTGCAGGTTGAATCCGCCCAAAAGCCCGGTCACGTCCATCACCTCGCCGGTGAAATACAGCCCGGGTACGCCCCTCGCCCCCATGGTCTTGGAGTCGAGCCCGACGGTGTCCACGCCCCCGGCCGTGACCTCGGCCACCTCGAAGCCGGACAGCCCCTTGGGCGTGAGCTCAAAGGCGGTCAGACGCGCCGCGGCCTGCGCGAACTCCTGCCTGGTCAGGTCAGCCAATCTTTTGGAAAAAAGATCCGCCGGAACGATCCTGGCCGCCAACCGGTCCGGCAGGAACCTCGCCAGACGGTTTTTCAGCAGCTCCCGGCCGCCGGCGCTGCGGTCCAGAAGCTCGGCCGGGCTCCGGCCCGGGATGAAATCGACGCAGAGCGTCTCGCCTCGCCGCCAGAAGCACGAGGCATCAAGCGCCACCGGACCGCTTAAGCCCTTGTGGGTGAAAAGCAGGCTGCCGGTGAAGGCCCGGCCGCCGGTTTGAAGCGTCGCCGCCAGCGAAATGCCGGACAAGCCGGTAAACGGCGAACCGGCTCCAAGGACAAAGGAAGAAAGCGCCGGGCGCGGCGGGACAATTCGCAGCCCGAACTGCTTGGCCACGGCGTACCCGGTCGCAAGCGCGCCCAGCTTGGGCCAGGCCAGCCCGCCCGTGGCCACGATCAGGCTTGCGGCGGTGAACCGCTCGCCGTGGGCCATCACGGCAAATCCGGCCTCCATGGCGACCGAGTCCACCCGCCTGCCCATGAGCAGTTCAACCCCTTTCGCCCGGCATTCCTCCACAAGGACCTGGACCACGAAACCGCCGCCCTGGCGGCAAAACAGGCGCCCAGGCTCCATTTCGTCAGGCACGACGCCCCGGTCTTCAAAAAAACGCAGGGCGTCGGCCCCGGAAAACCTCGCCAGCGCAGAGCGGGTGAACATCGGATTCGCCCCGAGGTAATGCTCGGGCGCGGCGGCCAGGTTGGTGAAATTGCAGCGGCCGCCGCCGGCGACGAGCACCTTGCGGGCCGCTCTTTCCCCGGCGTCGAGCACGACGACCCGCCTGCCCCGCGAAGCGGCGGCGATAGCGGCCATAAGCCCCGAGGCCCCGGCCCCGATGACGATGACGTCGGCGTTTTTGCCCATCCGGTTCACCCCAAATCCAGGCCGCATATGCCGGGCAGGTCGGCCATGGAGGCGAGAGTAACGCCGCGATCCCGCAAAAGGCCGGGGAGTTCAGGGGAGACAAGGGCGTTCAGCTCCATTTCGCGCGGTGCGGCGTATGAGGATATGGCCGCGAGCTCGGCGTCGGCCAGTCCCGGATGGGTCATCAGTTCCAGGACCGCGCCCTCCCCGGATTCGCTGAGGGCCGCATCCAGGACGGCCATCAAGCTACGCATGGTCGGACTTTCGCCGAACCAGCCGGTCAGGCACGTATCCGGGCAGGCGACGCCCGCGCCGCGAAGAAATCCGGCCATGTCTCGGTCAACGGCCCGGGCGGGCAGGCAGAGTTCGCGGGCGAGCGCGGAGAAAACCGGCAAAATCCCGGGCCGGCCGTGGATATGATGGTGGGAATCGAGATAGGCCGGTCTGACGCCCATTTTTTCCAACGTGCCGATCTGAGCGCGCCATTCGAGCTTGACCTCGCCCGGATCGGGATGCGTCACCCCTTCCGGGCGTTCGGGAAATCGCCCGTCAGCGTCGACCAGGCTGGGCACCAGCCGCGCAGGCAAGACCGGGGTTCCTTTGGTCAACTGCAAATGCGCGCCTGGATGCACTCCGGCCGATTTGGCCAGTTCGGCCAAGGCCGGGACGTGACGCCGCAGCAAATCGCCCGCGCCATGCGCCCGGGACATGATCGAAACCGACCGCGCCGCGCCCTGCCCTGCGGCCCGCAGAATGCCTTGGCAAACGCCCTCGGTCAGGCCAAAATCATCGGCTGTGACAATGAGATACACCATATGCTCCCTGCCTCGGCCCCGCCTTGAGCCCTCCCCCGGGCCGGATAAGATCGAGGCGTTGCTTTTATTACTTGGAGCGCCAAGTTAAAAGCTCTGCGCTCCCGCGGTGTTCGCCGCGTGGCCAGGCCAATGGCCTGGCCGTTCTTATACATGGACGCGGAAAAATGACGATATTTTCCGCTCCCATTAATATCTAGATGCCCGGGGCTATTTCATCTACAAACGCTTTGTCAAACGCCCCGCCACGGGGAGATATTCGCAAAGGATAACAATATGACCAAGACTCGCATCACCTTGCTTTTTCTGATTTTGTTCCTGGGCCTCGCCGGGATATGCCGGGCCGGCTACGACGAAGGCGTCGCGGCCTACAGAAAGGGCGACTACGCCACGGCCTACTCCGAATTTTTGGTCCTGGCCGAGGCCGGGCACGACTCCTCCCAGTACAACGTGGGAGTAATGTACGCCAAGGGGCAATACGTTGCCCAGGACTTCGTCCTGGCCCGTAAATGGTTCTCCGAGGCGGCCGCGCAGGGCCAGCCCATGGCCCAAGGCAGCCTGGGCGTGATGTTCGCCAAAGGCCAGGGCGGCGAAAAAAACATGGCCGAGGCCAAATATTGGCTCGATATCGCCCTGGCCAACCCGCGCGCGCCCGAAGCGTATAAAAAAACCGCCAAACAGGCCCTCGGCGCCGTCATGGCCGAAATCAGCCCGGACGACCTGGAACGGGCCAAGATGTTCGCCACCGACCGCCCCCCCATCAAAAACACGAAGAAATACAAAATGTCCTCCGCGTTCATGCAAAATTCCGAAGGACAACAAAAACAACCGTCGGCGAACTACCTCCAACCGGGCGCGGCCGCTCAGGCCTTGCCCCAAACATCCCAACCGGCCGTACCCGAAAAGGCGGCCGCCGCCGGGCCGGATCAAGCCGCCCAAGCCAAACCGGAAACGCCTCGATCGGCCGAACCTGAAAAAACAACCGCCGTCCAGCCCGAGGCGGCCGCCAAGCCGGACCAGGCAGATCAGGCCAAGCCGGAAGCATCTCAACCGGCCAAGCCCGAAAAGGCGACCGCCGCTGGGCCGGAAGGAGCCGCTCAGGCCAAGCCCGAAACAAACCAACAGGCCGGACCAGAAAAAGCGGCTGTCGCTGGGCCGGATGCGACCACCCCGAACGATGAGGACCAAAGCCTGTCCGACACGCAGGATGAAAACCCCAAGGCCAAAACCAGCGGCAAACATAAAAAACACAAAAAGAAGAAGAAAAAAGATAACAAATCCAAAAAAACTTCTTCAAAGGCAACCGCGCCCGGGGAAGAAACCCAGCCCTAGTCCCCTCCGGGGGCCAAGGGGCTCCGCCCCTTGGGAAACCCCGCTGGGGCTCCGCCCCAGGCCCCGCCGGGGAGCAAACGCCCCCCCGGACCCCGGCGGTACGGCGCTCGGCCGAGCCCGCTTACACGGGGGTCTGGGGGGACAACTGTTCCCCCAGCGGAGGAGTCCAAAAGGGGCGGAGCCCTCTCTGGCGGAGCCCACTCTGATTTGACTGGGGTGGTGATCGGGGATACGAGTTTGGTGTAAGTGCTGGCGTTGTAATCCGATTGCCGGAGGGGCGTATGCCGTTTAACTTGACCTGTCTGAAATCCGGTGACACCAAGATTCCCGGGATGTTCAAGCCGTTCGCCTTGAAGATGGAGGAGAAGGGCATCCCTCCCATCGTGATCAACATCTTCAAGTGTTATTACGCCAATCTGGTTTACGGGGCGCAGGGCAAGATTTCCGAGGGCGAGATCTCGCCGGCGGACGACGAGGACGTGCGGCCTTACGCGGATCTCGGCAAGTACGCCAAGCCCGGCATCGAGGCCTTGCGCAACGTCGTGGTGATCAAGCTCAACGGCGGCCTGGGCACCAGCATGGGATTGGAGAAGGCCAAGTCGCTCATCACGGTGCGCGACGGGCTCAACTTTCTCGACCTGATCCTGCAGCAGACCCTGCGTTTGCGCGAGAAGTACAAGGTGGCCTTGCCGCTGATCTTCATGAACAGTTTCAAGACGCATCTGGACACGATGATGCGCATCGAGGATTTCGACCGGGGTCCGGCGGGATTGCCGCTGGCCTTTGTCCAGCACCGCTATCCCAAGATACTCGAAAAGACGCTCGCCCCGGCGGAATGGCCGGCCAACCCGGAACTGGAGTGGAATCCGCCCGGCCACGGCGATTTCTACACCGCGCTGGTGACCTCCGGGCTCTTGGAAAAACTTCTGGCCAAGGGCATTTACTACGCCTTTGTCTCCAATTCCGACAACCTGGGCGCGATCATGGACGAGCGTATCCTGGGCTTTTTGGCGGCCGAGGGCCTGGATTTCGTCATGGAGGTGGCCGAGCGCACGGCCTCGGACCGCAAGGGCGGCCATCTGGCCCGGTTCGACAAGAACGGCCGGTTGATCCTGCGCGAACTCGCCCAGTGCCCGACCTGCGACACCGACGCCTTCCAGGATGTCGACAAATACAAGTATTTCAACACCAATTCCCTATGGATGGATCTGCGGGCCGTGGAAAGGGTGTTCATCGAAAACCGCATGATGCCGCTGGACATGATCGTCAACTCCAAGACGCTCGATCCGCGCGACCCATCCTCGCCCGCGGTGTTCCAGGTCGAGACGGCCATGGGCTCGGCCATCAGCGCCTTCGACAACGCCAAGGCGGTGTGCGTGCCCCGCAACCGTTTCGCGCCGGTCAAGACCACCGGCGACCTGCTGGCGGTGATGAGCGATACGTTCGTGCGCACCAAGGACGACACCATCGTGCCCAATCCCCGGCGTAAGACGACCCCGCCGGTGATCAGCCTGGACCCCAAATTCTACAAGAAAATCGACGAGTTCAGCGCCCGTTTTCCAGACGGCGCGCCGTCGATGATGCAGTGTTCCTCCCTGACCGTGGAGGGCGACGTGGTTTTCGGCAAGGGGGTCAAGCTTTCCGGCGAGGCGCGCGTCGTCAACAAGTCCAAGTTGCAGGCGGTAGTCAAGCCCGGGACGAAAATCTCGGGATTGTACAAGGCCGGTTGAGCGTTCGGGCCGATCGTGCGCGCGATTCATTTCGCCGAGGGGACGGCCGGGGCGGTCGATAGGCCCATCCCGGAGCCGGGGCCGGGCGAGGCCTTGGTGTGGGTGCTCACCGCCGGCATCTGCAACACCGACATCGAGCTTTTTTCCGGTTATTACGGTTTTACCGGCGTGGCCGGGCATGAATTCGTCGGCCGCGTCGCGCGCTGTCCGGATAATCCCGCCCTTGAAGGCCAGCGGATCGTGGCCGACATCAATTGCGGCTGCGGCACGTGCCGCTTTTGCCTGGCCGGCAACCGCCGCCACTGCGCCGCGAGGCAGGTGATCGGCATTGTGGGCCGCCCCGGGGCCTTTGCCGAATACCTTTGCGTCCCCATCGCCAATCTCTACTCCGTGCCCGAAAGCCTCGACGACCGGGAGGCGGTTTTCGCCGAACCGCTGGCCGCCGCTTTGGAGGTTGGCCAGCAGATCCACATCCGGGGGACGGACGCCGTGGCGGTTTTGGGCGACGGCAAGCTCGGCCTCTTGTGCGCCCTGGGGCTGCGTTTCGTGAACCCCAATATCCTCTTGATCGGCCGCCACGAGGCGAAACTCGCCCTGGCCTCGGCCCAGGGCGTACGCACCGCGTATTGCCCGACTGGAAACGAAGACAAGGTTTTACAGGAAATGAAGGGAGCTTTCGATCTGGTGATCGAAGCCACGGGACGGCCCGAGGGCATTGCCCAGGCAATAGAGCTGACCCGTCCCGAGGGGACGGTGGCGCTCAAGACCACCTCGCGGCTGCCCTCGAACCTGAATATGGCCAAGGTGGTGGTGGACGAGATCAACCTGATCGGCTCGCGCTGCGGGGACATGCAACTCGCCCTGGACTATCTCGCGAGCGGCCGCCTCGACGTGCGGCCCTTGACCCAGGCGGTCCATCCCTTTTCCGATTTTTCCCAGGCCTTCGAAGCCGCCCGCGCGCCCGGCGCGCTGAAAGTCTTGCTCGATTTCAGCGGGTGATTGTTCAATCGGGGGGAAAACCCCTTTGGGTTCACAAAAAGGGGTTTTTCCCCCGATTCTCTTCCATCTCCCGCTCCAACTCTTCCAGCCACATCAACATCTTGTCGTGGTGCGAGCCGGGCCAGTAGATTCGGTTGCAGCCCGGACAGATATGGAACTCATCAAAATAGCGTTTGGTTTTGGGCAGAAGCCGAGACAGGACATCCTGTTTGCTCACCGGCGTAAGCGGCAGGTTGCAGCGCAGGCAGCGCTTGAACGGGACATAGGGTGGGGCGAGCCCGAAAAAGGCCAGTGTCTCGCGCAGTTGGCCTTCGGGCTCGGCCGAGCGGATCAAGCGGCCGTGGAACACGTTTTTGCGGCGCAAAAGCGCCTTGTCGCGGCTGAGCAGGACGCGTTTTTCCGCGGCCGCGGACTCGGCTACCCGGGCGTCGGGACGCGAGTCCGCCCCGGCCGCGTCGAAACCGAGCAGGCGAAGCAGCGTGGCCAATTTATTTACATTGACGTCGACCAGGAACCGGCCGCGCGGGTACCCCTCTGGCCGAAGCAGCGTCGGCACGGCGACGTCCACGGGCGGATTCGCCGGGAAAACGTCCACCCGTTCGCCCGGCGCGAGCAGATGGCCGAAATCTGCCTCGCGCCCGTCCGTTTCGATCCGGTAGACCTCGGTGTGGGGCACGCCCAGGGCTTCGATCACGTCCTTGACCGAGGCTTGACGCATCACCGGGTAGGTGGTCCGTAAGCCTGACCCGGCGGTTTTCGCCAGGACGGCCAGTTCCCCGAAAAATGCCAGCGACGCCGGTTCCATCGACCTTCTCCGTTTGAGCGCGTTGCGGACGCGATATCCCCGCTTCCTATCCACACGCGCGGGCCGCGATTGTCAAGACGGCTGAACGGTCGCGCTTGTGCCGCCCCCTGTCCGGTGCTTGACCGCCGCCCGGACGGCCTCGTTTTGAGAGATTGAAAACAGAACCATTGTTATTCTTCCAGGGGGCTGCCGCCCCCGGCCCCCGCTTTAGAGCGGATAAGCGCCGCCGCCCGGCCGCCCCCCTGTCCTTGTCCGCCACTGGCTGCCCCGCCGCCGTCCGTTCGAACGCGCCGCGAACAAATTGCCCCTTGTCCCGGCCTGTGCTAAACTCCCGCTTCCCGATCACACGCGACCGAGAAATACAGGAATCGAGGAATCCCATGAGCGACCTGAAAAAAATGTACCATACCATGCAGGAAGACCCCTTTCCGGCCGAGATGCGCCTGACCCTGGGTGAATCGGAAATGGTCTTCCGCAAGCGCACCTGGACCATCGACGGCGAGGTCAAAGGCCTGCGCTACGGCGAAAATCCGGACCAGCCCGCCGCGCTCTTCGAGCCGGTCTCGGGCGAGATCAAAGTCGGCGGCGTTGTCTTCCGCGGTCCGGGAATTGGCCTCGTCTCCTCGCTGGCCGAGGAGCACATGCTGCAGTCCGGCAAACATCCGGGCAAGATCAACCTGACCGACGTGGACAATGGCTTAAACATCCTGCAATACCTCGCCGCCAAACCGGCCTCGGTCATCCTCAAGCACAATAACCCCTGCGGCGCGGCCTGGTCGGATTCGGGCCTGCCCGAGGCCTTTGCCCGCGCTTTCGCGGGCGACCGCATCGCCGCCTTCGGCGGCACGATCGTGGTCAACCGCGCCCTGGATCTGAAAACCGCCGAACTGATCAATGCCGCCTATTTCGAGGTCGTGGCCGCCCCGAACTTCGCCGCGGACGCCCTGGCTTTGCTTAAAACCAAAAAGAACCTGCGCATCCTGCGCATCCCAGGCATAAGCGAGCTGGAAAAACTTTCGGGCCGCCCCTTCCTGGACGTCAAATCGCTCATCGACGGTGGCCTGATCGTCCAATTTTCCTTTGAGAACGCGGTGCGCGACGCGGCCGGATTCTTGCCCGCCGAGGCTACGGCCAAGGACGGCACGGTATACGTGGCCCGCAAGCCCACGGCAAAAGAGGCCGACGACCTGCTCTTCGCCTGGGCGGTCGAGGCCGGCGTGACCTCCAACTCGGTCATCTTCGCCAAGGACGGAGCCACCGTGGCCATCGGCACCGGCGAACAGGACCGCGTCGGCTGCGTGGACATCACCATCCACAAGGCGCTCACGAAATACGCCGACCAGTTGTGCTTCGAAGCGCACAAGATCTCCCTCTATGAACTGGCCCTCAAGGCCGAAACCGATCCGGAAGCGGCCAAGGCGCTGGATGCCGTCAAGGCGGCGGCGGCACGGGCCAAAGGCGGCCTGCCGGGCTCGGTCCTGGTCTCGGACGGATTCTTCCCCTTCCGCGACGGCGTGGACCTGGCCGTCGCCCAAGGCGTCACCGCCATCGCCCAGCCCGGCGGCTCGATCCGCGACACCGAAATCATCGAGGCCGTCAACCAGGCCACCCCCCAGGTCGCCATGGTCTTCACCGGACAACGGTCGTTCAAGCATTAGAATGGGGGAGAATCGGGGGAGGCCCCCTTTTTAAAAAAAGGGGCCTCCCCCGAACCCTCTCCTCCGAAAAACTTTATACGGGTTGTTGGTGCATGAAGCTGTTTCGTTTTAGAGGACGGCAACCCTTGCTTGTCCGAAAGCGGGAGCCGAAGGCGGCAGCAACCTGGAAAAACAGTGATTCTGGTTTTCAATCTCGCAGAACCAGAGCCGGGGGCGACGACCCCTCTACTCCCAAAGCGGGGGCCGGGAGCGGCAGCCCCCTGGGGAAAAACAGTGGTTCTGGTTTGGGGTCTCGCAAAACCGGGGCCGAGGACGGCGACGCCATGCTGTCGCCAAGCCGTGGGCTCAACCAAAACAGCCTCAAACTTCATATGGTGTAGAAAGCAGCATGATATTATTCGAAAACATTGATTTATATTGCGTGAATACAATCCAATATCCGCAAAGCGGGGGGGCATGAGCAAGCCCTCCCCAATCGTACGCTTCCCCGGACCCGGCTGCATCGTGGAATACATGCAGGGCAACCAGCCGCAGACCGCCTGGACGCTTGAGGAAAGCGGCGGCAAACTGCGGCTATATACCCTTGGCCAGCGCGAAATGAAGCTGGCCGCGAACCGCATGCTGCCTTGGGCCGGCCCGGTTTACCAAGGCCATTTCGACCGCGCCGCCATGTCCGCCAAACTGGCCGAACACCACAACAAGCGCCAGTTGGTCGCGGGCCAAATCGACCCCCTGGAGCTGTGGTCCCTGGCTCAGGGAGAGATGCAAAGCGCCCGGCTGGAATGGTTCGCGAGCCTTTTGTGGGACGATCCGGATATCGACCGCCTGGCCGGACTCGGCCGGGCGCTTCTGTCCTGCAAATCCCATTTCAAGTTCCATCCGCCGGAATTCGAAATCTTTCCCGAGGATATGGTGGAGAAGCGCCTGTCCGAGCAAGCCCAGGCCGCCGAGCGCGAACGCCTGGTCGGCGACGGCCGCGACTTTCTCCAGGAACTCTGGAACGCCTGGGCCTCGGGCCGCAAGCTCGACCCGGAGACGCTTAAGAACCGCTTAAGCCCGGAGGTGGCCGCAAAACTGAAGGCCCTGTTGCGCGAACAGATCGCCAGTTCCGACGGCGGGGAAAACGCCGTGCTCTGGGCCAACCTGCGCAAGGGCCTGCCCGAGCATCCCCACCAAGCCCTGCTGCTGGCCGAACAATGGGGCGTCGTCGCCCCCCACCACAACTACCTGCTCGACCAGGCCGGCTACGCTTTTAACCGCTCCTGGGAAGAAGCCTTTGCCGCCGATGTCGAACGCCTGACCGATGCGGTCAAGGCGAGCGAGATCGAACCCGAGACCACCGCCTTCGTGAGCATCGATTCGGCCACGACCAGAGACATCGACGACGCCTACCACCTCGAGCGCGACCAGGGCGGCGGCTACAAACTCTCGCTGGCCCTGGCCTGCCCTGTTCTGGGCTTCGATTTCTCCTCGCCCCTGGCCCGGGCGGTCGCCGACCGAGTGAGCAGCCTGTACCTGCCCGAGGGCATAAGCCACATGCTCCCGGAAGCGCTGGGCACGGACCTTTTCAGCCTCAAGGCAGGGCAGGCGCGACCCTCGCTGGTGATCGACATGCGCATCGACGCGGACGGAGAACTCGCTTCCGTGGCCCCGCGCCTGGCCTGGGTCAAACTCGCCGCCAACCTGAACTATCTCGGCGTCGAGGACGAGTTGTCCAACGGGGCCGCCGCGGCCGGGCTGGTCCTGGGCCACGAACTGGCCGAAAAACTGCGCTTGGCCAGGCTGCGCCGGGGCGCGGTCATCACCGAGCGCCTTGAGCCCAAAATCTGCCTCACCGGCTATCCTCACGAGGTGGAGGTGAGCATTTCCGACCCGGACCAGCCGCCCATGGCCCAGCTTTTAGTCAGCGAAATGATGATCCTGGCCAACGCCGCCGCCGCCGTCTGGGCCGCGAACAACGGCGTGCCCCTGCTCTTTCGCACGCAGGACATCGAACTCGGCCCCGGATCGAGCGGGGTCTGGACCAAACCCGAGGACATCCAGGCCGTGGTCCGGCAGCTCGCCCCGCCGGTCATGGAAACCGCCCCGCGCCGGCACGCCAGCCTGGGAGTCGCCGCCTACGCCCCGATCACCTCGCCGCTTCGGCGTTACGTGGACTTCATCAACGCCGAACAGGTGCGCAGCACGCTCACCGAGGGCGCGCCGCATTTTTCCCGCGAGGACCTGGAGCATATGCTGCCGGAACTGGCCGCCCGGATGGACGCGGTCGGCCAGATCCAACGCTTCCGGCCCCGCTATTGGAAGCTGGTGTACCTCAAACGCCACTGCCGGGAACGCACCTTCACCGGCGTGGCCGTGGACGAGGCCCCGCAATGGGTCGGCCTGGCCCTGCCCGAGGTGCAGATCTTCGTACGGGCGCACCGGGACATGCTCGGCGAAAAAGTCCGCCCCGGCCAACGCTTCGCCCTGCGCCTGGGCAAAATCGACCCGCTGACCAACGAAATCAGAGTCCTTGAGGCAGTCAGCGAGGAGTGAGAGGGACCACAGGGGGCTCCGCCCCCTCTGGACTCCCCCGCTGGGGGGACAATTGTCCCCCCAGCCCCCCCGTGTAAGTGGGGTTGACCACACCCCTTACCGTGGGGGTCCGGGGGCGATCATCGCCCCCGGCGGGGTCAAGGGGCGGAGCCCCTGGTCTTGATTACGCAAAAGGAGACGCGGTGATGTTGTATTTGGGTTGGATCGCGATGGCGTATGTGCTCGGTTCGATTCCGTTTGGTCTGTTCATCGCCCAGATGGGTTGCGGGATCGATCCCAGGCGGGAGGGCAGCGGCAACGTGGGCGCGACCAACGTGGCCAGGCTGTGCGGCACGAAATACGGGGTGGCCACGCTCGTGCTTGATATTTTCAAGGGTTACGCCATGGTGGCCGTGGCCCTGGCGTTTTCGGACTCGGCCCTGTTCGTGAGTCTGGTTGCCCTGGCGGCCTTGTGCGGGCATATGTTTTCGATCTTTTTGTATGGCAAGGGCGGCAAGGCCGTGGCCACGACCGTGGGCGTGTTTTTGGCCGTGTCCTTTCCCGCGACGCTTTTTTCGGCCCTGGCCTGCATCGGCGCGATCGCCTATTCCGGCTTCGTGTCGCTCGGGTCGCTTTCGCTCGTCTGCGCGCTGCCGCTTTTTCTTCTCTTCGCCGGCAAGGCCGCCTATCTTCCCCTGGCCCTGATCGTGGCGATCTTGGTCATTGTCCGCCACAAGGACAATATTGCGCGACTTCGGGCCGGGACCGAGAAGAGCTGGCGCAAAAAGGACCAAGCCCAATAGTTCGCCCAGAGGGCGCGCTCACCTCCAGACACAAGGCAATCCCATGGACGCCTTCATCAGCCTGCTCGACGCCCGCACCTTGGCCATCACCATGACCATCGGGTATTTTACCCTGGCGTTGGTCATGCTGCACACCTACCATACCCGTAAAACTTACCCCGGCTTCGGATTTTGGACCTTGGGCATTGCCAGCATGGCCCTCGGGGTGATCTTGAGCTTCAACCAGCAGTCTTTAGGCGGCAGCTACGTGCTTGTGCCGTCCAATGCCCTGGCTTTAAGCGCTTTGCCCTTGATCTACCACGGCTTCGCCCTCTATTGCCGCCTAGGCCGTCCCAGGTTGCGCTCGGCCATCAATTGGGCCCTGGTCGCGGTCGGCTGGGCCGCCCTGACCTATTTCAACCTGGGCGAAAGCAATTACTCCTACCGGGCGGCGATTTACTCTCTGCTCAGCGCAATCATTCTCCTGCGTATCGCCATTGAACCGTTTGTCTCCCGGGGCGCGGTCGTCTACCCCATGCAGCGCATCATTTCGGTCATACTCCTGATCGTTTCCATACTGCTTATCCTGCGGGCCTACGACAATTTCATGCTCCACGGCTATGCCGACATACTCTACGATCCGACGGCCAAGCTCGTCGTGCTCCTGGCCTCCGTGTCCATCACGATTCTGGTTTTCGGCATGCTGACCATGACCACCAGCCGGGTCGAGGCCGAACTCGTCGCCGCACGGGTCCAGATGAAGACGCTCGCGGACACGGACAGCCTGACCGGCTTGTCCACGCGGCGCCACTTCCTGGAACAGTCCGAGGCCATCATCAAGTCGGCGGTGCGTTACGCGCACCCGGCAAGCCTTTTGATGCTGGACATCGATCATTTCAAGCACATCAACGACACCCGGGGTCATGCCGCCGGCGACCGGGTTCTTCAGGCCGTGGCCGGGCTTCTTTCCCGGAGCGTGCGGGAGGTGGATGTGCTCGGCCGTCTCGGCGGCGAGGAATTCGCCGTCATGCTGCCCGAGACCGGCATCGCGCGCGCGGCCCCGGCCGCCGAGCGCATCCGCCAGGGTGTTGAAGCCTTGCGCCCCGAGGGCCAAAACCTGACGGTCAGCATCGGCCTGGCCGAACTCCGGGACGAAGACCTGGAGGCTCTGATGATCCGGGCGGACGGCCATTTGTATGCCGCCAAAAAAGCCGGCCGCAACCGGGTGTGCGCGATCGGCGATCTTCAGAACGCCTAGATCCCCCCCAAAACAAAAAGGGCAGCCCAAAGACTGCCCTTCTCTTATTATATGGGTTTCCAAAGGGGCTAAGCCCCTTTGGCCGCCGGAGGCTCTCTTAATTACTCCTCGCTGGCTTCCTTGGCCTTTTTCTTCTGCCCGGCCATGACGTGGCGTTTTTGGGCCGAGAGTTCAACCTTGCGCAGGCGGATCGAGAGCGGGGTGATTTCGGCCATCTCGTCCTCGCGAATGAAGTGGATGGCGAATTCCAGGGTCATGGGCTTGATCGGGGTCAGGACCACGTGTTCGTCCTTGCCCGAAGCGCGCATGTTGGTGAGCTTTTTCTCTTTGCAGGCGTTGACGTCGATGTCCTTGTCCTTGTTGTGCTCGCCGATGAGCATGCCCTCGTAGACCGGGTCGCCCGCGGTGATGAACATCCTGCCCCGAGGCTCCAGATTGAACAGGCCGTAGGCCACGCCCACGCCCGAGCGGTCGGCGACAAGGGAGCCGGTGAAGCGCGAGAGGAAATCGCCTCGGTATTCCTCGTAGCCCGAGAAATACGAATTCATGATGCCCGTGCCCTTGGTGTCGGTCAAAAACTCGTCCCGATAGCCGATCAGCCCGCGCGAGGGGACGGAGAACTCCACCCGCACCCGGCCCTTGCCGTGGTTGACCAGGTTGGTCATGCGGCCCTTGCGGATGGAAAGTTTTTCCGTGACCACGCCGAGGAAGGCCTCCTCGCAGTCGATGAACAGGTGTTCCACCGGCTCGCAGGTCTTGCCCTTGATCATTTTCAGGATCACTTCCGGCCGGCCGACGCAGAACTCGAAACCCTCGCGGCGCATGGTTTCGATCAAAATGGCCATCTGGAATTCGCCCCGGCCCTTGACCAGGAACGAATCCTTCTCCTCGCTCTCCTCCACCCGGATGGCCACGTTGGTCATCGTTTCCTTGAGCAGGCGTTCGCGGATCTGGCTCGAGCGGACCTGCTTGCCTTCGCGCCCGGCGAGCGGCGAGGTATTGATGGTGAATTTCATGGCCACCGTGGGCTCGTCCACGGTGATGCGCGGCAGCGCCTTGGGCGCGGTCCGGTCGCAGATGGTGTCGCCGATGCGCACGTCGTCCACCCCGGCCAGGACGATGATGTCGCCGGGCTCGGCGACGGCCGCGTCGGTGAGCTTGTTGCCCTGGTAGTTCTGGAGCTTGACGACCTTGAGGGGATGCACTTGGCCGGCCTCGTCGATGCGGGCCAGGCTGTCGCCGGCCTTGGCCCGGCCGTTGACCACCCGGCCGATGGCCAGCTTGCCCAGATAGTCGGAATAGTCGAGATCCGAGGCCAGCATCTGGAAGGGTTCATCCGGATCGTAGGCCGGGGCCGGGATCTGGTCCACGATGGCGTCGAAGAGCGGCTCCAGGTTGACGCCTTCCTCGTCGGGCTTCAGCATGGCCACGCCCGAGCGGCCGATGGCGTAGAGCAGGGGAAATTCGAGTTGCCGCTCGTCGGCGTCCAGGTCGATGAACAGGTCGTAAACCTCGTTGAGGACTTCCTCGATGCGCGCGTCCTTGCGGTCGATCTTGTTGATGACCACGATCACGGTCAGCCCGGCTTCGAGCGCCTTTTTGAGCACGAAGCGGGTCTGGGGCAGCGGCCCTTCGGAGGCGTCGACCAAAAGCAGCGCGCCGTCGGCCATGGACAGGGCCCGCTCCACCTCGCCGCCGAAGTCAGCGTGGCCCGGCGTGTCGATGATGTTGATCTTGACGCCCTTGTGGGTCACGGCGCAGTTCTTGGCCGAGATGGTGATGCCGCGTTCGCGCTCCAAGTCCATGCTGTCCATGACCCGGCGCTCAACTTCCTGGCCTTCCCGGAAAACCCCGCTTTGGCGGAACATGGCGTCGACCAGGGTGGTCTTGCCGTGATCGACGTGGGCGATGATGGCGATGTTGCGTATGCCGCTGTTGCGTGTCTGATTGCTCATTTTCTTCCTGTTGGTTTGCAAAACAAACGCCCCACTTGCGCGGGGCGTTGGACTTTGTCGTTAAAGGCCGGCCACCGGCCGGCGCGGGTTACGTCCGCTGGGGCCGGGGAGCGCGCTCCTGGGCCTCGTTGATGCGCAGGCTGCGGCCGCCCATGTCCATGCCGTTTAAGGCCTCGATGGCCTTCTTGGCGTCTTCGTCGTCCATCTCCACGAATCCGAAGCCGCGGAAACGTCCTGTGTCGCGATCGTTGATGAATTTGACGGACGCGACTTCGCCATACTGAGCAAACAGATCGCGAACCTGGTCCACCGTGGCGCTAAACGGCAAAGTCCCCACGTAGATCGACTTAACCATTTCCCTCTTCTCCTACAAAATGTTCCGGCCGGTCAACCCCTGTTCGCGCCGGGCCTCCGGCGCGCACGCCTTCCCGGCCGTTATCCCAGGTCGTTTCGGCTGGCAAGTAAAAAATTATTTTTTTCACAGTATCCCGCCTTGTTGCGATTCAACCGCATTACGCGGATCGCCGTCGTCCCGGGCGCGTGCATTCCCGGGGCGCTCTGCATGCCAAAAAAGACGAAATACATTGGATGATTATTTTTTGGGCTGTCTGCGATCGGGCCAGGGCTTGGAGATAGGCTGGCGCCGTCGCCGCCGGCCCTGGTTCTGCGAAAGTGAAAAACCAGAACCAGAGTTCTTTTTCCAGGGAGCTGCCGCCCCCGGCCCCTGCCTGAAGCCGAGCTAGCCCGCCCGCCGCTCCCAGAAGCGCTCCGACCACAGCTGCGCGACCGAGCGGGCGAAGGCGTCCGTACCGTAGGCCCGCGCGGTCGCCTGGCCTTGTTCGAGCGCCTGGCGCAAGAGAGGGCCGTTTTCCAGCCAGAGCTTGGCGGCGCGTTCCAGGGCCAGGGCGGCCGCGACCGCGTCGGCGTCGGCGGTGAAAATGGCGTTGCCGCCCCACGGCGCCGGGCGCAGCGGCAGCCAGGAGGCGTAATCTTCGGGAAAGATCTGGCGCAGGTAATCCAGACCGCCGAAGCCGGTAAATCCGACCGGCAGGCAACCGCAGGCCATGGCCTCAAGCGGCGGCAGGGGACAGCCCTCGGGAAAGCCGGTGGCCAAAAAGACGTGCGCCAGGCGCAGGGCCTGGGCCACCCCGGCCTGGCCCAGGTCCTTGATTTCAAGCCAGTCGACGCGAAGGCCGGTCACCAGCGCGCGCGTCGCGAAAATCTCGCGGATCTGGCCGGCCAGGGCCTTGTTCTTGCGCGGCATATAGGCGACCGTGACCGTATCCCCGGAAGCGCCCAGCGGCTTGCCACCGAATGATTCGCCACCCGGCGGGGAAAAAAGGCCCAGGTCGATGCCCGGGCGCAACACCGGCGCGCGCACGCCGAGGGCGTATTCCATGAGCCAGGCCACCGGGTGCGAGACCGCCAGCCAGGAGACAGCCGAGGCGTTCCGTATGAGCGCCTCCGGCAGGTTGCCCAGGAGATAGGCCCAATTCTGGCAATACACCACCACCCGGGCCCGGTTGGTGAGCCCCTCCGCCAGGGCCGTGGGCCAGCCCTCGGGCACCAGCCAGACGTCATCCGGGCCCGGGCGCGCCTCCCCGGCCGCGACCATGGGGACTTCACTTCCACCGTCGATATTGTCCGGGGCTTTCCAGAGCGGATCTCGCACGGCCAGGGCGCAATCGACACCGAGGCCGCGGAGTCGGGCGGCCAGGCGGCACAAGACGGCGACGCCTCCGGCGGTGTGTTTTATTGGCGGGATATAGACGTAGGTGCGCGCCACGGGAGCTTTCTTTCGGAAAGGATGCGCCTCAGCGCAGGTCGGGCCGCTTGCCCCGGTTCCAGTCATCCAGGGGCACGGCCTCTTCAATAAGCATGATCGGGATGTCCTCGACAATGGCGTAAACCACGCCGCAGGCAAGACAGATAAGCCCGTCGCCGGGTTCGGTGAGACGCAGGTCGCCCTTGCATTTGGGGCAGGCCAGGATATCCAAAAGATCGGTCGGCAAGGCCATGGGCTCCTCCACTACGGCATTTGGCCCCATCTACCCCCTTTTGACCCGCTTCTCAAGAGGACTGGCCCTGCTGGGTCAGGCTATCGGCAAACCCCTTGGCCGATGTGCCGCCGGAAGACGATGTGCCGCTTGCCGCTTCGAGTTTGGCCAACTCCTGCTGCAAGAGCAGCATCTGTTGGTTGAGCATCAACAGACGCTGATTTTTTTCCTTGGCCGGCAAGTCGCTTTTATTGAGTTTAGCGATCTGTTCCTTGAGCTTTTCGATTTGCTTTTGAACGGCTTCGAGGGCCTGCGTGGAACTTGACGAAGAAGAAGATGAAGACGACGAGGTCGACTCCGACTGCGCCTTGGATTTGCTCAAGGCCTGGCTTTGGGTCTTAGCCGCGTCCGAAATCGTGACCGTATCCCCGGCTTGGCCCAGGCTGACGGAAGCCGCCCCGGACGTGTCCGGCGTGGACAGGGTATAGCTCGCGCCAACGCCTGCCGCAGCGGCAATCGCACTGACATTCATAGCGTCCTCCGGGGACAAGCGTCTTGTCCTACCATCTTTCCTTATATACATATCGGACAACCGGGACGAATCTTTAGACCTCCGGAGCCGCTTCGCTTTGCCCTCGACAAAACCTACGACCCTGGCGTAAAGACGTTAGCATCAGCGGCCGGGGCGTTCCCGCGCGGGAATGCCCCAATACCGCGCCTCCAAGGACTGGCCATGGCGTATATCGACCTGCACACCCACTCCACGGCTTCCGACGGAAGCCACGCGCCCGGGGAAATCGCCCGCATGGCGAAACGCGCCGGGCTCGAAGCCGTGGCCTTGACCGACCACGACACCGTGGACGGCCTGGCGGAATTTCTCGCCGCCGCGGGCGAAGCGGGCATCGAGGCCATCCCCGGCTGCGAACTCTCCGTCGAAGGCGAGGGCGCGGGCATCCACATTCTGGGACTGTGGGTCCCGGCCGGCCCAAGCCCGCTCGCCGACGCCCTGGCCGAGCTGCGCGAGCACCGCCACGTCCGCAATCGCAAAATTCTGGAAAAACTGGCCCGGGTTGGCATCCGCATCGACTACGAAGAAGTCGAGGCCAAGGCCTCAGGGGCGGTGGGCCGGCCGCACATCGCCGAGGCGATCATGGACCTTGGCGCCTGTCGCAGCTTTTCGGAATGCTTCGAAAAATACCTAGGCAACCGGGGCCTGGCCTACGAGCCCAAAAAAACGCTGACCTCGGCCGAGGCCTTGGGACTTTTGCGCCGGGTCTCGGCAACCCCGGTCCTGGCCCATCCGCTCTACCTGGGTCTTTCCCCCCTGGCGCTGGAAAAACGGGTCAGGGCCTTCATGGATCTGGGCCTGGAAGCCATCGAGGCCTATTACACCGACCACGCCCCGTCCCAGACCGTCGCCTATCTGGAACTGGCCCGAAAACTGAACCTGGGTATTTCCGGCGGCTCGGATTTCCACGGCGCGCCCAAGCCCGAGGCGGCCATCGGCGTCGGCCGGGGCGACCTGCGCATCCCGGTCGCCGTGCTGGACGACCTCAAGGCCAGACGCCGCGCGCTTGGTCTTCCCGCGTGAACGCTTGGCCGGAACTGCTGTGCCCGGCAGGAGACGCAGCCCGCCTGGACGCAGCCCTGCGCTACGGAGCGGACGCCGTCTACTTGGGCGGACGTGGCCATTCGCTCCGGCCCGCCTCGCTCGGTTTTGACCATACGGCGCTACGGTCGGCCGTGGCCAAGGCCTCCGCATACGGGGCCCGGGTCTATTATTGCCTGAACGCCTTCGCCCGCGAGACCGACCTGGGCGAAGTCCGCGAAACGCTCACCCATCTGGCCGGTCTTTCGCCGGGTGAGCGGCCGGCGGCCCTGATCGTCGCCGACCCCGGCGTGTTCCGCCTGGCCAGGCGGTTCGCCCCGGCCATTCCCATCCACCTCTCCACCCAGGCCAATACCGCCAGTTCCGAGGCGGTCCGGTTCTGGGCGGAACTCGGGGCCACGCGGGTTAACCTGGCCCGGGAGCTTCCCCTCACCCAGATGCGCCGGATCATGCGCGCCGCCCCGGATATCGCGTGCGAGGTCTTTGTCCACGGAGCCATGTGCCTGGCCGTTTCCGGTCAATGCCAGCTCTCGGCCCAGCTGCTGGGAAGAAGCGCCAACCGGGGAGAGTGCGCCCACCCCTGCCGCTACAAGTACCGGGCCGTGGGCCTGGCCCTGGAGGAAGAAAGCCGGCCCGGGGAGGTGACCTGGGAGGTCCTTGAGTCGGCTGGCGGTTTCACGTCGATCCTGGCCGCCGAAGACCTGTGCCTGGTCCCGGTGCTGGCCTGGTTTACCCGAAACGGCGTCGCCGCGCTCAAAATCGAGGGCCGCGCCAAAAGCGCCGGATACGTGGCCCTGGTCACCGACGTCTACCGTACCGCCCTGACCGATCTGGCGCGAGGATGCTTCCGTCCCCGCCTGTATCTGGATGAACTGGCCGGCCTGGGCCGGCGCGCCTTGTCCTCAGGCATGTTTTTGCCCAGGCGTTTGCTCTGGCGCGAGGCGGACCAGGCCCCCGGCCGGAGCATCTTGGGCCGCGTCGAGGAAGGCGACGGCGGCCGTTTTACGGTTGCAGTCAAATCGCTCTGGGACGCGTCCCGACCGGTCAGGCTGCTAGCGCCCGGGCTCTCGCGCCCGGTGCTTGCGCCGAACGCCTACGGCCTGGAAAACGCCCTGGGGGAGCGCACGGGCCTGGCCCATCCGGGCCTTCGTCTGACGCTCGCAAGCGACCATCCAGGTCTGGCGCCCGGTCTTTTTATTCAATCGGAGCCCGAGGCGTAAGAAACCTTGACGATGGCTTCATTCCCGGATAATTGATCTCGTTTGCGCCGGACCCGGAACTTTTTTTTGTGCGCCGAGACGCCCTTGACAACGCCAAGCGGCGTCTTATCCACAAGGCATCTTTCCCTGTGGCCATGCGCCGGCGCCGGAACAATCTCGCTTTCGTGTCCCCAAAGGAGGCCTCATGGCCAGAATTACCGTCGAAGACTGCCTGCAAAAGGTCGACAACCGTTTCCTGATCGTCCAGATGGCCATCAAGCGCGTCAAGCAATACCGCGAAGGCTACGAACCCCTGATTGCCAGCGGCAACAAGGAAGTGGTCACGGCCCTGCGTGAAATCGCCGCCGGCAAGGTGCTTCCCGCCGCATCCATCGAAGAGGCCGGCATCATCGTCGATAAATAGCCATGCGCGAGGATTTATACGACGTACTCGGCGTGGCGCGCGAGGCCTCGGAAGAAGAAATCAAGAAGGCCTACCGCCAGCAGGCCCTGAAATTCCATCCCGACCGCAATCCCGGCGATCCCGATGCCGAATCCAAGTTCAAGCAAGCGGCCGAGGCTTACGAGGTTCTGCGCGATCCGCAAAAGCGCGCCCGCTACGACCGCTTCGGCTTCGACGCCCTCGGCGACACGGGCTTTGGCGGCTTCTCCTCGGCCGAGGACGTCTTCTCCACCTTCTCCGACATCTTCGGCGAGTTCTTCGGTTTCGGTCAATCCCGGCGCGGCCCCAGGCCCCAGGCCGGCGGCGACCTGCGCTACAACCTGACGGTATCTTTCCGCGACGCGGCCAAGGGCGTCCAGGTCACCCTCAAAATCCCCAAGAACGTGACCTGCGCCGAGTGCGGCGGCAGCGGGGCCAAGGCCGGCACCAAACCCGAAACCTGCCGCCAATGCTCCGGAACCGGCCAAGTCCACCAGACCCAAGGCTTTTTCCGCATCGCCGTGTCCTGCCCGATCTGCCGGGGCCAGGGCTCGGTCATCGCCCAGCCCTGCCCGCGCTGCATGGGCCGGGGCGTCACCCAGGAAACCCGGGAGCTGTCCGTGCGCGTCCCGGCCGGCGTGGACGACGGCGCAAGGCTCAGGCTTCGCGGCGAAGGCGAACCGGGCGCCCACGGCGGACCTCCCGGCGATCTCTACGTGGTCATCTCGGTCGAGACCGACGAGGTCTTCCGCCGCCAAGGCCAGGACCTCGTTTACACCACCGAGATATCGATGGTGCAGGCCGCGCTCGGGGCCAAAATCGAGATCCCCACCCTGGAAGGGACCGAGACCATGGAAATCCCCAAAGGCACCCGCTCCCACGAGGTCTTTTCCCTGCGCGGATTGGGCCTGCCGGTGCTCGGCCGCAACCAGCGCGGCAACCTCCTGGTCGAGGTGCTGGTTGCCATCCCCAGCCACCTCACCAAACGCCAGGAAGAACTCTTGCGCGAATTCGCCGAGATCGAAGAGGCCAAGCCGTTGAAAAAGGTCAAAAACTTCTTCAAGAAGGCCAAAGACAAGGCCATGGGACACTAGGCCGTGGCCGATGATTTCAGCCATATCGGCGAGGACGGCCGCTCCCGCATGGTGGACGTGGGCGGCAAAGACCCGACCAAACGCCTGGCCGTGGCCCGGGCCAAGGTCGTCATGTCCCCAAAAACCTTCGCTTTGCTGACGCAAAAGGCCCTGCCCAAGGGCGACGCACTGGGCGCGGCACGCCTGGCCGGGATCATGGCCGCCAAAAAGACCTCCGAACTCATCCCCCTGTGCCACCCCCTGCCGATCTCCCACGCCGATGTCGATTTTTCCTTCGACGAGCAAGCGGCCACGGTCGTCGTCACCGCTCGGGCCGCCACCGTGGCCCCGACCGGAGTGGAGATGGAAGCCATGACCGCCGCCGCCGTGGCCGCCCTGACTCTCTACGACATGTGCAAGGCGGTCCAAAAAGACATCGTTGTCGGCGAAGTGCGCCTGGTCTACAAAAGCGGCGGCAAAAGCGGCACGTTTGCGGCCGCCGGCTATATCCCCGACCCGGACGACGAGGTCGCCTGAACCTCAGGCCCAAGGCCCCCATGCTCTTGCCCGAACTTTCGCCCCAGGACATCGAAAGCCGTTCCCTGGCCATCATCGACGCGGAGACGCCCCGACCCAGGCCTTACGGCGGGCGCCAGTGGGAAATCGTGCGCCGCATGATCCACGCCTCGGCCGATTTCGAACTGCTTGACCTCGTCCGCTTCCACCCCAATGCCGTCACCGCTGGCGTGAACGCCCTGCGCGGAGGCTGCCTGGTGGTCACCGACACCGAAATGGGCAAGGCCGGCATCCCGGCCCGCCGCCTGCTGTCGCTCCATGCGAAAAGCGTGTGCTTCATCGGCGATCCGGGCGTGAGCGCCAGAGCCGTCTCCTCAGGCCGCACCCGAAGCTTCTTCGCCGTGGACAAGGCCCTGGATCAGCCCCAGGACAAAATTTTCGTCATCGGCAACGCCCCGACCGCGCTGCTGCGGCTGCTCGAACGCGTGGATGGCGGCGCCCCGCCCCCGGCCCTGATCGTGGGCATGCCCGTGGGCTTCGTCAATGCCGCGCAGTCCAAGGAACTTCTCATGGCCCACGCGGATATCCCCTACATCACCGTGGTCGGCCGCAAGGGCGGCACCGCCCTGGCCTGCGCCGCGGTAAACGCCCTGGCCGAAATCGCTTTGCGCCCGGATGAAGAAAAAACCGAGCACCCGGAGCAAGAAAGACCATGACCAGACCCCGCCGCTTGGTCCCGCTGTGTTTCGCCCTGATCCTGATCCTGGCCGCCGCCTCCCGCGCCGGGACGCCCGAACTCGCCGCCGCCGGACTCGTCGACGTCACCAGCCTGGCCCCGGATATCGTCCTGGATATCCGCTACGCCACGGACAACAACTTCACGCGGGCCGCCGTCTACCCGGTGGCCGCATGCTATCTGCGCCTGGACGCCGCGAAGCGATTGGCCGAAGTCCAGGCCGAGCTGCGCGCGCGCGGCCTGGGACTCAAGGTCTTCGACTGCTACCGGCCCTTCTCCATTCAAAAAAAATTCTGGGCCCTGGTCCCAGACGAACGCTACGTGGCCAAACCCGTCGAAGAAAACGGACGCCCCGCCGCCGGCTCGAAGCACAACCGGGGAGCGGCCGTGGACGTGACCCTGGTCGACGCATCCGGGAACGAACTGGAAATGCCCTCGCCCTTCGACGATTTCAGCGAAAAGGCCCACCGAGGAAATACCGGCGCGAGCCCAACGGCTCAAACCAACGAGCGGCTCCTGGAAGAGGCCATGACCAAGCACGGTTTTACCGGCCTGCCCACGGAATGGTGGCATTTCGACGCCGAAGGCTGGGAGTCCGACGGCCTGCTGGACGCCCCCCTGAATTGACGCCCAACCCGAAAATATGGGTTTTTTCCCCTGCCATACAAGTCTGTTAAGTGATATTCGCCGCGCCCGGCGCGGGATTTTTCTTGACACAAGCTTGCCGTTTCTGGTTCTTGCGTGTAAGGACTTTTCGCCCGGCGGTCGACTCAAGGCCGCCACTAACGCGCCAGTTATTATCAATCCAAGGAGGATACGGGAATGGCCATTGTCATCAACGAAGAAGATTGCATGGGTTGCGAAACATGCGTGCAGCTTTGCCCGGATGTATTCGAAATGAACGAGGCCGGGGACAAGGCCATCGTCATCAATCCTGACTCCGACGCCGACTGCGTGGACGAAGCCGTCGATTCCTGCCCGGGATCCGCTATCGCCAAGTAAGTTGGCTCGAAAACGCATAAAAAAGCCGGGGGGCGCGCCTCCCCGGCTTTTTTATTTGGCCGGACCCGCCTCAGGCCGTCTGGAAAGACTCGGGGAAATCGGATATGAAAACCGCTGCGCGTCCATCATCCCCGCATCAAGGAAAAAATATGCTCCCCAAAGGCACCATCTTCGTCGCCGGACACCGGGGCCTGGCCGGCTCGGCCTTCGTACGCCGCGCAGAGCGCGATTGGCCAGGGATGGTCATCACCCGCAGCCACGCCGAACTCGACCTGACCAACCAAGCCGCCACCCGCGCCTTCTTTGATTCGGCCCGACCGGACTACGTTTACCTCGCCGCAGCAAAAGTCGGCGGCATCCTTGCCAATACCACCTACCCGGCCGACTTCATCCGCGACAACCTGCTCATCCAAACCAACGTCATCGACAGCGCCTGGCGCACCGGGGTGAAAAAACTCGTCTTCCTGGGCTCCTCCTGCATCTACCCCAAATTCTGCCCCCAGCCCATGAAAGAAGAATACCTTCTGACCGGCGCGCTGGAATCGACCAACCAATGGTACGCCGTGGCCAAAATCGCGGGCATCAAAATGTGCCAGGCCTACCGCCGGCAATACGGCTTTTCCGCCATCTGCCTGCAACCGACCAACGCCTACGGCCCGGGCGACAATTTCGAACCAAACAATTCCCACGTCATGCCCGCCCTCATGCACCGCTTCCACGAAGCCAAAAAATTGGATCGCCCCGAAGTCGTCATCTGGGGCACAGGCAGCGCCAGACGCGAATTCCTCCACGCCGACGACCTGGCCGACGCCTCCTGGTTCTGCCTGCACAACTACGACGAAGAAGAAATCATCAACGTCGGCACAGGACTTGACCTGACCATAGGCGAGCTGGCCGAGCTGATCAAACAAACCGTCGGCTTTGCCGGAAATATCACCCACGACACCTCCAAACCCGACGGCACGCCGAAAAAACTCCTCGACACCTCCCGCCTGGCCAGCCTCGGCTGGACCGCCGGGATTGACCTGCCCCAAGGCCTAGCCGATACCTACCGCTGGTTTTTGGAGAATGAAGAGAAGATCAGGAAATAGAGAAGATCGGGGGAAACTTTTTTAAAAAAAAGTTTCCCCCGGACCCCCTTCAAAAAACTTCAATTCCGGCCGGTCGGGACTGTTCGCTTCGCGAACAGCCCCGACCGGCCGGAAACGTTTTTTGAATCGGGACAGGGGAGAAGCCTATTTCGAGAAGATACGAAGGAGACCTGTCGAGGGGGTCCGGGGGGCATCATGCCCCCCGGCCGCCGGAGGCATCTTTATTTCAGCCGCGCGTCGATCTCATTGGCGACTTTTTCACCGGAGAGCAGCATGCCGCCGAAGATCGGCCCCATGCGATAGGAGCCGTGGCTGGCGTTGGCGGCCATGCCGGCCACGTACAGGCCAGGAAAAATTTCGCGGGTGTTTTTGACCGTGTTGGTTTCGGCCACTTCAGCCCACATCGATTGTTCGCCTTCAATCCCGCCCGAGGGGGTGTCCAGTTTCACGTCGTTTTTGCGCACCAGGGTTTTTAGAACCTCGACCGCGTGGCCGGTGCATTCGATCACGTATTTGCAGTGCAAAACCAAAGGATCGACGTGCAGCCCGGCCATTTCCACGGGCGTGGAGTTGATCACCAAGCCGGTGATCCGTTTGACGCCGCCCACTTCGCGCAGGACCACGTCTTCGACGCTTAAGCAATTGAACACCTCGGCTCCGGCCAGGCAAGCCTTGGAGGCCAAGGTGGTGGTCGCGGCCACGGCGTCTATGGTGTAGTATTCGTCGCGGTAGCGTTTGGGGGCCAGTCCGGCCCGTTCCAGGATGTGCTTGCTTTCTTCCTGCACGACGATGAAATTAAACGTCATGCCGCCGCCCCACATGCCGCCACCGATGGAGAGCTTGCGTTCGAAAACCGCGACCTTGTGTCCCCGTTCGGCCAAAATCCAGGCCGCGGTCAGCCCGGACGGCCCGGCCCCGACGATGGCCACGTCCAGATCGAGGCAGCGTTTGAATTTCGCGAAGTATTCGTCGACAATGGCCTCGGTGATGATGCGTTCATTCAAAGACATGCAATCCTCTCACGGGTAATACGTTGACACGACCAATCTCTACCAATCCGGTAGGCATTTATTCCAAAACGCCATGGCGGTCAATTTGGTGCAACTCGACCCGGGCGTCATGGCCCTTGATCAGGGTCACGATGGCCAGGGACGGCTCGCCGTGGACCATTTCCAGGCTGCCCGGATTGAGCAGGGTCACGCCGCGGTATTGTTCCACGGCGGCGACGTGGGTATGGCCGTAGCAGATCAGGTCGTACCCCGGGCCGAAGGCTTCGGCCACGCGCCTGGCCACGCCGGACTTGCTCCCGAACCCGTGGCTGACGCCGATGCGAAACCCTTCCAACTCCAGGGCGAGCGTGCTCGGCAGGTCGCTGCCTGCCCAGTGGGCGTCCATGTTGCCGGCCACGGCATAAAGGTTTTTGTGCTGCATCAGGTAATGCAGCAGGCTCGCGCCGGTGATGTCGCCGCAGTGGATCAGGGCGTCGGCCGGGGCGAGATGCCGCGTATAGACCCGCTCAAACCAGGCCGAAGGCCGGTCCAGATGCGTGTCGGAAATCACCGCCAGACGCATGGCTACTCCTTTGCCTCGCTCCCGTTTTTGCGCGCCCACCAGGATTTGTGCGGTCCGAAAAACCACCATTCGGTATGATCCGTTTCGATGACGGCCCGGGCGAGCCCTCGCGCCTCGCCGGTGCGCAGCCGCTCGACGGAACACTCGATCCATTTGCGCGCGTAAGGATTACTCAGGTCCTGCTGTTCCTTGAGGTTGACGATCAGATCCAACTGGTCGGCGTCCTGGGCAAGCCGCGCCTCCAGTGTCTCGCTCGATTCCAGCTCGTGGAACAAGGGCAAGACGTCCCCTTCCAGGCCGGTGCCGGACAAGGCGTCGCGCAAGGCGCGCTCGGAGTCGCATTGGTTGTAGATCTTGTTGACGTAGTTGAAATCGCCGGTCCTGGCCTCGGGCAGGTCGTGGAACAGACACAGCATGGCCGTGCGGAACGGATCGGCCCCGGCCATTTTAGCCAAAACAAAGCCGATCAAGGCGGTGCGGAAGGAATGCTCGGCCACGTTCTCGCCGCCCGAACCCAAAAACTGATACCCGGTGCGCGGCGTGCGGCGCAACATCCCGGCCTCGAACAAAAAATCGGCCAGCCGCGTCAAACGGTCGCGGCCGCCCAAATCACCCTCGGGATCGATCTCGCAAGTCATAATAATAGCCTCCGGCGGCCATGGGGCTTAGCCCCTTGGAACCCCGCAGGTTGCGGTTATGAACGGTAGTCGGCGTTGATATTGATGTATTCGTGGGTGAGGTCGGAGGCCAGCAGGACGTATTCACCGGGTCCCTCGCCCAGATTGATGGTGACGGCGATCTCCTTGCGGCGCATGTGCGGTGCGAGCAGGCTGTCGAGGTCGCCGGCGACCGGTTTACCCTCGGCGAAGACGGTCATGCCGCCGATGGCCACGCTGACTTTATCCGGATCGAATTCCGCGCCGCTGCGGCCCAGGGCGGCGACGATGCGCCCCCAGTTGGCGTCTTCGCCGAAGAAGGCGGTTTTGACCAAAGGCGAGTGGCCCACGGCCCGGGCGGCCTGTTCGGCTTGAAGATTGTCTTCGGCGCCGGATACCAGAATGCGCAGGATTTTGGTGCCGCCTTCGGCGTCCTGCACGATCATGAAGGCCAGGGCTTGGCAGATTTCGGCCAAGGCGCCGGACATGGCCAGGCGTCCTTCCTTGGTTTGGGTCGCAAGCCCGGAAGCACCGTTGGCCAAGGCCAGGACGGAGTCGTTGGTGCTGGTGTCGCCGTCCACGGTGATGCTGTTGAAACTTTGGTCCACGGCAAGGGCGAGGGCTTCACGCCACCAGGCCGGGTCCACGTCGGCGTCGGTGACCACCAGGCCGATGAGGGTGGCCATATCCGGGCAGATCATGCCCGCGCCTTTGGCCATACCCAGGATGCGGGCCTCTTTCTTGCCCAGGCTGACGGTTCCCCAAGCCAATTTGGGGAAGGTGTCCGTGGTCATGATGGCTTTGGCGGCTTCGATCGGCCCGGATTTGCCCAGGTTCGCGGCCAATTCCGGCAGGGCTTTTTTCCAGGCGTCCATTTTGAGTTGCGGCCCGATGACGCCGGTTGAGGCGGGCAGGATATCCCCGGCTGCAAGTCCGGCGACCTTGGCCGTGAGTTTGAGCGTTTCGCGGCAATTGACGATGCCTTCGCGCCCGGTGCAGGCGTTGGCCTGTCCGACGTTGACCAAGAGCGCCCGGGCGGTTTGCGAGGCCTTGAGAGCTTCGGCAGCCACGACCACGGGCGCCGCCTGGAACAGGTTGCGGGTGAAGACGCCGGCGGCGGCGGCCGGGCGGTCGCTGACGATCAGGGCGAGGTCGTCGCGGCCAACGTATTTGAATCCGGCCTTGGCGACGGCAAAGGAAAACCCCTTGGGAACGGGGATGATTTCAGCGGACATGGTAGCCTCCTCAGGCGGCGGGGATTCCGAAAAACCGGGCGGACGCGGCGCGGGCGTGATTTCGGCTTCCGAGTAGCCGATGGTGTACCTTGAATCGAACTCATTGTAAACATTACCATTGTATTGATTTGTTTAAAAATACCGATTTTTGCCCGGCTTTGTCTCTCGCGTGTCATGCGACATGGCACCCAAGATTTCCACGTCCCGCCAACCGCGTTGCGCTGCAAGCGGCATGGGAAAAAAATACCCTCCTCCAATGACCACGAAAACATTATCATACTGGAATTATTTGATTAAATTTTGGAACGCCTTTTGTAAGCAAGTCGGCCAAGGAGAAAAAAATGCTCTTGCAGCCAGCCCAACTCCAACTCGAAGGCCTCATCTCAGGAATGGACCTGCTGACCGCGGGGGACACCAACGGTTCCTCCTCGTCCGCTTTTGCGGGCATTTTGAATCATCATCTCCTACACGCTTCCGGCTTGGCCGGGCAGTTCAACTCCCAGGGTGCGGTTTCATCCGGCAATTCCTCGTCCACCCAGACTCAAACGGCGAGCACATCCGCGAGTTCTGCTCTTCAAGCGGTCCTGTCCCAGGCGACCTCGACCGGCGGCTCGTCCCAGACTAATCTGCATCAGTTGCAGATGACCCAAGAAGATTTTGCCGCGCTGACGCAAGGACTCTCCAACCTCGGCTTCACGGATGAAGAGATCTCCAGCCTCTCGGCCAGGATAGGCACCAGCCAGGGTCTGACCTGGGGTCAGTTCGGCCAGGCGGTGCGGGAAAAGGTCAGCGGCCAGTCCTCTCCGGACACGTTCAGCGGCGAAGAAAAATTCCGCCTCAACTCGTTGCTCAACAAGCTCGGTTTTTCACCGACCGACGCCCAAAAGGCGGTGGACGACCTGCAGCAAAGCGGTCCCCAGGGGGCCTTGGCAGCCCTGGTGCAAAATGCGCAGCAGGCAGCGGAAGCATCCGCCCAACAGAAGGGTTCCGCCTCAACCCCGGCCGACAACTTGCTTGGCAGCGCCAATACAAGTTTTTGGTCCACCCTTTCGAATAAATTAGATACCCTGCCCCAGAGCCAATCCGCCAGCGTAAGCCAAAGCGAGTTCGCTTCCCTGGCCAAGGCGATGAGTCTGCCCTCCCAGGTCCAGGACTCCGTTGGCGAGCTGTTCACCGCAAACGGCGGCCAGGACATTCCGCTCTCCCAGATCCAGAACGCCCTGAAGCAATTCCAGGCTCAAAACGGACAAACGTCCGGCAATGGCGATTCGCTCTCGTCCTTCAAGCAGCTTTTCAATCAGACCGTCAGCACCGCCCAGGAGCGGACCGCGACTTTGGCCAAGTCCTCGGCGCAGCCAACCCCCTCGGGCCAGCCCGACCCGAAGGAGTACAAACGCGAAATCGTCCGGACGGTGGAAAAGGCGTTGAGTTCGTTTGAAAGCGACCCGGACGCTCAGAACGCCACCCAAAGCGCTGCCGGCGCCTCCCAAGGCCAGACCAAGAACTCACAATCACAGCAGTCGGGTCCAAACTGGTCAAACACGGTGCCCGGGGCCAAATCCCAGGTCAATGCATCGAATATGCCCAACCAGCCCGGCTCCCAGAACTCGGGCAACGACCTGTCCCAGGCCTTCTCCCAAAATCAGGGCAAGAACCAGGGCTACGGCGCCAACTCCGGCGAGGGCACGTCGGCCAAGACCGCCCAGACGATCGAGAACTCGACGCTCTCCGCCCTCAAAAACGAGCTCCAGAATCTCACGGCCCAGCAGCAGACAACGGGATCCAGCGGTGCCGCATCGGCCAACTCGTCCGCCGATTCTTCCGCGGGCTCTTCCGCCGGCACGGAAAATTTTTCCAGGACCGAGGTGCTCCAGCAGATCCAAAACGGCATACTGCGCAATCTCGGCCAGGGGACCAAGCAACTGACCCTGGAACTTACGCCTGAGAATTTGGGCAGGCTCAACATCGTGCTGCAAGTGCGCAACAGCGAACTGACGGCCACGATCAAGTCCAGCAGCCCCGAGACCTCGCATATCCTCAACCAGAATCTGGCCCAGCTCAAGGATAGTCTTGAGCAGCAGGGCCTGACCGTGGCCAAGCTCGATGTGCAGACCAGCCTTTCGGAAAACGGCATGGCCTCGAACTGGAGCGGATCGGACACCCACAACGAATCCCAGAACCAGCGCGAGACCATGCAGCAGAACCTGCTCTCGGCCCGCATGGGCCAGATGGGCGATGGCGGCTTGGCCCAGGACATGCAAAGTGTTGTGAGCGAGGCAATAATTTCCCACACGGGACTCGACATTTTCGCCTAAGCGAGGGACGCCATGAGCACCACCGCCACATCAAATTTAACTTATTCATCACCACTGATCGGCCAGGCCGAAATCGCCGCCGAAGAAAAGGCCGCCGCCGCAAAAGCCGCCTCGTCGGACGGCACGCTCGGCGAGAGCGACTTCCTCACGCTGCTGGTCGCCCAGCTCCAGCAGCAAGATCCGCTCAATCCCATGGACGACTCGGCTTACGTGGCCGAGCTGGCCCAGTTCTCAAGCCTGGAGCAGCTTACCAACATCAGCTCCGGGATCTCGACCCTGACCACGGACATCAACGAGCAAGGCCAGGTCAGCGCGGTCAACTTCATCGGCAAGAACGTCACCGGGTCCGGCAACACCATCGTCAAGAGCAGCTCGGATATCAGCAGCATCTCGTATAATCTCAGCAGCGCGGCTTCCGACGTCCAGGCCGAAATTTACGACTCCAGCGGGAGCCTCGTCGATAGCGTGGACCTGGGCGCCCAGTCCTCCGGAACCCAAAAGTACACCTGGGACGGCAAGTACACCAGCGGCAGCACGGCAGCCGCCGGAACCTACACCATCGCCCTGAGCGCGCAAACGTCCTCCGGCACGGCGCTGACGGTGACACCCCAGATTACCGGAACGGTCACCGGGGTATCAAACAGCAGCGGGACCTATTACTTGACGTTTGCGAACGGCCAGGAAGTCAGCCTGCTCAACATTACGAGCGTAAACAACACGACCAGCTCCACATCGTCCTAGGGCCGAGTGGTGAACAAGGAGGCATAACATGGGAATCTGGAGTTCGATGTGGACAGGCGTTTCCGGCCTGCTTGCCACCAGCGAGAAGATGAGCGTCATCGGCAACAACCTAGCCAACGTCAACACCGTCGGCTACAAAACCCAAAACATGCTTTTCGAGGACATGATCAGCCAGAACATCAGCACCGGCGCGGGCACGGGCCAGGTAGGCCTTGGCGTGCGGGTCGCCGCCGTCGAGAACGACATGAGCCAGGGCTCGCTCCAGTCCACCGACAGCAGCACCGACCTGGCCATCGGCGGCAACGGCTTTTTCATCGTCCGAGCCCCGAACACCAGCACGGACTACTATACCCGCGCCGGCAGCTTCCTCTTCAACAACGCCGGCCAGTTGGTCGATTCCAACAACGACGTCGTGCAGGGCTGGGCCGTGGACACCGCCCGGGTGCAAGCGATGGAAGCCGCCAACGAAACAATCAGCCAGGTTCCGATCAAGGGATCCCTGGGCGACATCCAGTTGAACCAGTTCACCTTGAAAGCCAAGCCGACCAGCCTTTTGTCCGTGATCACCAACCTCGATTCCACGGCCACCTCGGCTTCGCCCAACGCAGCCAACCCACTCTTCGGCCTGGAGCAGAACTACCATTACACCTCGAACTCAACCACGGCCATCGCCGGGACCGCTTTCGACTACAGCTCGACGCTGAAGGTCTACGACCAAAACGGCCAATCCCACAACGCCACCATCTATTACGACAAGGTGAGCAACTCCGGCGGCCAGGCCTATTGGGACTACATCGTCACCATCCCCGGCGCGGACGACGGGCGCACCTTGGACGGCGTGAAGCTGGCCAAGACCTCTCAGGCCGGCCTGCTTATGACCGGCACCCTGACCTTCGACGCCTCCGGCGACCTGATCAACGAAAGCGCCTATACGCTAAAAAGTTCCGCCGTCTCTTCCAATGGCACTTCGTTCGGCCTGGATCAATGGAAGCTGGCCAAGGTGTCCAACGGCTACCCGCTGTGCACGGCCAACTTCAAGTCGGTGTCCAACGCCAGCGCCCCCGATGCGACCAACGCCGTGTCCTTCGGCGTCAACTTGGGACTCAGCAACCTCAACGGCTGGCAGTCGAGCGCGGCCTCCAACGCCTCGCTCATCGGCAACTCCGCCAACCGGTTCGCCCTGATCCAGGGATTCAACCCCGCCACCACGGTCACGGCGACAAACGTCACCACCAACTACGCCACGTCGTCCTCCACCACCTACGCTAGTCAGGACGGCTACGCTCCGGGCCTGCTCCAAAGCGTCAGCGTGGACACCAACGGCGTGCTCAGCGGCTCGTTCTCCAACGGCCAGACCCAGCAACTGTTCGTGGTCGGCCTGGCGAACTTCACCAATCAGTGGGGACTGCGGCGCGAAGGAAACAACCTCTTCTCCGCGACGCTCGCTTCCGGGCAAGCCCTCACCAACCGGCCGAACACCGGAGGCCTGGGTTCGATCTCCTCTGACACCCTGGAACAGTCCAACGTGGACATGGCCACGCAGCTGGTGGACATGATCACCACCCAAAGGGCCTTTGAAGGCGACTCCAAGGTCATCACCACGGCCGACACCTTGATCTCCGAACTGATCCAGATGAAGCGTTAACCGGCAAAAAAACGAAGCAAACACCCGGGCGCGGCCGCAAGCCGCGCCCGGTATTTTTTCCCGGATTCGCGTCCTCCCGTAACCCGCCGCCCCCCTTGCCGTCGGCAGGACTTGGGTTTACACATTTTTCTCGGCATATGTTTTCCCCAAGAGGCTTTCCCATGTCGGACACGTTCAAGTACATCGGCGTCGGCCTGTTCGGGCTGGTCACCGGGGCCTCGATCTTCGGCCTTGTCACCGTCTACGGCCGCTACCAGGAGGCAAACAGCGCCTTAAACGCCTGCAACCAGGAATGCACCGCCCGCCTCAGCGAATACGCCGCCCGCCTGGAGCGGGCCAAGGAAGACCGGGCCTCGCTGGTGGCCGAAAAGGAACGCGTCAGCGCCGACCTCGAAGCCAAGGTCTCGGAATTCCGGGCAGAAATTGACCGCCTGCGTTCCGAGCGCGACGCGGTTTCCCAGGCCATCCTGGCCAGGCTCGACGCCATCGCCCAAAATATCGAGCTCGGCCAAGCAAAGGCCTCCCCGGCCGAATCCCCTCGCATGGAACTTCCCCGCCAGCCCGGGACCGAACAGGAACGCGGGCGGCTTGAGCGCCAAGGCAACCGCGACCCGAAATAACGCGCGCTTTTTTTTCGCCGCGAACCGGCCCAAACGCCCATCCTGTGAAATTTTTCCCGCCGCCCCCCCCTCTGGGATATTGCCATGTTACAAATTTGTAGTGTATGAGTGCCGACGCATCGGGCCCAATCCGGCCCCAGCCCAAAAACTTTTTCCAAGGATCAGTCCACGGACCATGAAAAACGTCGGCGAACTTGAACTCAAGGTCCTTTTCGAAATCAGCCAGATCATCGGCCAAGCCCTGGATCTCGAGCAGAACCTGAGCTCCATCCTGTCCGTTCTCTCGGAATCCCTGACCATGAAACGGGCTACGGTCACACTTATCGACGACGAAACCAACCAATTGGTCATCCGCGCCTCGCACGGACTATCCCCGGAGGAAAAAAACCGGGGCGTCTACCGCCTGGACGAAGGCGTCACCGGCCGCATCTTCCAGACCGCCAAGCCTTACGTCGTGCCGGATATCAGCCGCGAACCGCTGTTTTTGGACAAGACCCGCTCCAGGCGCCTGGAAAAAGACAAAATTTCCTTCATCGGCGTGCCCATCATGCTCAAGGGCCAACCCATCGGCGTGCTCAATGTGGACCGCCTCTTCGGCGCGGAGGTCTCCTTCGAGGAGGACATCCGCTTTTTGACCATCGTGGCCACGCTCATGAGCCAATTTTTGAGTCTGCACCTCCAGATCAAGGCCCGTGAAGAGGTCCTGCGCCGCGAGAACCTGTCCTTGCGCCTGAAACTTTCCAAGAGCTACCAGCGTTTTTTCATCGTCGGCAAAAGCACGCCCATGATCCAGGTGCACCAAATGATCGAGAAGGTCTCGCCGACCAAGGCCACGGTCCTGCTCCTCGGCGAATCCGGCACCGGCAAGACCCTGACCGCGCGCATCATCCACGAGCTCTCGGACCGGGCCAGATTCCCCTTCATCAAGGTCAATTGCGCCTCGATTCCGGAAACCCTCCTGGAATCGGAACTGTTCGGCTATGAAAAGGGGGCGTTCACCGGGGCGACCTCCTCCAAACCAGGGCGCTTCGAAGAAGCGGACAAGGGCTCGATCTTCCTCGACGAAATAGGGGAACTACCCCAGGGCATCCAGGCAAAATTGCTACGTTTTTTACAGGAACGCGAATTCGAGCGCCTGGGCGGCAACAAGACCAAAAAGGTGGACGTGCGCATCATCGCCGCCACCAATAAGGACCTGACCGAGGCCGTGGCCGAGGGCAAGTTCCGCGAAGACCTCTTCTACCGCATCAACGTCTTCCCGATCCGTGTACCCGAACTGCGCGAACGCCGCGAAGACATCCCGGCCCTGCTCAACCACTTCCTGGATAAGATCAACCGGGAATACGGCCGCCGGCTCTTTTTCACCCCCAAGGCCCTCGACGCCCTGGTGCGCTACAACTGGCCGGGCAACGTGCGGGAAATGGAAAATCTGCTGGAGCGGCTCTCGATCATGATCGAGGGCGAAAAAATCGATCTCGAGGATATCCCGCCCTACTTCTTTTTGCCCATGGCCAAACAAGAGCCCGGTCCCCGGGAGGACTCCTCGGTCAGCCTCAAGGATATGGAACGCCGGGAAGTGGTATCGGCCCTAGAACGCCACGGCTGGGTGCAATCCCGGGCCGCCCGGGAGCTGGGCCTGACCCTGCGCCAGATGGGTTATCGCATCAAGAAATTCGACCTGGAAGGACTGATCAACGAACGCCGGCGGGGCTGAGCCAGTAGACAGTTGGCAGAGAGAACCGGGAGAGGAACCCTTGGTGAACCAAGGGTTCCTCTCCCGGCCCCCCTCCTCCTAAAAACTTTAAAGTTTTTTTGGGGGAAGGCAGGGGTTTGCTTCCCCGGGGCCCTTCGTCTTGCATTGGGACGGCAGCCCTTGCTTGTTCCGAAGCGGGGGCCGGGGGCGGCAGCCCCCTGGAAAGAAAATATTGGTTCTGGTTTTATTTCTCTGCCGGTTGCACTTGAATGAAGTTTAGTCCTTGGACGCTCCCCGCTCATACATACGCCGCACCCGACGGTTGACCGCAAAAAATACTCCGTAGGCCGCAAGCCAGACCAAGGCGACCGCGAAAATTCCCAAACTCTCGGCCCAGGTCGCCGCCAGGCCCACCACGAGCTGAAAAAGGCCGTACCCGGCCGCGACCTTCCAATGGGCTACGCCGCCCTGATTGGCCAACAATTGATACAGATGCCGGCGGTGGGGCGCGGTCAACCGCTCGCCGTCGCGTTTCCTGACCAGAATCGTGGTCACGGCGTCGGCATAGAATGGACAGAAAAAGGCGGCGGCGACGGCTAGGCCGGTCAGATCGTTGGACAAGCGGATGACCAGGGCGGCAAAGAAAAAACCGAGCAGCACGCTGCCGACGTCGCCCATGAAGACCCGGGCGCGCGGGACGTTGAAAGGCAAAAATCCCAGGCAGGCGCAGGCAGGGGCCAGGGCGGCCAGCGCCAAGGACGGCTGGCCCAAATGCTGCGCCCGGAAAAAAAGCAGGCCGAATCCGACCAGCCCGGTGATTCCGGCGATGCCGTTGATGCCGTCCATGAAATTGGTGAAATTGGCCGTGGCGACAACAAAAAGCATCAAGATAAGATACGCGGCCAGGGGGATGGATATCTCGTGGCCGGCCAGGGCGGCGGCGACCGCGGGCGCGGCGCAGACGAATTGGACCGCCAGCCGCAAGGCCGCGGAAAGCTCGAACCGGTCGCCGACCAGACTCACCAGCGAGACCAGGGCCGCCGGAAGCCACAAAAGCCACGGCAGGCCAGAGACAATCGAGGCCAGGGTGACGGCGACGAGCAGCCCCACACCCCCGCCCTTGGGCACGACGCCGACGTGGGAGCTGCGCTCGCCGGCCGCGTCCAAAAGACCGGCTGCGCCGCCGAAACAGGCCACGCCCCAGGCGCCGGCCGCGCCCAGAACCATCGAGGCGAAAGCAAAGAGAATCATTGCCGACCGTCCCCCACGCTCAAAGATCCTTGCGGCGCGGGCGTAATTAGCACGGCCGGCGCCAGGCGGGCAAGAGCGGCGGCCGGCCGACATTCGACCTTGACGATCATTATGCCAGATCTTACATAGGAGCGTCGGGATTTCCCTGGAAACGGTGAACGCCGCCCGGCCCAACCGCCCTAGGTCCAAAGCAGGTGGCCCCATGCTGCGCATACTCATCGTCGAAGACAGCGAATTCCAACGGCTGCACCTCAAAAAAATCCTGTCCGGATACGGCGTATGCGACCAGGCCGAGAACGGCGACCAGGCGGTCGAAATGGCGCGCCAAGCGCTCGCCTCGGGAAAATTCTACGACTTGATCGTCATGGACATCCTCATGCCCGGAACCGACGGGCACGCGGCCCTGAAAAAAATCGTGGAAATGCAATTTAGTGCAGGTATCGACCAAGACAAGAAGGCCAAGGTCATCATGCTCTCAAGCTTGAGCGATCCCGAAAACATCCTGACCGCCCAATTCGATGAAGGCGCGGACATTTACATCACCAAACCCTACGAGCCCGAAATCGTGGTGGAAAGCCTCGCGAACTTAAATCTCATCGACAATCCGGCGGATTATCCAGATATGGAATGAAAGCCATCCTCGCGCGCCATCCCGACCTCATCCAACACTACTTAAGTGTCGGCGAAGGCCAAATCTTCACCCTGCCCACCCTGTCCCAAACGGTCCTGGGCTCCTGCGTAACCGTGACGTTTCATTGCCCGCGCCTGGAACTCGGCGGCATCAACCATGCCTTGATGCCGGTCTGGCGGGACTACGAATCGCGCATGAGCGAAAACATCCGGTACAAATTCGTGGATTCCGGAATCGAAGGGATTTACGAACTCTTGATGGACCAGGGCGCGCGGACGGCGGAAATCGAATGCAAAGTCTTCGGCGGCTCCACCTCCGACCATATCTCCCAACTCAGCGTGGCCCCCAAAAACGTCAAAACCGCCTTCGAGACGCTCTCCCGGCTGAAACTGCGCATCGTCGCCTCCCACGTCGGCGGCCGCCTGGGGCGCAAACTCTTCTTCCTGAGCAACACCGGCGACGTGTTCGTCAAATCCCTCACCAGCTTAAACGGCAAGTAACCAGGGCGCTGCCAGAGGGGGCGGAGCCCCTCCCCCCTGGCGGCGTTGACTCCGCGTCCGTTGGTGTCTATTTTGGAATTGGAGACCGAGGCAACGACTATCTGGCAGCCGGCGGGGGCAACGACATCGGCGGCGAAGAGGGTTGGAATACGGTCAAATTAAACAGCAATTTCGAGGACGACAAGTTCTGCCTGGTGGGAAACGACCGGGTGATCCAGACTCCGACGGGCCTGGGCGTCGTCCGCAACGACCAGGTCCTGGCCTTCAACGATTGCGTCACCCTCACCGGCAGCCTGTTGTTCTCCTTCGACCCGGATGTCACGGCCGCCTACTACCAAGCCTTCAGCCCAAACAAATCCACCACCGGCGCGCTGGCGCAGAGCGCCTGACCGACTCGCCAGGAGGGCCCCGCATGAAAGCGTTCATCGCCCCGCATCTGCTCGATCTGATCTGCCTGCTCATCTCAGTGGCGCTGTTTTCGCTGTACCACTTCTTTGTTTGCTGGAAGCTGCGCAAAGACCCCATCTACACCAACCATGGGGCCACCAATCTGATCCGCACGGCCTGGGTGGTGAACGTGATGGAGGAGAAAAACGACATCCTGGCCGTGCAGACCCTACGCAACTCCACCATGGCCGCCACGTTTCTGGCATCCACGGCGGTGCTCCTGGCGGTGGGCGTGCTCACGCTCTCCGGCCAGACCGAAAAACTTGGCGAGACCTGGCAGACGATGAACCTGTTCGGCTCCAAGGCCCAGAGCACCCTCACGCTCAAACTGCTCGTGATGCTGAGCAACCTCTTCGTCGCCTTCTTCAGCTTCTCCCTGTCGATCAGGTTGTTTAACCACGTGGGGTTCATGATCAACGCCCCGATGTATGAAGGCAACATCAGCACCTCATACACCTTCGTCGCCATCCAGCTCAACAAGGCGGCGAACTATTTCCACATCGGCCTGCGCGCCTATTATTTCATGATCCCGCTGGTATTTTGGCTGTTCGGCCCCCTGCTCATGGTGCTCTCCACGGTGGTCATGGTCGCGATCGTCTATTTCATCGAGCGAACGCCAAAATTGGATTGCGGCTACTTGAGCTCGTTCTACAAGGTCTCGTGCGGCCTTCCCCGCGAATAGGATGGGGACCAGAGGCGCTGCCAGGAGGGGGCTTCGCCCCCTCCTGGACCTCCCCCACCGGGGGGTAAGGTGCGAGTAAGCGAACGAGGACGTTCGCAACGCGCACCTTACCCCCGGACCCCCTCGATAAGATGCCGTGTTTCCCGAAAACACGCTTCTTCCCCGGTTCTCTTCCTCCCATTTGCCTTCCGGCCATAGCCTTGCTAGGTTTCACTCATGTTTCCCGTATCCAAGTTATTTTGGGTTGTGGCCGAGCCGGACAATTTTTTTGTCTTGGTGTTGGTTTTGGGCGTGGTGTTGGCTTGGCGCGGCCGGAAGGCGGGGTTATGGCTGACTGCTGTTGCCGCCGGCTTTTTCGTTGCCGTGTTGGTTCTGCCGGTCGACGATTGGTTGATGATTCCGCTCGAGAACCGCTTTCCGGCCGTGGACGTGGCGGCCGGTCCGGTGGACGGAGTGATTGTTTTGGGCGGCGGTCTTGATCCCGGCTTGTCGGCCGCGCGGGGTCAGTATGTTTTGAGCGACGCGGCCAGCCGGCTGGTGTATTTCCAAATTTTGGCCAAGACGCATCCCGAAGCGAAGCTGATTTTCTCCGGCGGGTCGGGCGATCTGTTCGACCAGGAGCACCGGGAGGCGCCGTTCGTGCCGGGACTGGTGCGTGATATGGGCCTGGACCCCGGCCGGGTGGTCTTCGAGGGCTCTTCGCGCAACACGTTCGAGAACGCCTTATTCAGCAAGGAGTTGGTCAAGCCGGCCACCGGCGAGCGTTGGCTTTTGGTGACTTCGGCATATCACATGCCGCGCGCGGTGGCTGTTTTTCGCGCCGCTGGCTGGGACGTAGTGGCTTTTCCGGTTGGTTTCCGCACGGCCGGCTACGTCAGCCTGGACATCTTGGCCAGTTTCGCCGAAAAATTGCGCGCCGTGGACATTGCCTGGCATGAATGGGTGGGGCTTGCGGCCTACCGGGTATTGGGCAAGACGAACGAACTTTTTCCCGCCCCGGGGCCGGATGGAAGATGAGGGGAATCTCGGCGGGGTTGTAAAATAGAAAACGCCCCTGGCCCTGGGGCGTCCCGGATTCATGACGAATCCCGGGGCGTCCCGGCGCGAGGCGCCTCCCCAGACTTTAGGCCGGGCTTGGACGCGTCCCTACGACCCCTTGCCGACGACCAAACCCAGGTCGCTTTTGACGATCCCTTCGGCGATTTTCCGCGAATCCGGCTTATATTGTCCGGAGGCGATCTTCTGCTTGGCCTCTTCGACTTTATCCTTGCGTATGTCCGGCGTTTGGCTGGCCTCGCGCGTGGCCAGGGCTTGCAATTTCGCCGTATCGGAGATGGTGACCTTGTCGCCCGCGGCCACCGCCTGTTGCGCGCCGGTCTTGGTGGTCTGGTCATCGCCTTCGCGCCCCTCGGCGCCCGCCGCCTTGGAATTCAGGTAAGGGTTGACCCCGCTGATGATTCCTTTGATGTCCATATGCCCTCCCCAGGGCGCAGTCGATTCGCCCCTCGCTCGTCATCGTATCTCGTGGTCCGTGGCAGCGGCCTACAGCATCGTGTCGTCGACCGTTTCCAGCGTGATCCGCCACAGCCGTTCCATGACGGCGGCGCGTTCGCCGGGCGCTACTTCCTGCGCTTCTTCTCCACGGACCCGATAAATTTGCAGTTCCTGTTCCATCGGTGGATAGTCAAAGACCAGCTTTTCGCCGATTTCGGCCTCCAGCCGCGCGAGTATCCCGCGCACCACCGTATTTTCGTTGCCCTCGACCAGGAGATTCTCCATGACCTCCTGGGCCACCTTTTGAACCAATTCGTGCCTTTTCGCCTCTCGGGAAATACTCACCTGGTCTTGCGTCCCCGCGGCCCGAAGCGTCCGCTGATAGCGGGCTAGCCTTTTGGCCGTGGTGATTTGCCGCCCGTAGGTGCGCAGCATCGTCTTGTTTTGAAAGGCGTTCACGGGCACATGCTACTCTCCTTGTCTGTCAATGAACTTATCGGTTGCAACAGAGCATACTTTAGGCCAGGCGGAAAAAAAAGCCTTTGTTTGTGGAGCGGCCCCTATCCGGGGCCGGCGGCCGGCGCTTTGCGGGGCATGACTTTCGAGTTGATAAAGATTATGCAGAGCAATGCTTGCCCGTGTTTTGACCTCTTCGGCGATCGCACGCCCGGCCGGGGGGAAGTGACCTTGGCCGCGTCTCCGACGGCTTGCGCGGGGCCTGGCGTTTGCGCGCAATGCGCGAGCCTTGGCCAGACCTGCTGCCAGTTGGCGCCCGGCAATGAAGAGGCCTGTTTTCCCTTGTCGACGATGGAGAAAGACCGCATCCTGGAGGCCGCGCCGCGTTTGGGCGGTTTTTGTTTGTCGCCCAATTCGGCGGCTTTTTTGGCCATGCTGCGCCGGCTCTTTCCAGGCGAGGCGAGGGCCCTGGCGCACCAGTTTCCGCCCGACAAGGAGCATTGGCGATTGGCCACGCTGCCAAGCGGCGACTGCGCCTTTTTGTCGCCCTCGGGGTGCATCTTGCCAAAAGAGGCCCGCCCCTATTATTGTCGATTGTTTCCGTTTTGGGTCATGGAGGACGATGTGACCGTTTTCACGGCCGGCTATTGTCTGGCCGTCAAGCAAGGCAAAAATGTCGCCGGGACGCTTGAGGCGACCGGCATTACCCGCAAAAGGGTCCACGAACTGTTCGGCCGGCTCAGGCTGGCCTGGGGGCTTATCCCCGCTCTGACGAGATTTCCCAAATGAAAAAATTTCTGCTCGTTTTATTTTTGACCATGATTCTGTCCTTGTGCGTGGCTGCCGCCGGCGCGATCGGCCTCTACCATTGGGCCGCGAGCGACCTGCCGGGCTTTCGCAAGCTCACCGACTATCGGCCGCCGCTGGTGACCACGGTCTATGCCAAAGACGGCAGCGTGCTCGGCGACTTCTATGTCGAGAAACGCTTTCTGGCCACCCTGGCGGACATGCCCAAATATCTGCCCATGGCCTTTTTGGCCGCCGAGGACGCCTCCTTCTACCAGCACGAAGGCGTCGATCCCCTGGCCATCTTCCGGGCCTTTCTCAAGAACATCCAGGCCGGCGGCATCCGCCAGGGCGGCAGCACCATCACCCAGCAGCTCATCAAGCGCCTGCTCTTGTCCTCGGAAAAAAGCCTCAAGCGCAAGCTCAAGGAAGCCGTCCTGGCCTACCGCCTGGAAAGATATCTGACCAAGGACGAGATCCTCACCATCTACCTGAACCAGATCTATCTCGGGGCCAAGTCCTACGGAGTCGAGGCCGCGGCCAGAACCTACTTCGGGGTGCACGCCAGGGACCTGACCCTGGCCCAAGCGGCCATTTTGGCCGGTCTGCCCCAGGCGCCGACCCGCTACAACCCGCTGCACGACCTGGAGAGCGCGAAGGCCAGGCAGAAATACGTCCTGGACCGCATGCTTGAACACGGCTGGATCACCAAAGAAGACCACGACAAGGCCGTCGTCGAGCCGCTGGTGCTGCGCAGCATGCCCGATCCCTCCTGGGGACTCGGGGCCTACTATCTCGAAGAGGTGCGCCGCCAGCTGATCGAACGCTACGGCGAGAACACCGTCTATACCGCCGGCTTGCAGGTCTACACCGCCGTGGACCTCAAGCACCAAGGGGTGGCCGAGGCGGCCATGCGCCGGGGGCTGGTGGAATCGAGCAAGCGGCGCGGCTACCTGGGGCCCATCAAGGCGATCGAGCCCAAGGACTTCACCGAATTTTTGGAAAACGAAGCCGTGGACCCGGCGACGCTGCAACCCGGCGACTGGGTCAAGGCCCTGGTGACCGAGGCCACGCCCAAGGGGCTGGGCCTTCGTTTCGGCAACCTCGGCGGCGTGATCGAGCCCAAAAACATGACCTGGGCCAGAAAATTAAGCCCCAAGCGCATCGACGAGGAACAGGTCAAGGCGGGAATGAGGCGGTTGCCGCGGCCCGGCGACGTGGTCTGGGCCTCGGTCGTGGCCCGGCCCGGGACCGATCCCAAGGCCCCGGCCAAGGTCTGGCAGATGGCCCTGGAGCAGGAGCCCGACGTCGAGGGCGGGCTTGTCTCCCTCGACCCCAAAAGCGGCGAGGTCCTGGCCCTGGTCGGCGGTTATTCCTTCGAGAAAAGCCAGTTCAACCGGGCGATCCAGGCCCTGCGCCAGCCCGGCTCGTCATTTAAGCCCATCGTCTATTCGGCGGCCATGGACAACGGGCTGACCCCGGCCTCGGTGGTCATGGACGGCCCGTTCGAGTTTTACGACCCGGCCACGAAACAGACCTGGAAGCCGGAAAACTTCGAACACGGCTTCAAGGGGCCGGTGATCCTGCGCACCGCCCTGGCCTTGTCGCTCAACACCGTGACCATCCGCGTGGCCCAAGCCATCGGCATCGACAAAGTCGTTTCCCGGGCCAAGGAGCTGGGCATCACCTCCAACATCCCGCCCTACCTGTCGGTCAGCCTGGGCGCGGCCGGGGTGACGCTCATCAACCTGTGCCAGGCCTACACCGCCTTCGCCCGGGACGGTTCCTACGTCAAACCGCGCTTCATCTTGTCGGTCAAAAGCGCCTGGGGCGAGGACATCTTCACCTCCAAGCCCGAGGTGGTTTCCGCGATCACGCCCCAAAACGCGTACATCATCGCCTGCATGCTCAAGGAGGTGATCCGGGCCGGCACCGGCGTCCGGGCCTCCGTGCTCAAGCGTCCGCTGGCCGGCAAGACCGGCACCACCAACAACGAGCAAGACGCCTGGTTCATCGGCTTCTCCCCCTACCTGCTCACCGGGGTCTACGTCGGTTTCGACCAGGTCGGACCCATGGGCAAGGGCGAAGAAGGCGCCCACGCCGCCCTGCCCATCTGGCTCTATTACCGCCAAGTCGTGGAAAACGACTATCCGGTGGAAGACTTCGCCATGCCGCCGGACGTGGTCATGGCCTCGGTCGATCCCGCCACCGGCCTGCCCAGTTCCGGCGAGGGCAGCCTGACCCTGCCGTTTAAGAAGGACACCCAGCCGACAACCTATTCGGTGGTCGGCACCGAGAATGGCACGGCCGAGGCGCCCGAACTGGACCACGCCCCGGCCGCCAGCGGCACGGACCTGCTCAAGCAGATCGATTGAGGGGATAAGACGGAATATGCCTCCGGCGGCCAAAGGGGCTTAGCCCCTTTGGAAACCCTTATGGGGGGAGGGGCCTGCCGGATTGGGACCGGCACCCGGCCTTATGCGGGGCCGGGGAGGGCGGTGGTCCCCTTGGGGAAAAAATAGTCTGCCAGCCCTTGAACTCGCTCTAGTAGGGGCGATTCATGAATCGCCCTTCTTATTCCAAAGTGGTTCTGGTTTTCGATCATTTCACAAAAAAAGGGGGCCCGAAACCGGGCCCCCTTTGTCGTCATTTCGCTTTGGCTAGTTCACGTTACTCGAGCACGGTGACGTGGGTTTCGCCGGTCTTTGCGTCCAACACGTGGACGGCGCAGCCCAGTCACGGATCAAAGGCGCGCACCAGGCGCCCGACGTTGACCGGGTTTTTGATGTCCGGGACCGGAACGCCGATCAGGCACTTTTCGACCGGGCCCATCTGGTCCATGTCGTCGCGCGGGCTGCAGTTCCAGATGGTGGCCGGCACGGCCTGGTAGTTGGCGATCTTGGAGTCCTTGATGTTCACGTAGTGGAGCAGCGCGCCGCGGGGAGCTTCGGTCAGGCCCATGCCCTCGCCGCTGGCCGGCACCGGGGCGGGAACGATGGTCTCCTTGCCCGGCTTGATCTCCTTGAGCCAGTCCTTCACCGCGTTCATCACGATGTAGGTTTCCTCGGCGCGGGCGACGTGCCGGCCCATGATGGACCAGGCCAGGTCACCCAGGTCGCGGAATTTCTTGGCCTTGATGCCATACTTGTCCTTGAGTTCCTTGACGCCGATCGGGCTCAGATCCGGGTTGGCGACCCACATGCGGGCCAGCGGTCCGCCTTCGCAGGGCTTGCCCATGTAGCGCGGGGCCTTAACGAAGCTGTAGGCGCCCTTCTTCTTGAGGTCGATGACCGTCTTGCCCTTGCTGGGATGCAGGTTGGAGCAGGACGGATCGTACCAGGAGTACTTGACGTATTCCTTGATCTCGGCCGTATCCAGCGGGACGTCCTTGCCGTCGACGTACGCGCCGGGCTTGAGCAGGAACTTGCTGTTCTTGTCGTCCATGGGGAAGACGCCGTAGGACACGCAGTTCTTCCAGCCGGCGCCGCAGGAGAACAGGTCCTTGTACACCGTGCCGACCAGGTACACGGTCGGGATGTATTCCTTGGTGATGAACTCCTCGACGTCCTTGAACTTGGCCAGGTACAGGGCCAGTTTTTCCTTGGTCGGAACCTCGGTTGCGCCGCCGACGACGATGCCGGCCACGTGGGGCATCTTGCCGCCGAACATGCACACCAGCTCGTGGCACTGGGCGCGGATGGTCAGGGCCTTGACGTACTGGTCCACGGCCACCTTATTGATGTCCTCGGGCAGGCGCAGGTCGGGCTTGGCGTACCGGGGAATGAAGAAGGCGGTTTCCGGGCCCTTGACGTAGTCCAGGGCGGCCAAGTGGTAGAAGTGCAGGATGTGCGACTGCAGGTAGTTGGACCCGAAGATCAGGTTGCGGGCCAACCGGCCGTTGGTGGTGATCTTGTCCTTCACGCCGAAGGCGTCGTCGAGGGCGCGGGTGCTCGCGGTGGCGTGGGCGGTCGGGCAGACGCCGCAGATGCGCTGGGTGATCTGCGAGGCGTCGCGGGGATCGCGGCCGATCAGGATCTGCTCGAAGCCGCGGAACATGGTGCCCGAGGACACGGCGTCGACCACCTTGCCGTTCTCGACGGTCACCTCGATTTTGAGATGGCCCTCGATCCTGGTCAGGGGATCGACGGAGATTTTGACTTTGCCGCCGGCTTCCGGGGCGGAGTACGCTTCATTCGTGGCCATGCATTGTCTCCTTTAACCTTGCGTGAGTTGCGTTGGAACCTTACGCCACCGGGGAATAGAGCGGCGAGAAGGCATCCGGCCAATCGATCTCGGCGCAGCCGATGCAAATGGCGTTTTCCACGCACCAGTTGGTGCCGTTGTTCCATTTCCTGGAGAAGCAGTCGGCGCCGGTCAGCGGCCCCTTGCAGCCCATGTCGGCGCGGCAGGCTTCGGTCTTCTTGTCGTTGAAGTTCTTCTGGCGGATGTTCTTCTCGAAGTACGGCAGGAACGGGCAGTTGTCGTGGATGTTCTTGCCGAAAAACATCTTCGGGCGGTTCTGGGCGTCGAGTTCCGGAATGCCCTTGGTCAGGACGTGGACCAGGGTGCCGATCATCCAGTCGGGATGGGGCGGGCAGCCGGTGATGTTGATGACCGGAGTCTTGATGCCCTGGGACTCGAGGTATTTGTGCAGCGGCACGCAGCCGGTGACGTTGCCCTTGGAGCCGGGGATGCCGCCGCCGGTGGCGCAGGCGCCCACGGCCACGCAGGCGGCCGCGTTCGCGCCCAAAATCTTGGCCATCTCAAGGACGGTGTATTCCTTGCCCTTGCTGTCCACGCCGATGGTGCAGAAACGCCCGTCTTCCGCGGTCGGCAGCGCGCCCTCGGAAATATAGTAGAACTTGCCCTTGAACCGCTCGGCGATGTCCAGCATGTGGTCCACGGCCACGGCGCCTTCGGCGGCGCTTAAGGTCTCCTGGGACTCCAGGCTGATCACCTTGAGCACCACGTCGGCGATCGAGGGGTTGACCGAGTTGAGGATGGACACCGAACAGCCGGTGCAGCCGTTGCCCTGCATCCACACGACCGGGGGACGGCCGGGTTCGGTGGCCGCCTCCAAGGCCTTGACCAGTCCGGGATGGAACATCTGCGATATTCCGAATCCCGCGACCGTGCCGGAGCATAATTTGACAAAGTCACGACGTTTCAAACTCATGCCTGCCTCCTTGATGTATAACCGTTCGCCAAGGCCGCTCCCAAAAAGCGCGGCCGGCTTGCCAAGACCTATGCCCGGACAGCATTAGCATCAGGAACATCTATGAGTCAAGGAGGTATCAGGTTTTTTTTCGATTACTCCAGGGAAACATCACGCATTTCTATGCACTTTGCGCGAAAAAAACGTCGCCATTTTGTAGCATCATTCGTTACGTTTACACCATATGGTGTTACAATTGCAAAAAACATAGCACTGCCAGCCCTTCGCCAAGCCGCGTCAGGCATCCTGAATTTCATATAACACAGTCTGTTGTGAAGTTTTTTGGAAAGGAGGGTCCGGGAGGAAACCTTTTTTTCATAAAAGGTTTCCCTCCCGGGCATTTGCTTGTTTCTTACTTGTTTTTCGCTACGCGCGGGCGTTTGCCGGGCAGATCAATGGCATATTTCTGGATCTTGTAGTTGAGCGCCCGGCGGCTGACGCCGAGCAGCGGGGCGGCGTCCTTTTGGACGAAATTAGCCTTTTCCAGGGCGCGGATGATGGCCTTGCGTTCGCTCTCGTCGAGCGAAAGCTCGTGCGGGTGATCTTGGCCGCCTGAGCCCGGGTCGGCCGCTGTTTCGTCCTGGAGTTGGAGGTCCGAGGGGCGCAGGGTGTTGCCTTTGCACAGGACCACCCCGGCTTCCAGGGCGTTTTTGAGTTCGCGCACGTTGCCGGGCCAGTTGTAGCCCTGCAGGAACTCGGCGGTTTCCGGGGCCAGGATGACCGGGGGCTGACGTTGTTCGCGGCAAAACGACTCCAAAAAACGCGAGGCGAGGAGCGGAATGTCCTCCTTGCGCTGGCGCAGGGGCGGCACTTTGATGGTCACGACCTTGAGGCGGTAGTAGAGGTCCTCGCGGAAGCGCCCGGCCTCGACGTCTTCGGCCAGGTCGGCGTTGGTGGCGGCGATGACCCGGCAGTCCACGGCGATTTCCTTGACGTCACCGATGCGCCTGATCCTGCGGCTTTCCAGAAACCTGAGCAGCCTGACCTGCATCTCGGAGGAGATATTGCCGATCTCGTCGAGGAACAGGGTGCCGCCGTCGGCCTCTTCGATCAGGCCTTTTTTGTCGCGCAGGGCGTGGGTGAAGGAGCCCTTGATGTGGCCGAAGAGTTCGGACTCGAGCAGGCCGGCCGGAGTGGAACCGCAGTCCACGACCACGAACGGCTGGCGGCCGCGAGGGCTTATTTGGTGGATGAGATGGGCGATCTTCTCCTTGCCTGTGCCGGATTCGCCGAGCAGCAGCACGTTGACGTCACGCGGAGCGACGCGCTCGATCAAGTCGTAGAGCTCGCGCATGGACGGGCCCTTGCCGCCCCAGAGGATGTTGCTGATCTTGGAGATCGGTTCGCCCGGCCCCTCGCGGTGGCGTTTTTCCAGGATGGATTCGATCTTGGAGAGCAGCTCCAAACCGTCGAAGGGCTTGGTCAGGTAGTCCACGGCGCCTTCGCGGATGGCCGTGACCGCACCGGGAATGGAGCCGTGGGCGGTGAGGAAAATGATGGGCAGGCCGGGATAATTTTTTTCCACGGCCTTGAGCAGCTCCATGCCGCCCATGTCCGGCATGCGGATGTCGGAGATCATCAGATCCACCGGCTTTTCGGCCAAAACCGCGAGGGCCGCGTGCCCGCCCGCGGCGCAATACACGGTATTGCCCGCCGAAGCCAGCCTGGCTTCGAGAACCGCCAGGATGTTCGGATCGTCGTCGACCACCAGGATCGATTGCGGTCTGCCGGTCATCTTGTCCATAGCCTTCTCACTCCGCCCCCTCGCTAAGGGGAAGAGAGTTCCTTCTTGCGTTCCTGGATCTCGCGATGGATCTTTTCCAGGGCCTTGATCTGGTTCACGAGCAGGCGCACTTCCTTTTCCTTATCGGCCAGACGCTTGGTGCACTCGGCATCGGCCTTGGAAAACTTGGCCGCGACGCGGTTGTCGTCCCAGGGCTGCCGCAGAATCTTCAGCAAGGGAGTGAGCATCCTGGGGTCCTCGGGGGCGTCGGGCCGGGGAGGCATGGCCTGCCACTGGCTCCACTTGGCCAAGGCGATCTTATACTCTTCCCGGGTCTCGGCGGCCATCAACAGCGAACAGGCCAGACCGTAGGCGGCCCGTTGCTCAAGCGCCGAGTCCGGGGCGGTTGCGGCCAGGGAGTCGAAGAGTTCGGCCGCCCGGCGGTAGTCACCGCCGGCGTAGGCCGCCGTCGCCGTCTCGTACGCCGGCGATACGGCGGGCGTTGGCGCCTTTCCGGAAACCCCGACGACAACGAGCTCGGGCTGCACCTGGTTGTTTTTGGCGACACAGCCCGCCAGGGCGACGACCGCGCCCAGCACGGCCAGACGCCGCATCCACACCTTCCGTAACGCGCCTTGCGGCATGACTATCTCCTTCCGGTGCGCACCGGAATCGTGAAATAAAACATGGCGCCCTTTCCTGGCCTGCTGCTGAGCCATATCTTGCCGCCGTGGGCCTCGACGATGTTCTTGGCGATGCACAGGCCAAGACCGACGCCCTCGACGTTCTTCATCCTGGCGCCGCGATAATATTTATTGAAGACATACGGCTGGTCGGGTTCGGGAATGCCCGGCCCGTTGTCCGAAATGCCGAACAGGACCTGGTGGCCCTCGTCGGCCGGCTCGACCGAAACGTCCACGGTGCTGCCCGGAGGCGAAAACTTCACGGCGTTGCCGATCAGATTGAGCAGGGCCTGCTGCAAATGATCGTAATCGCCGAAGGTCTCGGGCACGTTCGCGGCCACCCGTATCTGTATGGTAATATCCTTGGCCGCCGCGCTCGGCAAGGCCTTGTCCACGGTTTCAGCGACCAAGGCGGCGGGGTCCACGATCTGCGGCGAAAGCGCGATGATTTCCGGCGACATGGCCGAAACCTGCATCAGCCGGGAGAGCAGCTTGGAAATACGTTCGAGTTCGACCGCGGCGATGTCCAGAAATTTGCGCTGGCGCTCGTTGATCTCACCGAAGACCTTTTCCTTGATCAGATTGACCGATTCCCGGATCGAGGTGAGCGGCGTGCGGATCTCGTGGCTGAGCATGTCGATGAAATCGACGCGCATCTTCTCCTCTTCGTTCAGGCGCGCGGTCATCTCGTTGAAGGCCACGCCGAGTTCGCCGAGTTCGTCGCGGGAGACGACCTTGACCGGGGTGAGCTTGCCGTCCTGGGTGAAGGCGCGAATCCCCTTGCGCAACTCGCGCAGCGGCCGGGAAAGCGAATATACCAGCAAAACGCACCCCAGCAGACCGGCCAAAATCGAGACACTCAGACCGTAAACGCCCTTGCGCACCGCCTCCTCGCCCATCCGCAGGAGTTCGCGCATGCTGGACTCGATGAGCACGTCGTTGTCGCGATTGGCCTTCTGGACGGTCTGCATCCACTCGTCGAGCTTGGCGGCCTCGATCCACGGGCGGCCCTTGTCCTGCTGATTTTGCTCTTTTACCTGGAGAGCTTGGCGAAATTGGGCGGAAAGGTCCTTCCACAAGTCCCCGGCCCGGGGCAACTCCTGCATGGCACCGAGATTCTTTTCGTACTCCTGCAAGGCGGAGGTATAATAGTCCTTGTATTCGTTCTGGTTCATCACCCCGAACTTCTTCTGGTTCTCCTCCATGGTGAAGAGATTCTCAATCAGCCTCTGCGACAAGGAATGCACCTCGAACCGAGTCTGCACGATGTCGCGCGAAACGGCGACGATGGTCTTGATTTGGATGAACAGACCGGAGGTGGTGAAGTAAATAATTGAAAAAATAATGATAAAGATCGAAAAAATCTTAAAAACAATCCCGAATCGGGTGATATGGCCAAGACCGGTCAGTCGCATGTCATTTGGCCGCAAAAAGCTCTTTTTCGAATTGATGCGGCCGGGACAAGTCGGGAACCACGGTCTTCCTGCCGCTGCCGGTGGTGACGGCGATCGCCCCGTAACCCAAAAAAGGACCAAAAAATCCGGGCTTGGCCTCGACCGACTCGATGCGGGCGATGTCGTACGAGGACAAGGAGCCGGACAAACGGTCGTACACGATCAGGCGTTTGGCCGTGATGGCCAGGACGGTGGTGAAATACGAAAAAATCCGGCCCAGCGACAGGTAGGCGAAAATGACCGCCAGGGCGATCAAAACACCCTGAACCGACCACTGGATGAACAGGTCGAGGAATTTCTGGAATTCGGCAGGAACACTGAAAGCCAGGTGCTTCAGGACGAAATCGCGGCTGGAAAAGGCGGCCATTGCCAAAAACCACAAGACGATGGCCTTGATGAACACCACCCAGTGGGTGCGCGACCGGTACAAAACCGATTCGCCCTCGAATAAAATCGCGGCTATGCCGTCCATAAACCACTCCCTGTGGGCGGGATTGTACCCATTTCTTCCCAAATGGCAACGCTTGGGGCGGATGGCTTGACAGGGGGAGATCCATCCGTATTCTATGCATCATCGCGGCGTTTGCCGCCAAACCACCAAACCGGAGACCCGCATGAGCGACGCGCTCTATATCGCCGGCATCCTCATCGCCGTGATCCTCCTGTTCAAAGTGCTCTTCCCCAAAACCGGATTCCAGGGCTGACGCCCCAAAAACAACGGTTGCAGTTGGCAACCGCCCACCCCGCCCAAAGGCAAAGAGTAGACACCGGGAGGGGGAAGGGCGGAGCCCTTCCCCCCGGCCCCCACGCTAATAAACGCGTCTTCCCCTGTCCCCTTTCAAAAACGTAAAAGTTTTTTGAAAGGGGGTCCGGGGGAAACTTTTTTTCAAAAAAGTTTCCCCCGATTCTCCACTCCCTACGGCAACGGCCAGATACGCCCGAGGTTGCGGCTGCCTTGCCCCGGCGGGCCGTCGAAGCCCAGGCCGAGGGGCCCACTGTCCGGGGGGAGCTGGTCCAGGGGCGTCAGGTCGGCCGAGCCTTGCTTGGAGAGCCGGGCAAGTCCGGCGTCGAGGTTGCGCAGGTAGATTTGATTTGGCGCGAAGCCGGGTGGGCCTTGGTAGTCGAGGAAGATGCGGTTTGCGACGCCGAAGCGTTTGCGCAGGTAGACGAGGACGGAGTCCACGGCTTCGCTGGAGTCGGGGTCGCGGGCGTAGAGGACGACCGGGCGCTGCGGTTCGGCTTTGGCGAGCAGGGCCACGGCGCCGAGGCGGGCCTCGAAGACTTGGGTCTTGTCCAGGGCCAGACGCAGCTCAGTGCGCCAGAGGTCGAAGCCGTTTGCGGCGGCGAAAGCGGCCAGGGCGGCGCACAGCAGGACCGGCGCGGACCGGCGCGCGGTACGGCCGCCCGCGTGGCGCAGGCACTCCGAGGCCAGCCAGGCCATGGCCAGCCAAGCACCGGGCGGCGTCAGCAGGGCCGGAAAGTCGTAACGCTGGGCGCTCAGGAGGATTTGGCCGTTGTAGAACACGTATTGGCTGACGAAGACGAAGGCGCAGGAGGCCAGGGCGAGCGCAGCGCGGACGGCGTCGCGGCGAAAGGACGGGTAGCGGCCGCGCCGGGCGGCGGCCAAGCCGAGCATCAGGAAGGGGGCCAGGGCGGGCAGGGACCATTTGAGTTCCGCCAGGCCTGCGAAGCGCGCGAGGCCCGGCAGGAGCAGGGGGAGCCGGGCGCCGGCCGAGACGGGGTTGGCATACATGTCGGCGCCCTGGCGGGCGAGCAGGACGATCAGGACGACGCAGGCCAAGACGGCGTAAGCCAGGGCGACGGCGACGCAAAGAACGGACTTGGCGGGCAGTCCATCGCGGCGCTTGGCGAAGCCGGCGGCGACAAGCAGGATGGGGGCTAAAAAGAGAAAATTTTCCTTCAGGGACATGGCCAGGACCGCCCCGACGCAGGCTTCGATCCATGCTCCTGGCCAAGCGGAAAGACCGGCCCGGCTTGTCGCTCGCGCCAGGCCGTGGGCGCAGAGGCACAGGCCGAGCAGAGCCACGGATTCCTGTTGCAGGTTGGAAAAAAGCACGCCCGGCCAAAAGGGAAGGCTGAGAGCGCCCACCACCGCCAAGGCGGCGGCGGCCAGGCCGAGGAAGCGGCGCAGGGTGAGGGCGGCCAGGCACAGGCTGGCTGCAAGCAGGGCGAAATCGAAACGGTTCCACCAGGTGACGTCGCCGGCAAAGAGCCAGAGGTTGGCGAAGCGCACCAGGTAATAGCCGGGCCGGAATCGCCCCAGGCCGTTTCCCAGGATGCCGCCGACCTCGTAATGCCCGGCGAAGGTGCGCAGGGCGTCGAGGAAACTCAGGCGGGAGCGGCCGTTCAGGTAAAAAAAGAGTTCGTGGTCGTCGATGATGGACCATTTCGCGTCCAGCCAACCGCTATACAAGATCAGGCACAGAGCCAGGCAAAAGGCGACCAGGGCGGCCGTTTCCAGACGACCGGCCCGCAGCGTCCGGGCGACGGCGGTCTGGACGATCCCGAGCAGAGCCAAGGCGGCCCCGGCCAGGATGTCGGCTCCGGGCGTATTCGCCAATCCCGGGACAAGCAGGACCAGCGGCGCGAGCAGGACAAGCGCCGGGGCCAGCCCGCCGCGAAAGGTCGCGTTCGCCGACCCGGCTGAATACAGACGTGATTTCTCCATGGTCATATACGGGATTCCAAAGGGGCCATTGCCCCTTTGGCCGCCGGAGGCGTTCTTCCTCCCGGTGGCCCTTTAGCCGCCGGAGGCATCTTCTCCCCCCTCACCCCTGGGTGGCGCGCAGCAGCCAGTAGTTCCACAGGAAGGCGCGGTTGTCGGCGCGGTGGTTGCGGTGGCCGTGCAGCTGGCGCTGGATAAATTCCGGGTTCAGGCTGTGGGAGGCGTTTTCCGGGAAATGCAGCGCGCCTTCGGCCAGCCATTTGCCGATGGGCATGCCGAAGCCTTTTTTCGGGCGATGGAGAATGTCGCTCGGCAGGACGCCCTCCAGGGCTTTTTTCAGGATGTATTTGGTTTGCCCGCGCCGGAATTTGTAGTCGTGCGGGATGCGCCTGGCAAACTCGACCAGTTCGATGTCCAGGAAAGGGGCGCGCACTTCCAGGGAACTGAGCATGCCGGCGCGGTCGGATTTCACCATGATGTCGTCTTGCAGGTAGAGGTTGGTGTAGAAGGCGAGCGTCTTGTCCACGGGGTCAACTTCCGGGCAGCGCTCATAAACTTCGATGGCTTCGGAGTAGACCTCCTCGGGATCGGCCTTGGCTCCGAAGAGTTCGTCCAGGGACCGGGGCCCCAGCGGGCCGAGCCAGACCGGGTCGCGGTAGCGCGGCGGGGTGGACGCCCCGCGCAGGAAGCGGCCGATCTTGAAACCGAGCGCCATGTTGGCGTGGCTGACCGGGAGGCGCGCGGCCAAAAGGCGCAGCGCCGCGTGCACCGGGGCCGGGCACAGCCTGCGGTAGGCCTCTGCGTAAGCCAAAGCTCGGAAGGGGTCGTAGCCGGCGAAGAGTTCGTCCGCGCCGTCGCCGCCCAGGGCCACGGTCACGTGTTTGCGCGTTTCGCGGCAGAGCAGATAGGTGGGCAGGATCGAGCTGTCGCCCATGGGTTCGTCGAGCCCGGCCGCGATCAATGGCAGGATGTCCAGGCCCGAGTCCAGGGAAAAGGCGGTGTTGTGGTGGTCGGTCTGGAAGAGGCCGGCGATTTTTTGCGAATGGGCCGATTCGTCGAAGCTCGGTTCGGAAAAGCCGATGGAAAAGGTTTTGAGCCTGCCAGGTGCGTGCCTGGCGGCGTAGGCCGTGACCGCGGAGGAATCGATGCCGCCGCTTAAGAACACGCCGAGCGGCACGTCGCTCATGAGCCTGCGAGCCACGGCGCGATCTAAGAGTTCGCGCAGGCGTTCACCCCACTCGGCCTCGGGATCGGCGGGCAGGGACTTGAAGGGTTCCAGGCGGAACTCGTAGTAGCGGCTGATTGTGAAGCTGCAATCGGTCAGGTCCAGGGTCAGATTGTGGCCGCCAGGGAGTTTGTAAACGTTCTCATAGAGCGAATTCGGGGCCGGGATGAAGCCGTAGGCGAAATATTTGCGCAGCGCCCGGACCGACACGGACGGGGTTATGCCGGAATGGGCGGCCAGGGCCTTTAATTCCGAGGCAAAGGCGAAGAGACCATTTCGGGAGCTGTAAAATAACGGTTTCTTGGCGAAGCGGTCACGGGAGAGAAAAAGCCTGCGCCGGTCGCGGTCGAGGATGGCGAAGGCCCACATGCCGTTCAAGCGGGGGATGAGCCCTTCGCCCCATTCCCGGTAGCCGTGGAGCAGGACTTCGGTGTCGCTGTGGTCGGAAACGAAGCGGTGGCCGAGCTTGGAAAGTTCGTCGCGCAATTCGCGGTAGTTGTAGATCTCGCCGTTGAAGGTGACGACGAGGCGGCCGTCGGTGGTGGCCATGGGCTGGGCGCCGCCGGCGATGTCGATGATGGACAGGCGTTTGTGGCCGAAAAAGACCGCGGCGTCAGGATCGGCGAAACAACCCTCGCCGTCCGGTCCGCGATGGGCCTGGGCCGCGTTCATGGCCCGGATGTCGCCTTCGTCGCCGGCCCCGGCAAATCCGCAGATGCCGCACATGGGCTAGGGTTCCCGGTAGTTTTTCGTCTTTTCGATCAGGTAGATCGGCTTGTTTTGCGATTCGTGGTAAGTGCGCATGAGGATCTCGGCGATCAGGCCGAGCAGAATGGCGAGTGAGCCCATCAGGAAAAACAGCGTCACGATCAGCGGCAGCGGGGTTTCGACGAAGCTCTTGTTCCCCCAGATCTTGTAATAGAGCATGACCGCGAACAGGATCCCGGCGATGCCCAGGCTGGCCAGGCCGAAACCGCCGAAGACGTACATCGGGGTTTGGGCGTATTTGGACAGGAATTTGACCACGATCAGGTCAAGGATGACCTTGATGGTGCGATTTATGCCGTATTTGGACTGGCCGTGGACGCGGGGATGGTGGGCGACCGGGGTTTCGCAGACCGAGGCCCCCATCCAGGAGGCGTAGATCGGGATGAAGCGGTGCATTTCGCCGTAGAGGCGCACCCCTTTGATGATTTCCTTCTTGTAGGCTTTGAGCGAACAGCCGTAGTCGTGCAGGTGCACCCCGGAAATAAGCGAAATGAGCGCGTTGGCGACGCGGCTGGGCAGGTTGCGCTTGATCGGGTTGTCCTTGCGGTCCTTGCGCCAGCCGGAGCAGACATCGTAGCCCTCGTCGAGCTTGGCCAGAAGCTTCGGGATGTCGGCGGGATCGTTTTGCAGGTCGCCGTCCATGGGAATGAGGATGTCGCCGTGGGCGGCGTCGATGCCGGCCATCATGGCCGGGGTCTGGCCGAAATTGCGACGCAGGATGAGCAGGCGAACGAGCGGGTCCTTGGCCGCGATTTCTTCGAGCCTGAGCCTCGTCGCGTCAGCCGAACCGTCGTCGATCATGATGATCTCGTAGGCGTGCCCGAGCCCCGACAGAACGCCCGTCAAACGCTCGTACAGAGGATGGACGTTGTCTTGCTCATTGAAGAGCGGGATGATGATCGACAGCGAGGGCATGGGGCGGATCGACCGGGCTAGAGATCACGGTCGTAGAGCCGAAAGGTTTTATAACGCTTGATATTGTATGATTCAAGGGTCTTGACCCAGTTGGTCAGCGATTCAGGGATGAGCGAGCAGTCGGCCCATTCGGACTTGGGATAGTTCTGGTGGAGGTTGATGATGGTGTGCAGCATCAGGATGTGGTGCAGCCGTTTCCACTGGTGGGTCTGCTTGATGCCCAGGATGAGCACGCGGAAGCCCACGGGGTAACTCACGCGCGTGCCCCAGAGCAGGCGAAGCTGGTTGAGCAAGGAAAACGAGCCGTTGAAGTCCTTGAGGATCAGGTTGATGTCCGGCATGGAGACGACAAAGCCGACCATCTCGCCCTCGTCGAGCAGAATGTTGACCAGTCCGTGGCGCAAGATCGGGGCGAGCTGGGTGAAAAAGGCGTCGAACTGGGCCTTGGACAGGGGCACGTGGCCCCAGTTCCTGCTCCAGGCCTGGTTGAACAGCTCGCAGACCTGGACTCCCCGGGTGGCGAATTCACTGCGCTTGATCGGGGTCACGGTGATATTGTTTTTGGTGCACAGCAGATCGAGCATGGCCTTGTATTTGGCGATGTCCGTATCCGGGATCTCCGTGCGCTTGATCCTGTATGCGTACCAATCGAATGTTTTGGCGAAGCCGTAATCCAGGATGAGATTTTCGTAATACTTGGGATTGTGGGTGTGCAGCACCACGGGCGCGGTGTCGAAACCGTCGACCAAAAGTCCGACCTCATCGTAGATGGCGAAGCTCAAGGGCCCGTGCAGCTTGGTTTTGCCCTTGGCGCGCACCCATTGTCCCGCGGTATCGAACAGGGCGCGAGACACGGCCGCGTCGTCCACGCACTCAAAGAAGCCGAAAAAACCGGTGACGTTGTCATGGTGCTTTTCATAGGCGTGGTTGACCTGGGCGCTGATGCGCCCGACTACCCGGCCGCCGCGCCTGGCCAGGAAATACTCGGCCTCGCCGACTTCGAAGAACGGCCCCTTCTTCTTGTCCAGAAAGGCGCGCTGGTGGCTGACAACCGGCGGCACCCAGAGGGGATCGTTCGCGTAAATTTCCCAGGGGAAGCGGATGAAGGCTTCGAGATCCTCGGCCGAGGACACGGGATCGATGCGGACGTCTCCAGGGGATTCCATGGCGTCCTTACCTTTTGGGAACGATGGTGACTTGGCCCTTGAGGCCTTCCTTGAGGATCAGATCGGGGTTGGCCATGGTCAGTTCCACTTCATAGTAGGAAGGCTGTTGCAAGGTGGCCGCCAGGGGAGCCCAGGGGATGCGGCTGACCGTGGCCCGGAAGGTCTTGCCCGGCAGGGACTCGAAGGTGACCTTGGCCTCGTCGCCGACATGGAGTTTCTGGGCTTCGATTTCGTGGACCAGGGCCCGCAGCATGATCGGATCCATGACGCCAATCTGGAACAGATTGGAGTTTTTGACCATGTAGGCGTCCTTGCGCATGTCCGGGTTCATCCAGACTACATACCCCTCGAGCGGAGCGCGGATCAGGCCGATCTTGGGCACGTCTTTGGCCGTGGCGTTCTGCACGCCGAGTTCCTTGCGGGCCACGTCCTGCTGGATGAGGTAGAGGTCATGGTCCAGGGCCAGGCTTTCGGTGATGGCCGTGCGCTGTTTTTCGATCACCTCGATGTCTTCGGCGTTGACCGTGAGGGCCTGGTCCGAAGCCATTTTCTGGGTGCGCAGGGTTTCGAGCTCCTTGCGCCGCGCCCGCAGCTGCTCGAGTTCGCGGCCGGCCTGGGCCATTTTGGCCTCGAGTTCCTTGATGCCCGCCTGACTCAGCTTCTTCTTCTCATCGATACGGGTCTCGAAGGGGATCTCGTACTCGGCGATGACTTCGTCGTACTTGACCTTCTTGCCCAGATCCGTGTGCATGGCGGTGATGGTGGCCGCGTAAGGGATGACCACGTCGTATTTCGGCGAGCAATAAAGCTTCCCGGAAAAGATGATTTCCTGGGTCTTGGGGGCTTCAGCCTGCGCGGGCTGGGCCGGGGTGGCGACCTGAGCGGGCTTGTCTTGGGCCAGGACCGGACCGGCCAAGACCAGGAAGAGGGCCAGGGCGAGCCCGGCCAAGGCAAGATAACGTGACGCCATCATTGGCTTTTCTCCATGGAGGGGACATCGACGGGGGTGACATTGACGTATTGCCGCCGCAGGTCGCCGCTTACGTACTTGAGGTCGAGCAGGGCCGCGTCACGGTCGTACTCATCGTTTAATTCCAGCTGTTTGGCCTCAAGCAGGGACAGCCGGTCGGTGAGCAGCTTGTCATAATCGACCTTGCCGGATTTGTTGTCTTTGCTGTCGGCGTCCGTCGTTTGGCTGCCCTGGAACTGCAGCAGGCTCTGTTGTTCGGTGAGCCTGGCCAGTTCGACCTTGGACGCGGAGAACCGCGCCGCGCTCTCCTTGGAACGGTAGGTGGTCTGGGCGGTCTGCAAGGCATTTTCCACTTTGAGCCCGGTGACCCGCATGGAAGTGAGCAGTTGCTCCATCTTGAAATGCTGCCGGCTGACGTCGCGGGTCTTGGTCATAAAATCAATCGGCAGGGTCAGGGTCAGGGCCGGATATACACCCCAACGGGTGCCGCTGCTCTGGTTGACCGGGTCCGGGGTGGAGAGTGAAAAACCAAGTTGCGGCAAGTATTTGACATATGCCAGGGTAATGCTTTTTTTCTGCAGGTCGCGTTCGATCTCGGCCTTGCGCAGATCGTAGGACGCTTCCTTGGCCTTGTCCGCGGTGGCCATGGAGGGCGCATAACCGCGCATGACCTGATCGGTGAAATTGCTCAGGTCCAGGTCCAGCTTCTGGGCCGGCGGCACGCCGATGATGGACTTGAGGGAGTTGACCAGGGTGGCCTTGGTGGCCTCGTATTTTTCTCGTTCGGCCTGGGCCATATCCACGCGGGTCTTGGCGATATCCAGGTCCAGGGGCTTGGCGTAGCCCAAGGAAACCCGGGTCTGGACGTATTGGAGGTTCTGCTTGGCCAGTTCGATGCGTTGGGCGATCAAATCGAGGATCTTCTGGCAGAAGCCGATCTGCATGTAGAGCGTGGCGATATCCTTCAGGCCCAGGTTGATGGCCTCGAGATGGGTCTCGACGGCTATCTTGGTCAGGCCTTCCTTGGCCTTGTTGTCGAAATAGGTCTGCACCGGGTTCCAGCCGCCGGCCGAGAAGGTGAATGTGTACGGCAACTGCGCCGCCTGGGCCGGGGAAGGATTGATGATATCCTGGTTGGGATTGCGCAGGTAATACGTGGTGCCCACGGTCATGGTGGGGATGTATTGGCTCATGGTGTCGCCTTCATCGAGCTTTTTGACCTCGATCTCGAGCGAGCTTTTGAGCAGGTTGGGCGACTGGGTCAAGGCCACCCGGACGCATTCGTCGAAATTGGCCGGCTGCTTGACCTCGGTCGCCTCGAACATCTTGCGCTGCTGGTCGGAGGGCTCGGTTTTTTTGTTGGTCTTGGTCTCGGTTTGGCCGATCGGATCGGCAGGGGAGACCTTCAAGGTGGCCGCCCGGCCGAGGCCCGGCGCCAAACCGAACATTGCCGCCGCGAGCCAGGCCGCGACAACGGCGCCGCGGCGCGCGAAAAACGGCCGAGTTACGCCCGGCGCTGCTTTTCGCGCGCCGCCCTTGACCAATGTGAAGCCGTATTCCATGCACTCCTCCATTTAGCGATCCTGACGCTCGCCGTCCGTAAGAACGGGTGTCGTATCGCCGACCAAGAGACCGTCTTGCAAAACGCAGGTACGGGTGCAGCGTTCGGCGGTGGTGGCGTCGTGGGTGACAACCGCCATGGCGGTCCTGGCTTCATCGGCTATTTTGGCGAAATAGTCCATAACGCGCTGGCTGTTTTCCCGGTCGAGCTGGCCCGTGGGCTCGTCGGCCAGGATGAATTCCGGCTGGTTGACCAGGGCCCGGGCGATGGCCACGCGCTGCCGTTCACCGCCGGACAGACGGTTGGAAGGCTGTTGGATGCGGTGTTCCAGGTTCACGCGCTGCAAGGCCTCCTTGATCAGGTGGGGGCGATCGCGGTGGCGCGCGCCGGAATAGATCAAGGGCAGCTCCAGGTTCTCGTAGACCGTGGAATTTTCAAGTAAATCGCAGCTCTGAAAGACAAAGCCCATGCGTTCGCGGCGGAAGGCGGCCTGCTGCGGGCGGGACAGGCCAAAGACGTCCACCCCGCACACCTTGTAGACGCCTGAAGTCGGGGCCAAAAAGATGCCCAGGATAAAAAGCAAAGTGGACTTGCCCGAGCCCGAGGGCCCCATGATGGCCACCATCTCCCCGGCATAGACCTTCAGGTTGATTCCCTTGAGCACGGAAATGGTTTCCTCGCCCGAGTTGTAGGTCTTGACCAGGTCGGCCACCTCGACCACCGGTCCGCCGCCGTTGCCCGCTACCTTGTAGTTACTCATAGCGCATGGCATCCACGACCTGCATCCGGCTGGCCCGGATGGAGGGCAAAAGCCCGGAACCCAAACCCAAAACCACGGCGAAGATCAGGCCCAGAATCAGGCACAGGATGAACAGCCCCTCGGGCGGAGAACTGCCGATAAGATGGCCCATGTATTCCACCCCGGCCCGACCGACAATGACCCCGATGATCGAGGCCGTAATCGTGACGGAGAGGGCCTCGAAGAGAAACTGCATCAGGATGTCGGCGTCTTCCGCGCCCATGGCTTTTTTCAGGCCGATCTCCCGGGTCCGGGCGGTGACCGCGGCCATCATGATGTTCCAGATGCCGAACCCCCCGAGCACGATCGTAGCCCCGATGGACATGTAGATAAACAGCGTCACCCACCAGTAGACCCTTTGCACGTGCTTGAGGGACTCCCACGAGACGTTCAGACGCAGCCCCCGGTCGGACTGGTTGGCGGCGACGACGGCCGGGATCTTATCCGCCACCGGCTCGACGTCGTCCCAGGTAGAGCAACGGATGTAGGCGTTGGCCGGCTTGGTGATGTCGTTGACCCGGGCGAGCGCCGCGGAAATGGGCAGAAAGGCGAAGCGGCCGCGATCCCCGGCCCGCACGCCGCCCAGAATGCCGATGACCGTGTAGAGATTGCCGTCGATGGACAGGATATTGCCCAGGGCCTCGTTGTCGCCGCCGAAGATCACCCGGGCAAGCTCCGAACCGAGCACGCACACCCGGGCGCCTTCCTGGACGTCGCGCGCGTCGAAGAGCCGGCCGACGGCCGGTGTAAAGCCGAAAATGCCCCAGTAGTTTTCGTCCGCGCCCACGACCGAGAACTGGTAGTTGCGGTCGTGCCAGGTGGTCTCGACGTTGGACTTGAGCGTCGTGTTGGAGACGATGCTCACCCCGGGCATCGCGGCCAGCGCCTTGATGGTGCTATCCCGGAACCACTCGGGCTTTTCCATAAGGATAAACTCGTAATAGGCGTTGATGATGGTCGCGCCGCCGAGTACGTCCAGGTCGTTGTTGAAATTCTTTTTCAGGTCGCGGCCCATGGTCACGACGATGATCAGTCCGGCCGTGCCCAGGGCGATAGCCGCGACCACGCCGATGTAGCGCCGTCGTTTGCGGACCACTTCACGGAACCCGACCCGCATCAGGTCGCGGTAGCGGAGGAATTTGGAGCCGCCGAACCTGGGCGGCGTACATCCGGCGGCTTGGCCGGCGTGTGTCGTCGACATAATATTTATGACAAAGGCCTGACGGCCTTGGCTCCGAGTGTTGGAATTTCGGCCCGTTTACCGGCCCACGCGCTATGCGAAAAAACCATATTCCGGACTTGCGGTCCCTACAAGAAGGATTGCCTCTGCTTGGCGGCCTGGGCCTGGTAGGCTTCCTCGCCGTCGGCCATAGCCCGGGCTTCGTCCTCGGCCATGTCGGCGACGCGGATGCGATGCTTGCGCGCCATTTTGTCCAGAACCTCGAGCACCCGGTCGAGTTGGGCGGGCTTATGGGTGCTCATGAACGCCGTGCGGATCAAGGCGTGCCCCCGCGGCACGGCTGGATAGATGGCCGGCAGGGCGAAAATCCCCTGCTCCATGAGCTCCTGGGAAAACAAAAAGGCTTTCTCGTCGGAACCGATATGGATGGGAATGATCGGCGAAACCGATTCGGTAACGGAAAGGCCTATGTCGCGATAGCCTTGGCGCATGCGGGCGATGATGGCGCGCAGGCGCTCGACGCGCTCGGACTCGCGCTCGACGATGTCCAGGCAGGCCAGCACCGCGGCGGTGTTGCCGGCGGGCAAGGCGGCGGAAAAAATCTGGGTGCGGGACTGATGGCGCACGTATTCGATGACGTCCTCGTCGTCGGAGGCCAGAAAGCCGCCGATGGAGGCAAAGGCCTTGCTGAAAGTGCCCATGATGTAATCGACCTTGTCCGTAACCCCGAAATGATTGGCCGAGCCTCGGCCCCCTTGGCCGAGCACGCCCAAGCCGTGGGCGTCGTCGAGATAGATGGAGATGCCGGGGTGGGCGTCCTTCAAGGCCGCCAGCTTATCCATGGGCGCGATGTCGCCGGACATGCTGAAGATGCCCTCGGTGACCAAAAACACGCCGGCGTTCTCGTTTTTCAGGTGCGCGGCGATCTTGCGGCCGGCGCTGACGGTGTCGTTGTGGGCAAAGGTGGCCATGCGCGCCTTGGTCACGCGCACGCCTTCGATGATCGAAGCATGGGATTCGCGGTCGAACAGGGCCATGTCCGAAGCGGACAAGAGCGTGCCGAGCGCGCCCAGATTGGTGCTGAACCCGGTCACGTGCAGCACGGCTTTTTTCTTGCCGGTAAAGGCCGCCAGGCGCTCCTCGAGTTCGAGGTGGATGGTCATGTTGCCGCTCAAAAAACGAGAGCCCCCGGGGCCGGTGCCCCAGTGCATCACCGCCTTGGCCGAGGCCTCCATGACCTCGGGATCATGGGCCAGCCCCAGATAGTCGTTGGAGCCGATCATGATCAGGCGTTTGCCGCCGATCTCGACTTCGCTGCCCCACGATTTGGAGATGGGCCGAAAATAGGGGTAAACGCCCATCTGCTTGCAGGACGTGAGGATGGACATGGCCTTCGTCACGCGGTCGCTTAATTTCATCTGGCTTTGATCCTTACGCGCGGATTAATGGAACCGAGTACGGACAACAACCGGGCGGAGGACCCAAACAGCGGCCCGGCTGAAATCCCGGGCAAAAAAAGCCGCCCAAGCCGCCCGGATCGGCAATTCCCGCCGGGCTTAATCCTGAATCCTAAACTTATTCAAGGACAAGCGCAAGTCAAGCCCGAACACACCGGAATTACGGCCAAACTTCCCTAAATCGGCGGGATTCCTCTTCGGCTATTTTCGCCAGCGCCAGCCGCGCCCGCTCAAACTGGCCCGGCTTGCCGGGCTCGAAATACATCTCACTGTCCGGCGCGGCCAGAACCTGCGCGTCCACCCGCACCCACGACCGGCGAAACCCGTCGAAACTCAGGTACACCCAGACCAGAACCTTCTCGCCGAGGGCGGCCGCGTCCGCCGCACCCGGACGCATGACCGCCGCGCCCCAGGCGTAGGCCTCGCCGCCCTCGACCTCGCGGAACTTGACCATGTCGAAACTCTCCATGGCCATACCCCGGGACCGGGCGAAACCCAAGGCGACGTGACCCAGGGCGGCATTGGAGTCGGCACGCGAAAAACCGGACAATCCCAGGCCGGGATACAGCCACAGATTGAAATAGAGCACAAAACCAAGCGCCGCGAGAAACACCCCGGCCAGCGAAAACCACGCGGTCCGCCGAATACCGCACTTGGCCGGAGGCAGGTTCATGGCCGCGCCTCCCCGGCCGCGCTCCCCGATTGCGCCGGTTGGCACAATATCGGCTCGGCAGGTTTGCTCGCCGCCAAAATTTGTTGCCGCTCAAGATTGAACCTGGCCTGCTCGGAATTGACGTTTTCGCGGTACCAGCGCGCCGTTTCGCGTTCTCTGGCCCTGTCCAGGCTCTCCCGCGAAATCAGCAATCCCCCCGCCAGGGACTCGGGGTTCGAGGCGGCTTCGGTCCGGCGCAGATCCAAGGCGCGCAGGGTTTCATTGCTGAAATCCACATGGCGCTCTTTCATGATGGCCGCATTGGCGCTATCGCCCACGAGCGCATCGTAAAACTTCCCCGGATCGAGCCTGGAGGCGATCTCCGGAGTGCGCTGCGCCCCCCTCACGGCCACCCAAATCACGAACGTAAAGACGATCCATTTGAGCGCCGAGTTACAAAAGCGGGGACGCGTCATGGCCTGATCCCCTTTTTGCGGTAAATGACAAGCTTGGGGGTGGGCTCGGAAACCGGAATGAAATAATGGTATTGGGGATCTTCCCGGTTGCCGAAGGTCTCGTCGGCGGCGTTCAGCTCGATGCGGTCGTAGTCGTTATCCAAATCAAGACGCAGCATGGTCATGGCCTTGGAATCGAACAACACCCGGTCGCGGTTGACCCGCACCTCGCGGCGCACGCTCACCCAGTCCGGTTTGAGCGAAGGGTCGATCGGTCCCTGCAGACCGCCGATAATCTTGAACGGGGTATAGTATTGCAGCACCATGTCGCCGTATTCGGCCAAAATGACCTCGCCGGGCCGGGCGTTCTTATTGAAAAAGTCGATCAGGGCCGCGTTCACGTCCGGATAGCCGCAGGCGAGCTCGCTCATGAACAGGCGCAAGGGGATGTTCGGCCAGGTCAGCTGGCGATAGTCGTTCTGCCAGGGCCGGTTGACGATGGTCAGCTTTTCCATGGGCAGGATGTTGAGCCAGTTGGTGAAGGCGATCAGGATAAAAAGCAGCGCCCCGGCCGGCTTGAAAAATCGCCACAGGCGCACGCAGGCCCAGCCCAGGACGATGGCGCACACCGGATAGAGATGCGCCATGTAGCGGTGGAAGCGTTGCGGAATCAGGGCCATGATGGCGATGGCTCCGATCACGTTGAAGGCCAAAAACAGGCAAAAGCGCTCGCCCGGATCGGCGGGCGCGCCCTTGACCGCGCAGGGCAGCCAGCGCCAGGCGAGAGCCGCGAACACCGGCAAGGGCACAATGTACATGAGCAGGTCCGCGAAATAATCCACAATATTCTGCGGAACCAGCAAAATGTTGAACATGCCGCCCTGGTTGGTCAGCCGGTACATGTAAAATCCAGGAACCACCAGAATCGAGGTCAAAACCGCCACCCAGGCGACCCGGGAAACGCTCAATTCCTCGCGGTAGAGCAAAAACGCGCCGAGCAGCAGACAGGGCGCGTAACTGATGAACAGCAGATAATTGGCGTGGAACAAAAGCCCCAAGGACAGGACGAGCACGAGAAGCGACCAGAAACTCTCGCGCCAGCGGCCGCGAAAACAAAACAGGGTCGCCAGCATGAGCGCGCCGCCATAGGCGTAATACCGGCCCTGCCGGGCGAACAGCAAAAACGGCACGGACACTGTAAGCAAAAACGCCGAGACCCGGGCCCAGGCCCTGTCGTCGAAAAGACGGCGGACAAGCAGATAGGTCAAGCCGACGCACAACACCCCGCCCAAGGCGAAAAGCGCCCGCCCCGCCCAGGTGCCGGCCCCGAACAGCGCCTGCGAGGCCGCGGAAACGTAAATCTGAAACCAGGGCGACCAGCGCCAGACTTGGTCCGCCCCGTACTCGCGCGCCTCTTCCTGCGACACCACGTTGAGCCCGTCAAACACCTTGGGCTGGATGCCGAAATGCAGGACGTTGCGGCCCAGATTGGCGGTCTCGGCCTCGTCCTGCCACAAGGGACGCTCACCCAAATGATAAAACAACAGGAACGCGGCCAAAGCCAGAATGGCCCACAAGACCGGATCGCGCAGACTCTCGCCCCAGGCGACCGGCAAGGATTTATCAGTATCTGATTGTGACATGGAGTATCGCCGCGCCTTGAAAAACCCAGGCGGCGTCGGCGACATAATATGAACCAGGATGGAACACAAGAGTGCGGGGGGAAGGGGCTGCGCCCTTCCCCCCGCGCTTATCAGTAGGCTTCGTCCTCGGCCAGGTCGGCGTCGGTGATTTTATGGCTGAATTTCACATGCACCCAGGTTTGGTAGGCGATGACAATGGGCACGAAGGTCAGGGCCACGCCCAACATGATTTCCAGGGTCAAGGGGCTGGAGGCCGAGTTGCTGATGGTCATGCTCCAGTCCGGGTTGAGGCTGGAGGGTAAGAGGCTCGGGTACAGGCCGGTGACGCCGAAGAGGGTCACGCCGACGATGGTCGCGGCCGAGGCGGCGAAGGCCTTGCCCGGCGCTTTTTGGCCCAGGAACAGGCGGATGGCGAGCAGCCCGAGCACGGCCACGGCCAGGATGGCGAAGAGGGCCGGACTGGCGATGAAGTTGGCGTAGAGCTTGGTGTAGACGGCGCTCATGACCAAAAACATCACCGCCATGACGAGCAGCGGCAACCAGAGCATCTTGGCGGTGTCCAGGGCTCGTTCGTGGAGCTCGCCCTCGGTTTTGACGGCCAACCAGATGGCGCCGTGCTGGGCGAAGACGATCACGAACAAAAGGCCGCCGGCCAGGCCGTAGATGTTGAGCAGGTCGAACAGTCCGCCCTGGTTGACGCCGTGCGCGTCGATGGGCACGCCCTTGAAGATGTTGGCAAAGGCCACGCCGAGCAGCAGCGCGGGCAGGAAGCTGCCGAGAAAGTGGCCGATATCCCAGAGTTTGCGCCAGCTGTCGGATTCGACCTTGCTTCTGAATTCAAAGGACACGCCACGCAGGATCAGGCTGAAGAGCAGCAGCATCAGCGCCGAGTACAGGCCGCTGAACATGACCGCGTAGGTTCCCGGAAAGGCGGCGAAGGTCACGCCGCCCGCGGTCAGGAGCCAGACCTCGTTGCCGTCCCAGAACGGTCCGGCGGCGTTGAGCATAATGCGTTTATCACGTTCGTTTTTGGCCAAAAACGGGGCCAGCGTGCCCATGCCCAGGTCGTAGCCGTCGAGCACGAAGTAGACGGCCCACAAAACGCCCCAAAGGATGAACCAGATTGTTCCCAGCATATCGTGCTCCTTATCTGCCGGCCGTCGCCGGGGCTTGGTCCGGGCCCTTGCGGGCGAATTTGGCCAGAAGGAAGATGTCGAGTCCGGCCAAAAGGAGGTAGACCAGGAAGAAGGCGACCAGCGAAGTGGCCGCCTGGGAGACGGCGATGGGCGAGACCGCGTCGGCCGTGCGCATCACCCCGTAGACGATCCAGGGCTGGCGGCCGACCTCGGTGACTGCCCAGCCCGCCTGGACGGCGACATAGGGCAGCGGAATGGCCCAGATCAGCAGGCGCATGAGTTTCGGATTGTCCTCGATCGCGCCGCGCTTGAACCAGGCGTAGGCGAGCAGCGCCAGGAAGAGGAAGCCGAGCACGACCATGAGCCGGAACATATAGAAGGTCAGCGACACCGGCGGCCGGTCGGCCGCGGGGAAGTCTTTCAAGCCCTTCACTTCCGCGTTCGCGTCGTGGTAGGCCAGCAGGGACAGGGCGCCGGGAATGGGCAGGATCGCCAGGCTGTTGCGCTCGCCCTCCGGGTCCGGGATGGCGAAGAGGTATTGCGGCACGTGTTTCGCGGTGGTCCAGTGCGCTTCCATGGCCGCCAGCTTGGCCGGCTGGTACTTGGCCACTTCCGAGCCGTGCAGGTGGCCCAGGACGACCACCACCAGGACGGCGACCATGGCGAAAACCGAGGCCAGGCTGAAGGATTTCTTGAAGAAGTTCGAGTCGGCGCCGCGCAGCAGATGCCAGCAGCACACGCCCATCACGAACAGGCCGGCCAGCACGTAGGCGCCGCTCACGGTATGGATGAAACTGCTCCAGCCCAGATCCTGGCCGATGACCGCGAAGAAGTCGGTCAGTTCGGCCCGGCCGCCCCGCAGGGTGTAGCCAACCGGATGCTGCATCCAGGCGTTGGCCTGCAGAATCCAGAAGGCCGAGACATTGGAAGCGATGGCCACCAGCCAGATGGCCGTGGCGTGCATTTTGGGCGAGAGTTTTTCCCAGCCGAAGACCCACACGCCGATGAAGGTCGATTCCAGGAAAAAGGCCACCGTGGCCTCGACGGCCAGAAGCGATCCGAACACGTCGCCCACGTAGGCCGAATAACGCGACCAGTTGGTGCCGAACTGGAATTCCAGGGTGATGCCGGTGACGATGCCCAGGGCGAAGTTGATCAGAAACAGCTTGCCCCAGAACTTGGCCATGCGTTTGTAGGTCTCGTCCCCGGTTTTGACATACTTGGTTTCCATGATCGCCACCAGGACCGACAATCCCAGGGTCAACGGCACGAAAATGAAGTGCACGATGGTGGCGAAGGCGAACTGCAGCCTCGAAAGCATCAGCACGTCCATAGGCAGCCTCCTCTCGGTCGTTACACGATTGGCCGCGCCGCTTATGTCCTCGGCCGCGCGGCGGCGGGTATGTTATCCGGCGAAAGTCCATCGCCGTTTGGAGCTTTGAGGGTGGTTTCCTTTTCCGCCAGGGAGGCGAAGCTCACCTCGGCCAGGGACTTGCGCAGCTTGTCCCTGGCCTGGGCCCAGATCGGGTGCACCGAGCAGGTCAGCGCCCGGGCGCAAGCCGTGCGCGACTCCAGACAGTCGTTTAAGATGATCTCGCCTTCCACCGCTTCCAGGACTTCGAGCAGGGAAATGTCGTTCGGGGCGCGTCCCAGGCGGTAGCCGCCGCGCGCGCCCTGGCTGATGGCCAAAAGCCCGGCCTTGGACAGCTCCTGGGCGATCTTGCCCAGGAAATGGTGCGGGATGCCCATGGCCTCGCAGATCTCCCTGCGGCTGACCGCCTCCTCCCGGTCCAGGGCGGAGAGGTAGAGCACGCAACGGATGGCGTATTCCCCGGCGCGGGTCAGGCGCATGGCCGCCTCCAGGGGGAAGAAAGGGGGGCAGAACGCCTCCGGCGGCCAAAGGGACTGCGTCCCGTTGGAATCCCTTTTTCAATAAATCCAAGATATTCCATCCGTGCAAAAACCTCTGTGGCGTGGATCTCAAATGTGACAAATAAGATGAATTTGATCCTATTTGCCTTTTCAGCGCTTTGTCAAGATTTTTTTACGGCCGAGACAAATTTTGCCGGACAGAGCGAATTGGTGTACACCGCCTAGGCCGCGACCGGCGGGCGAGGGGGAGCACGTGGTAAAAATCCTGGTTTTGGGCGTGGGCAACATCCTGATGACCGACGACGGCGTGGGGGTGCACGCGGCTTTGGAGCTGGCCAAGGAGTCCTGGCCGGAAAACGTGACCGTCATGGAGGGCGGCACGTTCACCCAGGACGTCTATTACCTGTTCATGGACTATGACCAGCTTTTGGTGCTCGACTGCGTCCGGGCCAAGCACCCGCCCGGCACGATCTACCGGCTCACCGAGGACGACATCAAGCAGAACCGGGAGCAGCGCATGTCGGTGCACGACATCGACCTGATCGATTCGTTGCGCATGGCGGAGATGGCCGGCAAGCGGCCGGAGATGGTGGTGATCGGCATCGAGCCAGAATCCATGGGCTGGAGCATGGAGATGACCGGAACACTCAGGGAGAAATTCCCGAAGTTCCTGGAACACGCCCGCAAGGAACTGAGGGCCATGATCGAACGCGCGGGGGGAGAGAAGGAATAAGAGAAAATCCGGGGGGAAACCCCTTTTGCAGCGGGAGGACGCTTCGTAACGGAGAGTACGAAAAGAAGCCTTTTCTACTCTCCGTGTATGAACAAAAGGGGTTTCCCCCCGCCCCCCCTTCCCCGAAAAACTTTACAGTTTTTGGGAAGTGGGGGTTCGGGGGAGGAACCCTTTGTTCACAAAGGGTTCCTCCCCCGATCTTTCCATGCTTTATAACCGCGGCCGGCTAGCCGCAGCCGAAACCGCCGGTTCCGGAGAAGATCTGGCAGACGTTTTTGCCCAGGCGCTTGGCATGGTACATGGCCTGGTCCGCCTTTTTCACCAAATCCTCGACGCTCTCCCCGTCGTCCGGGTAGAGGCTGACGCCCACGCTCGCCCCGACCAGGCACTGGCGGCCTTGCGCCAGGCAGGGCCGGTGCACGTCGTTGACGATGCCCCGGGCGACGTCCAGGGCCTTGTCGTGGCAGTCCATGTTCCACAGGATGGCGAAGAATTCGTCGCCGCCGATGCGGGCCAGAAAGTCCGACTTGCGCAACCTGCCGGTCAGCCGCCCGGCGATTTCGCGCAGCACCTCGTCCCCGGCGTGGTGGCCGAAGTTGTCATTGACGTCCTTGAAATCGTCCAGATCGATATAGAGCATGGCCAGCGGCGTTGCCGTGCGCTTGGCTTGGGCCAGCATGTGTTCGGCCTGGGAACGGAAAAAATTGCGGTTGGGCAGGCCGGTGAGCTCGTCGTGGGTGGCGCGTTTTTTGAGTTCCAGTTCGCGCCGCTTGGCCTCCGTAATATCCTCGGTCAAGCCTTCCAGACACACGATCTCGCCTTTTTCATCCCGGACGGCCCTGGCCGAGACCGACACCCAGGCGACGTCCCCCCCCTTCTTGCGGATCTGGCATTCGAAGCCGGTGATCGCGTCGTTTTTTTGTAATTCCGCCAAAAATTGGGCGCGCTTGCAGGGTTCGAGGTAAGCGGCTTCGATATTGCCGCCCAGAGCCTCCAGCATCTCCGGCGTCGAGTCGTATCCGAAGATGCGGGCCAGGGCCTCGTTGGCCTTGAGAATGCGGCCGTCCGGGGCGGTTTGGAAGATGCCTTCCACGGCGTTTTCGAAGATGGTGCGGTAGGTGGCCTCGGCCTGGCGCAGGGCTCGTTCCAGTTCGATGTTGCGGGTGACGTCGGCGGCGCTCACGAAGATCAGCCCCGGCCCGACCATGGCCAGGGTGACGTTCCAGATGCGGTCGAAGGCGGCGTGGCCGAAAAACTGCGCTTGGCCGCGTTCCTGCCGGACGGCTTGAGATTCCAAATTTTCCAGGTCCTGCTCGCCCCAGGCAAAGGCGAAACCGGTCTCGTCCCGGTCTCCGGCCGTAAATCCCAGGTCCATGGCCGCCTTGTTGGCCAGCATGATCCGCCGGTCGGCGCGGGAGAGCAGCATGGCCGGATAGGGCAGGCTGTGCAGCACGGTTTCGTTCAACTGCCGCTGGGCCAATAATTCCCGGCGGCGTTTGACCGCTTCGCCGCATTCCGCCAGGCAGCCGAACAGCGCCTCGGCCTCCACGGGTTTGCAGACGTAGCGGTAGACGCCTATTTCGATGGCCTGCTGAAAATAGCTGGTGTTCTCGAAGGCCGTGGCGATGATGATCGGGATATCCGCGCGCATGCCCCGGATGTTCTGGGCCATTTCCAGCCCGCTCACGTGCGGCATGCGGATGTCGGTGACCACGACGTCCGGGGCGAAGCGGGCGAAGGCGAAAAGCCCCTCGCGGCCGTCGCCGGCCAGGTGAAAGGCCGCCAGTTTCGGACCGATCACCTTTTCATAAAACATGAGGGAAAGAGGGTCGTCGTCGACAAAGAGGACCCGCAGATCGTCGATACGCGGCGCCATGCCCGCAGGCGGCTCGGACTCCCGCGCGCCGCCGCCGCTACGAGATAAATCCGAAGAAGTTGTTGGAGGCGATGAGGGAATCATAATAGTTTTTCGCTGTCGTGATCTGTCCCAGGTCCAGCTCCGCGATGATCCGCTCAACGCTTTTCCAGTCCGCCGCCTCGAAGGCCAAGACCAGATCCAGCCAGACGGCCAGCCCGCTTTTGCCTCCGGACAGGGCGGTTTTCACGCCCTCGTCCAAGGGCAGAGGCTCGAGGATCTTGTTCATGGGTGTGGAAAGCATGGTGTCCAGGAGAGAAAAAAGGCCCAGGAGATAGAGATTGTTCGCGTCCGCGGCATGGGCGGGATGGTCTTTGGCGCAGTTTTCCAGAAAAAGCCCCCGGATGAGCGCCGTGTGGAGCAGCTCCTTGGTCTTTTTGGGCGGCAAAATGTCGGTCAAAATGAGCAGCCGCAGCCAATTGCGCAGATGCTTCCAGCCGAGCAGGACGATGGCGTGGCGGATGGATTCGATCTTGACCGGCTGGCCGAAATGGGCGGAATTCAAGTAGGACAACAGACGGTATGTGATCGAGGCGTCGGCCTGGATGGTCTGGGTCAAACTGGTGAAGTCCGGGTCTTCCTCTTCGATGGTCTTAAGCAAGTTGAAACGCGATATCTCGCTCGAAGACAGCTTGCGGCCCGGGACGATTTCCGGCTTTTCGAAATAAAACCCTTGGAACAACGTGAACCCGTTTTTCTTGGCCATCTTGAGCACGGACAGGTCCTCGACCCGTTTGGCCAGATAGGCCCCGTGGAAATCGCCGCCCTCGGCCAGCGGGAGATCGCAATTGCCCGCGAGCACGTCGACGATGGCGATGTCGGCCAGCGCGGCCAGGCCCGGAGTCGTAAACCGACCGCAGGCGCATTCCACGGCCAGCATGTACCCGTCAGCCTTCAGCCGCCTGATGGCGTCCACGACCGGCGGGTCGAAAACCGACGATTCCACCACCTTGAGGACGGAATTGCCCGGCGCCAGGGCGTAATGGGATTCGTCCAGGATCGACTGGGTGGTGAAATTGATGATGACCTTGCCCGAGAAATTGTCCAGTTGATGGATTTGATTGTAATAATTGACGATGACGTCAAAGGTCGCCTTGTCCTCCTTGGCGAAGGAGGCCGTCTGAGCATCGTAACTGTGGCGGAACAGCAATTCGTGTCCCCACAGATTCTGGTGCGCGTCGAAGATCGGCTGCCTGGCGAAGAATGTATCGGCGTAATAATTGATTTTCATAGTGGCAAGTCCGGGGTAAAAGCCGCGCGCGGCTATTGAATCGTTCAAATCGCCCGGATCGGCATCTCCTCTTTTATCGGCATTTATTACCTTGTTTAAATAAATAATCAAGCACCGTGTCGCAACTGGATCCGGCGAAGGAATTCCTTGACCGTGGGCAGGATGCGCCTGGTGACTTCCTCGGTCCCGGCCGCGTTCGGATGCAGGCCGTCGGGTTGGGTGAACCGGGCCACACCGGCCACGCCCTCCAGGAAAAAGGGATAAAAAACCAAGCCGTGCTTTTCGGCCAGCCTGGCGTACAGCGCCGCAAACTCCCGGCCGTAGTCCGGCCCCATGTTCAAGATGGCCCTCATACCCGCCAGCATGACCGGAACGCCCTTGGCCGCGAGCCGCGCGATGATGGCCTCCAGGTTGGCCTCGACCTCCGGCAGGGGCAGGCCGCGCAAGCCGTCGTTGGCCCCGAGCTCCAGGATCACCCCGTCCGGCGCCCCTGGGATCGACCAATCAAGACGCGCCAAGCCCATGGCCGTGGTGTCGCCCGAGACGCCGGCATTATCCACGGTGACGTCAAGGCCCTCGGCCCGCAACAGCCGCTCCAGGCAGGCCGGGAAGGCCTGGTCCGCGCGCAGCCCGAATCCGGCGGTCAAGCTGTCGCCAAAGGCGGTCAAATGGATCGGCCGGCCCGGGTCCGGACCGGGCCCGGCCAAGACCCGCACAGGGCTCAACAGCGCCATCAGAGCCAGGGCCAAAGCCACGGCCCGGATCCGAATCGGGCCCGGCCGCGGGGACGGTTGTCTTTTAAACGGGCCATGGTACAAAGCGTCCACCCGAAGTGAAAGGTTAGCCATGCTCGAACTGATCGATATCCAGGTGAGATTACAAAGCAAGGCCGGGACGGTCAACATCCTGTGCGGGGCCTCGCTTACTGCCGCCTCCGGCGAGAGCGTGGCCGTGACCGGCCGTTCCGGCTCGGGCAAGACCACCCTGCTGATGGTCGCGGCCGGGCTTCTGCGCCCGGCCTCCGGACGGGTGCTGGCCCAGGGCCTGGATTTGACGCTGCTCACCGAGGACGAGCTGGCCGCCTTCCGCCGCCGCCACGTGGGCGTCGTGTTCCAGTCCTTTCACCTGCTGCCGGGCATGACCGCCCTGGAAAACGCCGCCCTGCCGCTGGAATTCGCCGGGCGCGACGACGCCCTGGAGGCGGCCGAGGCCGCCCTCGCCCGGCTTGGGTTGAGCGATCGCCTGGGCCACTATCCCGGGGAACTCTCCGGCGGCGAACAGCAGCGCGCCGCCATCGCCCGGGCCTTTGCCGCGTCTCCCTCGATCATCCTGGCCGACGAGCCCACCGGCAACCTGGACTCGGCTACCGGCGAGGCCGTCGCCCGGACGCTCTTTTCCCTGTGCGCCGAAAAAAATACCTGCCTGATCCTGGTCACCCACGACGCCGCCCTGGCCGCGCGCTGCGACCGCAGAGTGGTCCTGGCCGACGGAGCGGTCGTTGAAAGCACGTAACCCCCGCGGTCCCCAAGGCCCCCTGGTGCCGGACGCCGACCCGACCGGTCCGGTCGATCCGGACGGCAAAATGATCCCAATGGATCCGCTTGCGGCCGGATTCTCGGCCGCGCTGTCGTCCGTGCGCTTGGCCGCGCGCCTGGCCTGGCGCGAAATGCGCGGGGGCGCCACCGGCTTCGGAGTCTTCCTCGCCTGCCTGGCTCTGGGCGTGGCCGCCACCGCCTCGGTGCTGAGCCTGTCGCGCTCGGTCATGGACGGACTGGCCGCCGAGGCCCAAAACATCCTGGGCGCGGACCTGGAAGTGAGCCTCTCCTCCCGCCCGGCCGATCCGGCCCTGATCGCCCTGCTCGCCTCCAAGGGAACGCTGTCCCAAAGCGTCGAGGCCAGGGTCATGGCCGCCACGCCCCAAATAAAGGCCCCGGCCGCTGCCGGAAACCCGCTCCGGCCCCAGGCCGCCCTGGCCGCCCTGGCCGCGGTCGACGCCGCCTATCCCCTCTACGGCGCGCTGCGCCTTTCCCCGGCCATGCCGCTCAGTCAGGCTTTGGGATGGGCGGACGGGGAATACGGCGCGGTCGCCGAACAGAGCCTGCTTGACCGGCTGGGCCTGCGCCTGGGCGAAACGGTCCGCGTCGGGACGGCCAGCTTTCGCCTGCGCGCGACCGTCGCCTCCGAACCGGCCCGGGCCTCGGGCCTGTTCAGCTTCGGCCCCCGCCTGCTCATCGGACGTACGGCCTTTACGGCCACCGGACTGGCCGCGCCCGGAAGCCTGGCCCGCTACGTCTATAAACTGCGCCTCCCCGCCGGACAATCCGCCGGGGCGGCCGAGGGACTCAAGGAAGAGCTGCTCCGGCGTTTTCCGGACGAGGGCGCGACGGTCCGCGACGCAAACGAGGCCGCGCCCGGACTGGCCGCGCTGCTTGATCGCCTGACCAATTTCCTGAGCCTGGCCGGGCTTTCGGCCATGCTCACCGGCGGCCTCGGCGCGGCCCTGGCCGTGCGCGCCCACCTGCGCGGACGCGCCGATTCCATCGCCGCGCTCAAATGCCTGGGTGCGCCCGGCCGGGTCGTCTTTCTGACCTATTTCTTCCAGACCATCGCCATGGCCCTGGCCGCCACCCTGATCGGAACCGCGCTCGGCGCGGCCGCGCCTTACGCCCTGGCCGATTTGCTCGGCCAGGTCCTGCCGGCCAGACCCATCCCCGGCATCTTCGCCGGGCCGCTCGCCCTGGCCGCCGCGCTCGGACTGCTCACGGCCGTGACCTTCTGCCTGTGGCCGTTGGGCCAGATCCGCAGCGTCCCGGGCCTGGCCCTGTTCCGGGATCAGGTCGAACCGCCGCGAGGGTCGCCCTCGGCCCTGGTCCTTGTCCTTCTGGGAGTCTGCGCGGCCGCCTTGGCTTGCACCTGCCTGGCCGTGGCCGGAAACGAAAAAATCGGGCTGGGCTTTCTCGGCGCGGCGGCCGCCGCTTCGGCCGTCTTCGGACTGATCTCCCGGGCCATCGTCGCCGTGGCCAGACGCTGGCCCGCGCCGAAAAACCCGGCCTGGCGCCACGCGCTGGCCGGCCTGCACCGGCCCGGCAACGCCACCGCCCAAGTGGTCTTCGCCCTGGGACTGGGACTGACCGCCCTGGCCACCACCGCCCTGCTCCAGGCGCAGTTCGAAAACCGCCTGGGCGACCAGATTCCCGCCGCCGCCCCGTCCTATTTCTTTCTCGACATCCGCAAAGACCAGATCGACGCGTTTAACGCCCTGACGCAAAGCGTCCCGGAACTCACAAAGCTTGAAACCGCGCCCATGCTGCGCGGCCGCATCACCCGCATCAAGCAAACCCCGGCCGAAGACGCCCGGGTCAGCCCGGACGCGGCCTGGGTCCTGCGCTCGGACCGCGGACTCACCTTTTCCGGCCCCATGCCGCCCGGCACGAAGCTGACCGCCGGAACCTGGTGGCCGGGGGATTACCACGGCCCGCCGCTGGTCTCGGTCGACGAGGACATCGCCAAGGGACTGGGAATCGGACCGGGCGACAACCTCACCGTCAATATCCTGGGCCGCGAGGTCGTTCTGCGCGTGGCCAACCTGCGCGCCGTCAAATGGCTCAGCCTGGGCATCAACTACGTGCTCGTGCTGTCCCCGGGCGTGCTCGAAAACGCGCCCTATTCCTATCTGGCGACCGCCTCTTTCGCGGGCGGCCCGGACCGGCCCGCCGCCGAGGAAAAACTCTTCGCCGCCGTGACCCACGATATGCCGGGCGTCACCGCCATCCCGGTCGGCGAACAATTGGACCGCGTCCTGGCCATCGGCGACACCATCGCCAAGGCCGCCAAAGCCGCCTCGCTGCTGTCGCTCATTGCCGGAACCCTGACCCTGGCCCAGGCCTTCAGGGCCGGAATGCGGGAAAAAATTTACGAAAGCGTCATCTTCAAGGTCTGCGGCGCCACCCGCCGCGATATCGTCCGCATCATGCTGCCGGAATACCTGCTGCTGGGCCTGACCGCCGGGACAGGGGCGCTCTTACTCGGCACGGTCGCCGCCTGGCTGTTCACCGAACACTTCCTGGAAGGCGGCTTCGCGCTCCTGCCGCTCCCGGCCGTCCTGGCCGTGGCCGCGGGCGGCGGACTGACCACCGCCTTCGGCCTGCTCGGCGTGCGCCGCGCCCTGGGCAAGGCCGCCTGGACCTATTTGAGGAATGAGTAGCCGGACCAGAGGAGGCTCCGCCTCCTCTGGACTCCTCCGCTGGGGGCGATAATCGCCCCCAGACCCCCCTGTCGGGGGGGCCGGGGGCGGAGCCCCAGGTGGAGGTGCAGGGGGCAACGCCCCCCGCTAATTCTGCGAGTCTACAAGGCGCCCGTTTTGGTCGAAGCCGGGCTGTTTGAAGCCGGCGGCGACGGTATCGACGAGTTTGCCGCTGGAATTGATGTCCTGGTGTATGCTGACCGTGGAGGGCACAAAATCCGGCGCCAGGGCTTGGCCCTGTTCGACGCTTTTGACGAATTCGTCGAAGAGCTGGTTGACCAGGCCCGTCTTGGGGGCCAAGTTGCGGATGCTCTCCCAGAACTGGAGTTCTCCCTCGACGAGTTTGATCATGACGCCGCTCCTTGCCGCGCAAAATCAAACGCCTCCCTTCGCGATCCGGGCGCTGATTTGCTTCTACGTTTTATCGGCTGGCGGGCTTGAGAACTTAAGGGGAGGGTGAAAAAATCCGGGTGATCAGCCGGCCAGCAGGGTCAGCAGGGCGGATTTGACGCCTTCCTGGTCCAGGCCGACTCCGGCGCGCAGGGATTTTTGCGGCCCGTGTTCGATGAAGGCGTCGGGCAGTCCCAAACGGACGATTTTTTTGCCGGAGAGCGCGTCGTTATCGGCCAGGCATTCCAGCACGGCCGAGGAGAAGCCGCCCATGCGGGCGTTTTCCTCGACCATGAGGATTTTATCAACGCCGCGGGCGAGTTCCAGTATCTGGGTTTCGGGCAGGGGTTTGACGAAGCGGGCGTTGAACACGGCGACCGATTTGCCAGTTACGCGCGCGCTCTCGTCGGCGGCGGCCAGGCAGGCGTGGACCCGGCTGCCGATGGCCAAGACCAGGGCGTCGCCGCCCTCGCGCAAAAGCTCGCCTTGTCCAAGCGGCAGGACGCGCGTGGCGGCCAAGGGAGCGCCCACGCCCACGCCGCGCGGGTAGCGGATGGCCACCGGGCCGGGAAGCGTCAGGGCGGTGGCCAGCATGTCGCGCAACTCAGCCTCGTCTTTGGGGGCCATGACCATCAGATTGGGGATATGGCGCAGGTAGGAGAGATCGAAGGCCCCGTGGTGGGTGGCCCCGTCCTCGCCGACCAAGCCTCCCCGGTCCAGGCAAAAGACCACCGGCAGGTTTTGCAGGCAGACGTCGTGGACGATCTGGTCGTAGGAGCGTTGCAGGAAGGTGGAGTAGATAGCCACCACCGGCCGCAGTCCCTGGCTGGCCAGTCCGGCGGCGAAGGTGACCGCGTGTTGTTCGCAGATGCCCACGTCCACGAAGCGTTCCGGGTATTTTTCGGCGAAGCAGGTCAGGCCGGTGCCTTCGGGCATGGCTGCGGTGATGGCGACGATTTTGGAATTGTCCTTGGCCAGTTCGCACAGGGTCTGGCCGAAGACCTCGGTATAGGTGGGCAGGGGCTCGGGGCCGAATTTCACGGCCAGGCCGGTCTCCGGCTCGAAGGAGCCCACGCCGTGGAAATGGCTGGGATTGGTTTCAGCCGGGGCGTAGCCTTTGCCTTTCTTGGTCAGCACGTGCACCAGCACCGGTCCGGCCAATCCTTTGACCTCTTCGAAAACCTTGACCATGGTGGCCGTGTCGTGTCCGTCGATCGGCCCCAGGTAATTGAAGTGGAAGGCGCCGAAGAGGATGCCCGGGGTGAAGAAGTTTTTGAACGACTCCTCGCTGCGCCGGGCGTAAGCGGCCAGATCCGGGCCGATGCGCGGTATCTGGCGGATCCACTCCTCGATGTCTTTCTTGAAGCGCACGAATCCGGGCTGGGAAAGTTTGCGGCTTAAGAACAGCGAGAGCGCGCCCACGTTTTTGGCGATGCTCATCTCATTGTCGTTTAAAATCACGATCAGGTCGCGGCCTTCCCCGCCGGCCTGGTTGAGCCCCTCATAGGCCAACCCGGCGGTCATGGAGCCGTCGCCGATGATCGCGGCCACGTGGTGCGTCGCCCCGGCCAGGTCCCGGGCCATGGCCATGCCGAGCGCGGCCGATATCGAAGTGCTGGAATGGCCCACGCCGAAGTGGTCGTAGGGGCTCTCGGCCCGGCGCGGAAAGCCGGACAAGCCGCCTTGGCGGCGCAGGGTGTGGAAGGAGGCAAGGCGCCCGGTGAGCAGTTTGTAGGCATAGGCCTGATGGCCGACGTCCCAGATGAGTTTGTCCCGCCCCGGGTCGAAGCATTTGAGCAAAGCCAGGGTGAGTTCGACCACGCCGAGCGAGGGCGCCAGGTGCCCGCCGTTGCGCGAGACCGCGCCAATGATGACCTGGCGCACTTCCTTGGCCAGCAGGGAGAGGTCCTCGACGCTCATGGCGGCCACTGCGCGCGGTCCGGCCAGACGCGGCAGCAGGTTGAGCCCTTGGGTCAGGGGAGAATCAGATTTTTCAGTCATGGTATTTTGCGGCGCCTCAGTGCACCCTGTCGACGACGAAATCGGCCAGCTCGCGCAGGAAATCGGCGCTGTCGCCCGAGTACCCGGCCAAGGCGGCCTTGGCGCGGGTAGCGCAGTCCCTGGCCAGCTCGGCGCTTTGCGCAAGCCCCAGCAGGCTCGGGTAGGTTGTTTTGCCTTTGTCCTGATCGCTGCCCACGGGTTTGCCCAGGCTTGCGGTATCGCCGGTGACGTCTAAAATGTCGTCCACGATTTGGAAGGCCATGCCGATTTCGCGGCCGTAGGCCCTGGCATTTTCCACCCCGCCAGGATCGGCCCCGGCCAACATCGCTCCGGCGGCGCAGGCGGCGGTGATCAGTGCCCCGGTCTTGCGGGCGTGCATGTCGCGCAATTTGATCAGTGGCACGTCGATTTTGCCGGTATACTCCATGTCCAGGGCCTGGCCGCCGACCATGCCGGCGGCTCCGGCGGCGCGGGCGATTTCCGCGATGGCCGCAAGCCTCGCCGCCTCCGGGACGCCCGGCGCGCTGCCCGCCATCAATCCGAAGGCCTCGGTCAAAAGGCCGTCTCCGGCCAGGATGGCGGCGGCCTCGCCGAAGACCTTGTGATTGGAGGGCTTGCCCCGGCGCAGATCGTCGTTGTCCATGGCCGGCAGGTCGTCGTGGATGAGCGAATAGGTATGGATAAATTCCAGGGCGCAGGCAAAGGGCATGGCCGCTTCCTCGGCCGCGCCGTGAAGGCGGGCGAAGGCCAGGCACAGTCCGGGCCGCAGCCGTTTGCCGCCGGCGTCCAGACTATACTGCATGGCCGCCAGCAGCTCTTCAGGGATATCCTTGTCCCGCAGGCAGGCGGCAAGGCAGGCCTCGACTCCGGCGGCCAGGGCCTTCAGGCGTTCTTTAGCCGTCATCCCCGGCTCCGTCGCCTGGCTGGCCGGCCGATTCATCGACGGAATCGGGGGCAGAATCAGCGGCCGGAAAGGGGGCGGCCCCGTCCGCGCCGGCCAGGGTGATTCGCACTTTGGCCGTTTCCAGGCGCTCGCGACAGCTTTTGGCCAGGGCCGCCCCTTCGGTGAAAAGGGCCAGGCCTTTTTCCAGGGGAAGGTCGCCTTCTTCCAGGAGGGAAACGATTTTTTGCAGGCGTTTGACGCCTTTTTCGAAGCCCTCGTCCTTGCCGTCCATGAACCTCGCCTCGTGACCGGTATTGACGCGGCGCAGCCGCGAAAATCAGGCTATATTTGATTTGTCCGGGCAAGGCAAATACCCGGCCAGACGACCGGATAGGCGTGCATTTCGGCCCTGGCCGCGCCTTGACAGGACGACTGGTTTGAGCCTAGATTTATCGGCCGTGCCGGGATGGCGGAATTGGTAGACGCAGTGGACTCAAAATCCACCGGTCCTTGCGGCCTTGGGAGTTCGAGTCTCCCTCCCGGTACCACCTGATAATCCAACCTCGTTCAATCCAAAAAACATCCGTAATACCAACGAAAAGCCGGGCAGGTGGCCCGGCTTTGTCCAACGTAATCCAGCGACATTCGGAGAGGCGACGCCAACGCCAGCCTAATCCGGTAACCCGACAGGCAAGGCCTGGCAAGGCTTCCAGGGAGAACATCTCTCTGCCGTTGTCTGATGCCGCCATCCGCAACGCCAACCCGGGCCCCGGGCTTACCCGCCTTCGCGATGAACGCGGGCTGCATTGGAAATCAGGCCGAACAGTTCAAAGCCACCGATGTCGGCGACGGACCAGGATCAATGCAGGGAAATATTCCCGCTTACACCACGTTGCCTGCGCATGAAGATAATGCCCAAAAGGGGAACCAGGCACAGCCACGCCATGAACTGGAAATTATCGAGATAAGCAAGCAGGCTCGCCTGCTGGTCGAGCAAGGCCTGGAGCAGGCTGAAGGTTTTGTGTTGGGCCAGCACCGGATCGGCGGATTTGGCCAAAAACCCGGTCACCCCATGCAGATAGGTTTGAAAGTGGTGATTGCTGGGATTGATGCGCCCGACCATCAGGTTATAGTGGGTCTGCGTATCGCGCGCGAGCATGGTGGTGGCGACGGAGATGCCGATGCTGCCGCCGATGTTGCGCATCAGGTTGAGAATGCCCGAGGCCCCGCCCATGAGCTCCTGCGCCAAGCTGCCCATGGCCGCGGTGTTGAGCGGAACGAAGACGAGCCCCAGGGACAACCCCATGACGACGTTGGGCCAGGAAACATTGGCCGGGGTGATGTCCAGGTTGATGAAGGCGAGCTGAAAGGATGAAACTCCCATGACGAGAAACCCCATGGCAATCAGGATGCGGCTGTCCACCTTGCCTATGAGCAGGCCGACCAGCAGCATGGAGACCACCGCCCCAATTCCTCGGGGGCTTAAGGTCATGCCGCTGTCCAGGGCGGAATAGCCCATGAGCTGTTGCAGGAAGAGCGGCTGCAGGGTGATGGTGGCGTAGAGCACCATGCCCATCAAGGTCATCAGGATCGTGCCGATGGCGAAATCCCGGTTGCAAAAAATTTTCAGGTTGACCAGGGGGAATTTCGCCCGCAATTCCCACAAGATGAAGGCCACCATCGAGACGGCGCTTACGGCAGAAAACCAGCAGATCCAAGTCGTCTCGAACCAATCCTCCTGCTGTCCCTTATCCAGGACGACCTGCAAGGTGCCCAGCCAGACGGCCAGGAACCCGAAGCCGATATAGTCCACCGCCCCGCTTCTTTTCCTGGCCTCCTCCAGATACGGAGGGTCCTCTACGAAAGCCTGGCACATGACGATAGCCATGACGCCAACCGGCAAATTGATGAGGAACATCCAGCGCCAGGAATAGTTGTCCGTGAGCCAGCCGCCAAGGGCCGGGCCGATCACCGGCGCCACCACCACGCCCAGGCCGAACACGGCCATGGCCAGGCCGCGCTTTGCCGGGGGCGCGCTTTCCATGAGGATGGCCTGGGACAGCGGGATCAGCCCGCCGCCGGCCGCGCCCTGGATGACCCGCGCGACGATGAGCATGGGCATGCTGGAGGCGATCCCGCACCAGGCCGAGGCCAAGGTGAAGAGCGCCACGCAGAGCATGAGAAAGCGCTTGCGGCCGAAGCGCACGCACAGCCAGTCGGTCATGGGCAGGACGATGGCGTTGGACATCAGATAGCTGGTGAGCACCCAGGTCGCCTCGTCCTGGCTGGCCGAGAGACTCCCGGCCATCTGGGGCAGGGCCACGTTGGCCATGGTGGTGTCCAGCACCTCCATGATGCTCGGCAGCATGACCGACAGCGCGATCAACCACAGATTGGCCGACGGTTTCCAGAGCGCTTGGGACTCGGGCATGGCTGCAGCCATTTCGCCCGGCGGATCGTGCGCTTCCTCTTCCATAAACCACGTTACTCCATGCCACGATGCGGGGCGTCGAGATTGACCTTCGACAGCAGCTCGATGAGCGTATTGAGTTCTTTTGGGTCAAGCTTCGCCATGGCCTCGGCCTGCCATTTGAAAATCATGGGCAAGATGTCATCGAGCTTCCGTTGACCGTTTGGCGACAGGCCGATGCAAACCAATCGCCGGTCCGAGGGGGCTTCGTGGCGTTCAACCAGGCCGTCCCGGACCATGCCGCTCACCACGGCCGAAATCGTGGCCGCGGTCACTCCGGACTTGTCCGCCAACTTGCTGACCGGCATGGGCTCCCTCTCAGTGCTGAGCAGTCCCAGGACGACGAAACGGCCGTACGACATGCCCATCTTGGCGAGCATTTGCTCTATGCGGTTTTGCAGGATTGTTCCGGTGCGCACGACATGCAGGTGGGACTCGGTCACCAGGATATCCATCTCCGGGTAGCGGGCCATTTTGTCCACCAATACCTGGTAACTCGGCATCTCTTTTAAGATCATGTTGCCTCCACCGGGGATGACGCTTGCCTGCTGCCTGGGCAACGGCATATTGTTAGGCATCTAATAATCAGGCGCCTAAGCTTGTCAACAAAAAAATATCAGGGAAAATTGAATCGTTGGCAGACGCGCTGGTCCCATAATCACGCCGCGGGCTCAGTCCTGCCCGCGCCCAGGCGCAAGAGCCGCCGGGAGAGCGGCCATGGGCGCGGGAAAAAACGGCCGACGTTTTTTTCCGGATCGTGAACCCGGTGTAACCCGGGGAGGGTCTGCCGCGACCTTAAAACATACTCGTTGCCCTAAGCTTTCGTACGCCGCCGAGTCCGACTGCAAGTGGATAAGATCCCCCGATAGAACCAATCGACTCCATTCGCAAAGCTGATATTTCATGTATAAAATCGCCATTGCCATGCTTTTGGGAGACAAGGGGAAATACCTTGGCATCGTCACGGGCATCAGCCTGGCCTCCATTCTCATGATCCAGCAGCCGAGCATCCTGCTGACCATGCTGTCGCACACCTACAGCCTGATCTCGGACATCAACCTGCCCGACATCTGGGTCATGGACCCCAAGGTGCGCACGCCGGACGAATCCAGGGCCTTGCTCGACACCCAGCTCTACCGGGTTCGCGGGATCCAGGGCGTCGAGTGGGCGGTGCCGCTGTACAAGGGCAACCAGACGGTTCGCCTGGCCAACGGCGAACTGGAAAACGCCATGATCCTCGGCCTGGACGACGCCACCCTGATCGGCGGCCCGGGAGAGGTGGTCGAGGGACAACTCACCGATCTGCGCATGCCCGACGCGGTCATCGTGGACGAGAACGGGGCCCGCAACCGCTTGGCCCAGCACCCCGACGGCCTGGATAAACCGGGTATTCCCCTGAAGGTCGGCGACACGCTGGAAATCAACGAAAAACGGGCCACCGTGGTCGGCATCGCCAGGGCCACGCCGACCTTCCGCTCCGATCCCATCCTGTACACGACATACGACAAGGCCAAGAATTTCAACACGAGCGATCGCAAAATGCTTTCATTCATTCTGGTCAAGGCCAAGCCGGGCGAGACGCCCGAGGTCGTGGCCGAACGCATCGCCAAGGCGACGGATCTGGCCGCCCTGACCGCCGACCAATTCAAGCAAAAATCCCTGGATTTCATGCTGCACAACACCGGCATGCTCATCAATTTCGGCTTTGTGGTGATCATCGGCTTCGTCGTCGGCACGGCGGTAACGGGTCAAATTTTTTACAACTTCACCCTGGACAACCTGCGCTTCTTCGGCGTGTTCAAGGCCATGGGCGCGACCAACCGCCTGCTCATGGGCATGATCCTGCTGCAGGCTCTGCTGGTCGGGCTGGTGGGTTTCGGCATCGGCGCGGGCATTACCGCGCTCTTTGCCCTCTCGACCCATAACGGCAACGACATCAAGCTGGAGCTGGGCCTGCCCCTGCTGTGCGGCAGCGGCGGGGCGGTGATGCTCATCGTCCTTTTCGCGGCCTTCATCAGCGCCCGCAAGGTGCTCAAACTGGAACCGGCGGAAGTGTTTAAAAGTTGACGCCCCGCCTCCAGCGCATCGATCCCGCATGAACACCACACAACGCCCGCTGGACCGGGCCTCCGACGCCCCCGTCGTCCAATGCCGGGGCATCACCAAGAGCTACGGGACGGGTCAGACCCGCACCCCGGCCCTGCGCGGCGTCGACCTTGATGTCCAGCCCGGCGAACTGCTCATGCTGGTGGGCCCCTCGGGCTGCGGCAAGACCACGCTCATTTCCGTGATCGCCGGAATCCTCGACCAGGACGGCGGCGAATGCCGTCTGTTCGGCCAGGATCTGGCCCGCTTTTCCAACCGCGAGCGCGGCCGTTTCCGGGGGCAAAGCATCGGCTTCGTCTTCCAGGCCTTCAACCTGGTGCCAACGCTGACTGTCGCGGAAAACGTGGCCATCCCCCTGCTCATCAACGGCGCCACGCGCACGCAGGCCCTGGCCCGGGCGGTTTGGGAACTGGAACAGGTCGGGATGGCCGGCCGGGAGAGGGATCTGCCCTCGCAGTTTTCCGGCGGCCAGCAGCAGCGCGTGGCCATCGCCCGTGCCCTGGTGCACAATCCGCGGCTCGTGGTCTGCGACGAACCCACCAGCGCCCTGGACCACCAGACCGGCGCGCGCATGATCGAGATGCTCAAATCCCTGGCCATGGCCGAAAACCGCTCCCTGGTCGTCGTGACCCACGACCAGCGCATTTTCAAATACGCCGACAGGATCGCCCGGATGGATGACGGCATGATCCAGGAAACAATCGATCAAAAGTAACCACAACGGCAAGGACGCCCCCACATGCGACTGAAAAACAAGATCCTCCCTTTCCTCGCCCTGGCCGGGCTGTCTTTGGCCGTCGCGGTGGCCCTGGCCACGCACCAAGAGCCGCCCAAGCCCGAGCCGGCCTCCCAGCCGGCCCAAGCGCCGTTTCGTTACTACATCGGCGGTGGCGGCATCGTGGAAGCAAGCACCCGAAACCTCAGTATCGGCACCTCCATCGCCGGCGTCGTGCAGTCGGTCCCGGTCAAGATCGGAGACAAGGTCAAGGCGGGCGATCCGCTTTTTGTGATCGACGACCGGGAACTCCGGGCCAGCTTGCTGACGAAGCAGGCCAGCCTGGTCAAGGCGCGGGCATCCCTGGAGGAGGCCAAGGCCTCCTGGCGCAACTACGCCTGCCAGTACAACCTGGTGAAAAACGTCACCGACCGCCGGGCGGTAAGCCGGGACGACTTGGAGCAGCGCCGCAACGCGGAACTTTTATACCGGGCCAAGATCGAAACGGCCAAGGCCGATGTCGAGTCGGCCGAGGCCGAACTCAACGCCGCCCGGACCGACCTCGAACGCTTGACGGTGCGCGCTCCCGTGGACGGCGAGGTGCTTCAGGTGAACATCCGGCCGGGCGAATACGCCGCAACAGGGGCGCTGGACACGCCGCTGGTGCGCTTTGGCGCAGTGGACCGTCTGCACGTGCGCGTGGACATCGACGAGAACGATGCGTGGCGGTTTCAACCCGGAGCCCAAGCCCGGGCTTACATCCGCGGCAATCGCGACCTCAACGCCCCGGTCACGTTCTCCAGCGTGGAACCCTACGTGGTGTCGAAAACCCAACTCACCGGCTCCAGCACGGAGCGCGTGGACACGCGTGTCTTGCAGATTCTCTACAGCTTCGACCGCAACGCCCTGCCCGTCTATGTCGGCCAGCAGATGGACGTCTTCATCGAAACCCCGGATCCGGCCGCAATGGCCCGCGCCCAAATCGGGAAGGCCCTGGCCGATGGAGCGGCCAAATGAGCTGCCGCCTGATCGCCCTCCTGGGGCTTGCCGCCGGCCTGGCCGCCACGCTGGCAGGGTGCCTGGCCGTGGGCCCGGACTACCGCCGGCCGGAACTCGACGCCCCGGCGGCGTGGACGCGGCAGCAAGACGAAAGCCGCCCCGCCGGCGCTCTGGAGGAGGTGGCCTGGTGGGAGGCCTTTGGCGACCCCATCCTGGATGAACTCATCGCCCGGGGCGTGGCCGGCAATCTGGATATCGCCCAGGCCAGGGCCCGAGTGCTCCAGGCCAGAGCCGACGTCAAAACGGCCAAGGCGGCCCTCTTCCCGTCCCTTGACTTCAGCGCCAGCTCAACCAGCAGTTCCAACGGTCCTCTCGACGCCGGCACCGGCGCCGTCACCACGAGCACGCCTTCGACGACCTCGGGTACAAGCGCTACGACCACCGCAACGTCTGGAGACGCCTCGTCGGCATCGAACAATACTGTGTTCGCGACCGGCTTCGACGCCAGCTGGGAACTGGATTTCTTCGGCGGCAACCGGCGTTCCCACGAGGCGGCCCAGGCCTCATTGGAGGCCAGCGTCGAGGATCTTCGCAGCACCAGGCTGACCTTGCTGGGCGACGTGGCCACTTATTACATCGCGCTGCGGGCCTCCCAGGAACAGCTGGGCATCGCCCAACAAAGCGCCCAGGCCCAGAGGCAAAACGCCGAAGTCACCCGGGAACGCTTCCGGCTGGGGCTCATCACCCAGCTCGACCTGGCCCAGGCCGAGGGCCAGGCCGCCTCCACGGCGGCGGACATCCCGAGCCTGGAGAGCGCCATCAAGCAATCCATCCACCGGCTCGGCATTCTCCTGGGATTGCCGCCCGAGGCCCTCGCGGGCATGCTGGCCGCTCCGCGGTCCCTGCCCGACCTGTCCGGGCCCCTGCTCGCCACGGGACTCCCCTCGGAACTCTTGACCCGCCGGCCCGACGTGCGCAAGGCCGAACGCAAGCTGGCGGCCGCCTCGGCCAATATCGGCGTAGCCACGGCCGGCCTCTATCCGAAGTTCGACCTCACGGCTGGGCTTGGCCTCCAAGGGGCCAGTCCCGCGAAGATCGCGGGCTTTTCAACCTGGTACTGGTCCGTGCTTCCGGGGTTGTCTTGGCCCGTCTTCGATGCGGGGAGCGCCAGGGCCGCGGTGGACAAGAAAAAAGCCCTCTACGACGAGGCCCTGGCCTCCTACCAGGCGACTTTCCATACCGCCCTGGAGGACGTGGAAAACGCCTTGGCCGCGTACTACGCGGAACTGGAACGCGGAAAGAATCTGGCGGCCTCCGTGCGCGCCTACGAGGATGCCGTGGCCCTGGCCAACGAACGCTACGTCAAAGGCCTGACCACCTTCCTCACCGTACTGGTCAACCAAGCCTACCTTTACAGTGCCCAAACGAACCTCGCCAAGTCGCGAGCCAATCTGCGCACGGATATCATCGCCCTGTACAAGGCCCTGGGCGGGGGCTGGAAGGCAATGGAAACGGATAATATCCCAGGGTAATACCGGGACAGCCCGGCTACATTCGCTTTTGTCGAAGCTTAAAAGGCCGGGGGACGCTCGGCAGCCCCCGGCCTTGGGTAGGTTTCGTCTTTTTGCCCGGGTGGCTCGTTTGTTGGCACCGCCCCAACCCGGAAATCCGGGCGGCCGCTCTCCCTTAGCGCCGAGGGGATGAACCGGGCTTAGGCCTCGAGGTTGCCCGAGGCTTGGTTGAGGCCAAGGCTTTGGGTGATGCCAGCGCCTTGGGCGCGGTCGCGGGCCGGCTCTTGCGCTCCATGCCGCCCGCCTCCTCCATCTGCTCGATGAGGTTGCGCAGGATCTGGGCCTGTTCGGCCATTTCGCTCACGGCCGTGGCCGATTGTTGCATGGCGTCCGCCGTTTCGATGGAGAGGCGGCTCACGTCCTCGACCGCGTGGGAAATCTCTTCGCTGGCGGCGGATTGTTCCTCGGACGCCGTGGCGATCAAGCGCACCTGGTCGGTGGTGGTGTCCACGAGGGACACGATTTCCTTGAGGGCCTCGCCGGATTTTCCGGCCATTTCCGTGGAATCGGCGATCAATACCGCCGCGTGTTCCACATTGACGATGTTCTTTTGTGCTCCATCCTGGATGCCGCGAATGGCGTCACCGACCTCCTTGGTGGCCAGCATGGTTTTTTCCGCCAGCTTTCGCACTTCGTCGGCGACCACGGCAAAGCCGCGTCCGGCATCACCGGCTCGGGCCGCTTCGATGGCGGCGTTTAAGGCCAACAGATTCGTCTGGTCGGCGATATCGGAAATGACGTTCATGATCTGCCCGATGCCCTGGGCCTGCTGCCCCAGGGCGTTCATGTCTTCTTTGAGGGCGAGGGCTTGCTTTTGCACCTCGCCGATGCGGCAGACCATCTGGTCGACGATTTTGGCTCCATTGATCGCCTTGTTCCGGGCCTGATCCGCCGTCTCGGCGGCCTGGGCGGCGTTCTTGGCCACCTCGACCACCGTGGTGCTCATCTCCGTGACCGCGGCGGCCGTATCGCCGATGCGCTGGGATTGTTGCGCGGAGCCCCGGCTGGATTCGTCGATCTGTGCGGAAAGCTCTTCAGAAGCGCTGGTGACGATCTCCACCACGCCTTCAAGCTGTTGCGCGGCTTGGAGCATGCCTTCTTTCTTGGCTTGTTCGGCTTGTTTCCGGGCTTGTTCCGCCGCGTCGCGGGCCTCTCCGGCCAGGCGGGCGCTCTCGGCGGCTTCCAAACCCTTCTGGCGCACCTGCTCCAGATTGGCTGACAGGTTGCACACCATGGCCTCCAGGTGTGTTTTCAGGGTGCCGAGTTCTCCGAGAAAATAGCCGGTCATTTCCTTGCAGGCCAGATCGCCGGCCCCCACCGACTGGGCATAGCCCTGCATGGCCCCAAGCGGCCGGATGACAATCATGGTGATGACGAGAAAGAGGATGGCCACAACCGTAACATCCACAATGAGGGTGCTGATGGCCGACGTCCAGAGCATACGCTGCAACTCTTCCTGGACGAATTTGCGGGTGATGCTGACCTCAATAACGCCGATGACCTTGCCCTGGTGTTCGATGGGGGCCTTGGCGAAAACCACTTGATCCTTGGCCGGCGCCTCGGTGATGTCCACGGGATTCCAAGACGCATCACGCCCCTTGGCGACAAAGATTTTTACCCCGTCCGCTTCCCGGATAATCAGCGATTCCACCTGCTTTTCCATTTCGGAGAGAAGCTCATCCTGGGCCTGTTTGGTGTTTATGTTCCAGACGGCCTGCACCGTGCCCTTGGCCAGGCGGTTCGCCACCCGCAGGGCGTTCTCGCTCAACTCTTTGGACGCGGTGGCCGACCGCTCATGGTAATTGTAATACCCGAAGATGAAGAGAATGAGCGTAGTCACCAGCACCAGGGCCGCCGTGAGGAAAAAACCTATGGAGCGTGACGAAAATGATCGGCGTTGGTTCACGGCGCCCTCCCGGTGATAGAAATTGTGGTCCGGATTCACTTATTCCCGATTGTCCGGCCCGGGCGCGGTCCCCATGACGGCGCCCAGGCCCCAAGGCCCAGGGGGTCGCCCGGGCCGTTACACGCCGGTTGAAGCTATTTGGACCACTTGGCTATGATGGCGTTATACGTGCCGTCGGCTTTCATGTCGTCAATGGCCTTGCTCCACTTCTGGACCACTTCCGCGGGCGCGGCCTTGGAAAAGGCCATGTACAGTTCGGTTTTTTTCACGGTGAACACCGGCATCAATTCAGAGGGGTCGACGCCCTGTTTCTTGGCCAAAGACCGATACTCGGCCAGGTCGGTAAGCCACAGGTCGTTGCGGCCGAGGAGCATTTTCTTGAGGATGGTTTCCGGATCGTCGGAGGTGTCGATGTTGGTGAAGCCCTGATCCTTCAGAAACAGTTCGCGGGAATCGTTTTGATAGGCGCCCACGGAGCCGGCCTTCTTGGCGTCGTCCAAACTGGCCACCTTAATCGGGGAGTCCTTCTTGGCCAGGAACACCCATTCGTTGAAACCGACCGGTCCCACCCACTGGAACAGCGCCTCCCGCGCCTCGGTGCGGGTGGTGGAAAAAAGCATCACATTGGGTTCGGTCTGCGCCAGCTTGTATCCCCTGGCCCAGGGCATGACCTCGATGGGCGTGGTGTCGCCGATGCGCTTTTGCACCTCGCGGACGATCTCCACGGCTTGCCCGGTAAGTTTGCCCGTTTCCGTGCCGTCTTCGGTATAGTTCAGCGGTGGGGCGATTTCCGTGATGATTCGCAGTTCCGCGGCGCCGGCCACGGCCGTGGAGAACAAAAACACCAGCAGCATGAAGAAAACGCGTTTCATTGTGCGCTCCGGGGGTTGTGCGTTAGTTTTGTGTTCCTCGCCTGAACAGGCCCGCCACACGAAGACCAGGGTCTTCACTGTTTTTTATAACCCATTTTTAGGAGTTGGGCTACATAAAAAAAATCTTCCGGGCCGCCCCCCCAAAAAAGGCTTCCCGCGAACCCACATCGGCCCGGTGTAGAGAGGCGGCGGAGGTGCGCCCCGCCATTCCCGGCTTAGGGAGTCTGTGAAGCACTCGGAGCGTCCGCGTCGGCAAAAAGCGACCCGAGCGGGACGCGGCGGTCGCGCACGCAGGAATTGCCCGGCTGTGACTTGGCGATCTTTTTCACCTCGGCCACCCGACGGCTTAACTCCGAAAAGGTGACAGCAGTATGAAAATCGCAATCCACGATGGCGATGGACATCGACACGAACGGAAAAAACCTCTCCGCGCCGTCCCGGTTCTTACTCCGGATACCGCCCCGCGCCCGGTCTTCGGGAGTATAGAGCGCGGGCGCTTCGGCGCTGAAGGTTTCGATGACCGCGCGGCATATGGCCTCGGATTTGTCCTTGGCCGTGATGACCACGAAATCGTCACCGCCGACGTGGCCGATGAAATCCTCGGGCGCGGCTATGGCCACGGCGTCGCACAGGACCCGGGCCGTGAGCAAGATGACCTTGTCGCCCTGGTTGAAGCCGTATATGTCGTTGAAAGCCTTGAAATTATCCAAATCGATGTAGATCATGCTGGAGGCGAAGCCCTTCTTGGCCCGCCGCTGGAACTCGAGCTCGATGGCCAGGTTGCCGGGCAGGCCGGTGAGCGGGTTTGCGCCCTTGGCCAAATCAGCCTGGACCTGGGCCCGGCTGTCGAGCATCTTTTGCACCGAAACCGTTTCGGTCAGCGCGCCGTCGCGGGTTTCGATGATGTCGTCGATCGCGTCCTGATTGATCTCGGTGTCCTCCTCCAGCAGAACGCGCAGCCCCTGTCCGGCGCTTTCCGCGACATCTTTCGCGGTTTTCTGGTTTGCCGCCGCGCCCGGCAAGTCGAAGGGCAGGGTGAGGCGCACGACGGTGCCTTGGCCGACCGCGCTCTCCACGCCTATTTCGCCGCCCATCAGGTTGGTCAACCGCTTCACGATGGCCAACCCCAAGCCGGCTCCGCCGTCGCCGCGGGTATAGGAATCGTCCGCCTGCACAAAGGGCTCAAAGATTCTGGCGAGCGTGTCTTCGGGGATGCCGCAACCGGTATCGGCGATGGTGAAAGCAACGGTCAGCGGAGAAATTTCAGGGTCCGTGGCGGGCGCCGCTTCGATCCGGACCGTTCCTTGATCGGTGAACTTGACCGCGTTGCCCACCAGATTGAAAAGGATCTGGCGCAGCCTGGCGGCGTCGCCCATCAAGGTGGCCGGCAGGCGCTCATCGAGCGCAAAGCTCACCTCCACTCCTTTTTTCTTGCCGGGATCGGCGAAGATATCCATGACCGACGCCCGCATCTCGGCCAGGGGGAATTCGACCGCCCGCACCTCAAGCATGTCGGACTCCACCTTGGACAGGTCCAGAATATCCGAAAGCAACCGCGTGAGACGCTTTGAGGATACCGTCGCCAGCCGCACATACTCGGCTTGTTCCTCATTCAGGCCGGTCAGGCTCAAAACTTGGAGCATGCCCAGCACGCCGTTGAGCGGAGTGCGGATCTCATGGCTCATCGTGGCCAGAAACATGGACTTGGCCCTGTTGGCCGCTTCAGCCGTTTCCTTGGCCGCAACCAGGGTCTCCTCGGCCCTCTTGCGCTTGGTTATGTCCTGGGCGATGCCGTCGATGTTGGCGAACTTCCCATCGGGATCGTAGTGCAGGTCGATGGTCCAGGACAATTGCCGCACGTCTCCGGACAGCGAGATCAGCCGGTTCTCGATGGTCCCATGGGTCAGCCCGTCCGCCGCCCAACCCTGAAAAGCGCTCACGGTGGCATCGAGGTCGTCCGGGTGCAGGAAGTCGACGGCCAGGCGGCCGACGCAGTCCTCCGGATTAAGGCCTAAGATCGCGCGGGAAACCGGATTGACGTAGAGGAACCGCCCGTCGGCGCCGATTTGGACAATGAGGTCGCCGGTTCCCTCCACCACCTCGCGGAATCTGGCCTCTTGTTCGGCCAAAGCCGAAGCCGAGGCGACCTGACGTTTCCAGTGGAGATAAAAAAGCCGGGACAGGGTCGCCGTGCCGAGCATGAAGATCGCCACCAGCGCCAGGGTCCTGGCGGCCTCGGTCCGCCAGGGGGCGAGATATTCGTCGCTGGCGACGCCGACGATGACATACCAGGGGCTGTCGCCGATCTTGCGGTAAGAATACGTCCGGGCAATCCTGTCGGTGCTGTTGCTGGTCTGGTAGGTTCCGGAAGTCAGACCGGCCTGGAACATCTTTTGAAATTCCGACGACACGACCTTGCTGCCGATATCCGCGCCGAGCGTCTGCAACGCCGGCTGGCGGATAACCAACCCCATTTCCTGGTCGCGCACGCCGATGACGCCCTGCCGGCCGACATCGAACGAAGCCAGGATCTTGCCGTAATCCTCCAGCAGCATTGCGCCATACACCACGCCCGCGAAGACGCCGTCCGCGTTATTTATCCGGCGCGCGAAGATGACAACCCATTGGCCGCTGATGCGCCCGAGCATGGGTTGAGAGATAACCAAGCCGGCATTGGCGTCATCCCGCAATTTGATGAAGAATTCCCGGTCGGCCACGCTGATCCGGTTGCTTCGGACAACCCCCGCGCCATGCGTGATGAAGCCCTGCGCGTCGGCCACCCGTATGCTGTCGAGAAACTTCAACTGGACATGGAACATGGAAAGATTGGCGTCCAGAAGTTGATCGTTGATTCCGCCGGCTGCGAGCTGTCTCTGGCATTCAGCCGACACCGCGATCAAGACGATATCCACTTTCGAGAGCAGGTTGTCGGTATACTCGGCGAGCGCCTGCGACATGTTGCGGGTCGTGACCTCGGCGCGCTCGCGGTAATGCTCCCGGCTGCTCAACAGCGAGAGCCCGGCCAGGGCGAACACGAACAGATTCGCCAGCAGGACGCCGGCTGCGAACCAGGCGGAAAAGGCGGGAGAAAGAGGGTTGGCTGGCTGAGCCCGGATTGTCATCTGACCTGTCCCGATGGGTTGCCGCGTTCTTCCGGTAGTCCTTCGACCCTCATACGACAGCCGCGCATTCATATCAATGCTCTATTTGCCAGATTGCGGGCAGTCTGCATCGGGGGGAGCGAAAAGTGGTCTTTCCGCGACAGACCAGGCAACGGGAAGCCGCCGGCCTTGCCGCGCGGGGAGGGCTGCCAGGGATGGATTTGAGACGGGGAAAAATCCGGGCGGATGCAGATTTTCGCAAGGACCGGCTCCGGGCGGCCACGGTCAATCAATCTTCCATTCCAGGGACAGCGTGCACCTGGCCTTGTCTTTTTTGGCCGCGATTTTCAGCTCCAGGTCCACGGAGGCGCCCACGGGCAGCCGCCAGACGCCCGGCTCCCGGCCCACATCGAGACGGCCGGCGCGCAGCCCGGCTAACAGGGCTTCCAGGGCGGCGCAGGCTTGCTCCGTGGCCAGACGTTTTTCCAGTTTGGCTTTGTGCTCCTTGTCCTCCCGGCGCACTTCCAGGTCGGCGAGCGCCCCGCCCGCGGCTTTCGCGGTCGCGGCGGGTGACGCGCCTCCGGCTTGACCGGGCGCGACCGGTGGCGCTGGTTCCGTTTTTCCGGACGCGTTCCCCGCGTTTCCCCCGGAAGCGATCCAGGCCAAAGGGTCGGCTCCAAGCCGTTTCACATCGCTCATAACGTCCTCCGGGAAAGGATCTCGCGCGCCAGGCACAGGTAATCACGCGCCCCGGCGCTGTCCGGCTTGTAGCGAAAAATGTCTTGTCCGAAGCTCGGGGCTTCGGCCAGGGAAATGTTTTCCCCGATGACGCTACGGCAGACCCGTTCGCCGAAATGCCCGCGGGTCAGGGCCAACACCTCGCGGTGGAGCTTGCGGCTTTTTTGGAAGCGCGTCAGCACGACGGCCATGGAGCCCAGGCCCGGATTGAGCCGTTCCCGGACCACGCCCACGGTGCGCGGGAGCATGCCCAGGCTTTGCATGGACAAAAATTCCGGCAGCATGGGGATGAGCAGCTCCCCGGCCACGGCCAGGGCGTTGACGGTCAAAAGGCCGAGATTGGGCGGGCAGTCGATGAGCACGAAATCGAAATCCCGGACCTCGCCCATGGCCCGGGCCAGAAGACGCTCCCTGTCCCTGGGCCCGGCGCTGTCCTGCTCCAGGCCGGCCAGGCCGAGCGTTGCCGGGACCAATGTGACCGGGCCTTCCTGTCTGGCCGCCTCGGACAGGGGCAGCCCCCGGCTCAGGCAGTCCGCGATCGAAACGTGGAGTTCATGGGCCATGACCCCGAGCGAGTAGGTCAGGTGCGCCTGGGGATCCAGATCGATGGCCAAGACCCGCTTGCCCAGGCGTTCCAGGGCGGCGGCGGTGTTGATCGTGGTCGTGGTCTTGCCCACGCCGCCTTTCTGGTTGGTGACGGCAATGACGCGCACCCGGCCTCCCTGGCTTGTGTTGTCTCCCGGCCGCAAACGGGCCTGGGGGCCTACCCGGCCCCCAAAGCCCGCTCTCCACTGCCTTTCGTGTCGCGGAAACCGGCGTTATTCGCCCTGCTTTTTCGCGTCCTTGGCCTTTTTGCCGGTTTCGCAAGCCGCTTCGGGCGCGAATTCGAGCGTCGGCAACTCGGGCTCCTTGGAGCTGACCTTGAATTCCGTGGGGGCCTCGACGGACATCTCCTCGAACCAGGACAATTCGATGGACAGCTTCTGCTTGCCTTTCTTGCGCTGAGCCGCGATTTCGAAGGCGATGGGCTCGGTCGGCTTGAGGGTGACGAACTCCCCGCCCTTCTGGATGCACACGGTCTTGTCCTTGAAGCTTTTCACGATGTCGCCCAGCAAAGCGATCGCGGCCGTGAAATCCACATTGCCCTTCAGGTTCATTTCGCACTTGCTCATTTTGTCCTCCTCGCGGTTGTTGCGTGTTGGGCGGCGGGCCCGTGCCCGGGCCTTGTCCCGCCGTCTTTATTTTCAGGCGCAAAAAATGATCTGCGTCGTTTTTTTGGGATCCTCGCGCCGAAACCTCGTTTGGACGCACCGTGCGGGCGCTTCGCGCTCCCGGGCGGGGATCACCCGGGCCATCACATCACATGCCGGACAATCCAATCATATCCAGCCCGGGCCGTCCTGCGGCTACTCGGCAAATTCGTCCTCGCCCTGGGGTTCGCCGGCCTCCCCTCCGGGTATGGCCTTTCCGTGACATTCACGTCGCAATTCGGCGATTTTTTTCTCAGCTTTTTTAATAAATTTTTCGAGCGCCTTGTTTACCGCCGAATCCACATCCAGTTTTTTCCCGAACGATTTTGCCTCTTCCCTGGCGGCGTCAAGCCGCTGTGCTATTTCGCCACTCACATTAAAAATCATGCGCTTGCATTCGTTATCCGACTTGAACACCGACATGGACTCCTCCATTTTTTGTACAAATGTTGTACAGCAACTGCGCTTGATATCTTGGACTGTCAAGTGAAAGTTTTGAATAAACTTGCCGCGCAAAGAAAATAATTTGCCCACAAATTCGCGCCCCTGGCGGCGTCGCCATCGGGAATACTTCCCACCCCTGATTTTTTTTTGTATGAAAGCTGGGAAACAATTGCCGCGACAATTCGATCGCTCAATCCGCTTCCAAGGAATAAACCATGGACCTCTCGGAACAGCTTCTCGTCATTTTGCGCACGGTGGGCGATTTCGAGCGCATCGAGCGCTACGGGCGGATCATGCCGTCCAAGCACGTCCACAACTATAAGGATAAAGACGTCGAGCTGCTGGTCAAACACGGGCTCCTGGAATGGACCTCCCTGCTCTCCAGTTGCGGGGCGGAAATCAAGGGCGTGAGGCTGGCCGAGGCGGGCAGGGACGTCGTTTACGGCGACGGCGGCATCCCGATGCTCGAAAGCCAGGACGACATCCCCATGGCCCTGGTCGCGATCCTGGTGGATATCCATTCTTTCGGGCGCATCCGCCTCTACCACGGCATGATGCCCAAAAAGAAAGCCGCGCGCTACCAGGCGTCCGACATGGACGACCTGTACCAACACGGCTACATTTTGCGGATGAAGGTCAAATCGAGCGGGATCAAAAAGCGCGAGGGCTATGTCTTATCCGCCAAGGGAAGAAGCCTCTTGCGCTCGATGGGGCTCATCGAGCCCAGGCTGCACCTGGCCGGGCGCCCCGACCTGGCGATCACCTCATAAAGCGAAATATGTGGGAATCGGGGGAAGAACCCCCATCTCCCAAAAACTTCAAAGTTTTTAGGGGATGAGGGGCCAGGGGAGAAACCCCCTTTGTTCGCAAAGGGGGTTTCTCCCCTGATTCTCTGCCTCTTAACTTATTTTCCCTGCTCCGCCGGTTTGCGCAGCCAGAACAGCACCGCGTACCCCGCGCGGTGATCCTCGCGCGTGAGTTCCCCTGCGCCGCCCCCGGCCAGATCCGCGAGCATCGCGGCCAGTTCCGGCTTGGGGCGCACGTCGAACAGGGCCAGCCAGCCGGTGAGCAGCCGGCCGAACCAGCCGGGCAAGCCGGCGAAATCCCCGAAATCCACCACCCCCAGCACTCCGCCCGGACGCACCAGTTTCCAGGCCGACGCCAGCGCCGCCGCCGGCTCAGGGATAATGGACAAAACGTACGAGAAATAGACGGCGTCAAATCCCCGGTCCAGACCCAGATCCCGGGCCTGGTCGAGGTCCTCGGCCAAACGGCAGGCCAGCCTGGCGCTTACCCCGGCCCGGCTCGTCTTGGTCCGGGCGGTGCCCAGCATCGCCTCCGAGGCGTCGATGCCGCACAGGACCAGGTCCGGGCGCATTTTGGCCAGGCGGATCAGGTTGCGGCCGGTGCCGCAGCCCATTTCCAGGACAAGCCCGCGGGGCTGCGCCGGCAGGGAGCGCAGCAGCCGGTCGCGGCCGAGCAGGTAGCAATGTCTGGTCAGATCGTAGACATGGCGCTGGACCCGGTACATCCGGTCCATTTTGGCGGCCTGGTCCAAGTCAGTCCGCCAGACGGTAGAGATGGAAACCGCCGTAGATGGCCGAGCGGTCCTTGGCGCCGAGCGTTTCCGAAAGCTCGCTTTCATACACGAACGAGCGCCGCAGTTCCCCCGGCAGGGCCCCCTCGATGGGGGAGAGCGCCCCGGCGGTGCGGAAGATGACCCGCGCGCCGGGCCTGGCCGTGCGCCGGATGGCCCGCCACAGGCGGATCAGGGTCTCCCCTCCCATCCAGTCCTGGGAATCGAGCAGGACAAAACGGTCGAGACTGGCTTCGGCCTGGGTGGCGAGAAATCCGTCCAGGCTGGCCTGATGCACCCGGGCTCGGCCGGCCGCGTCCTTGAGGAGCGCGAAATTCTCAGCCTTGAGATACTCGGGCAGGGCCAGGCGCCCGGTCCGGTCGTAGCGGCGCGAGAAGGCCTGCCAGGCGAAATAGTTGTCGTTAAGCGAAAAGTCGCAGGCCAGGCGCCGCACGCGGCGACGGTACTCCTCGATCACCCCGTCCGGGCATTCCTGTTTGAGGGTGCGGAACTGCTGCGGCGGAATGCCCAGGCTGAACACACCCACCGAATATCTGGCCAGAAAGCGCACCAGTTTGTTGCGGAAAAAAGGATCGAGTTCGCTTTGAAAGGCGGCCTCCCGGTCGGCTTGGGTTTTGGCCGCAAGGATGCGGGCCGGGTTCTTGCCGAAGGCGCGGCAGACCAGGGCGGCCAGGCGCAAAAACTGGCCCATGCGCGCCTGGTCGTAAAGATTGCTGGAGAAGATCTCGATCCGGGGGCGGCCAAGGGGCAGGGTGCGCTCTCCCCAGTAGCTCCGGCTGGCCGCGTCCAGGTTCGGGGCGAGGTAGCGCTCGTAGGCGGCCAGGTTGCCGGGCTCGTCGGCGTGGCCGAAGAAGCGAAAGAAGGTCTCATGGTCCGGCAGCCACTTGGCCGCGGCCAGCTTGAGCCGGGACAGCGCCACATGGTGGCGGTTCAAATCCACCGCGCACACCTCTCCGGCGCCGCCGAGCAGGTAATGCAGGATGTTGCAGCCCCCGGAAGCGATGGTCAGCACCCGGCTTTCCGAAGTCAGCCGCATGGCTTCGAGATCCACCCGGGGGTCTTCCCATATCTGATTGTAAACGAAGCCGGAAAACCAGAGGCTGAACATCCTCTCCATCAGGCCCGGCACGGAGGTGACCGGATTTTGATGCACCGCGTCGCGCACGAGCGACAGGGAGGCTTGGGTCATGGCGACTCCAGGGTTGAATGTGTCTGACTGTAACATCCTAGCACCCCGCCTGTTACGGACTGGCGGCAATCGAACGTCGATTGCGCGACCAGGCGCGCGTCCCCCGGGCTCCCCGGTCTATTTCGGCCGCTTGCGGCCGACCCTTTCCCCGGCGGGAGAGTCCACGCAAATGTGATTTTTTCGTCCTCTGGCCGTCACCTCGCCGGGGGATAACCCGGGCGTCGACAACCGCGCACCGGCGCATGGAGGAACACCATGAAAAAACGCGACGAAACGCACGGAGCTCTGCTCATCGTGCTGGCGGCCATGCTCATCCAGACCATCATCCACATCGCCATCATCGTGGGAGCTTAGCCCTGAAACACGAAGGCCGCCCGGAGGCGGCCTTCGTGTTTCAGGTGCTTTGCGCGCGCAAAGCATCTGAACGAAAACAAAGCGCTACTTTTTCTTGGCGAACTCGATCACAAGCCCGTCGCCGCCGAGACTTAACACCACCCCTTTGTTCTTGGTCTTCAGCTTGAGCACCACGCCATGCGCGTTTTCCAGCCACAGCGAACCTTTGCCCTCGCCAAAGGCGTAGCCCATGCGGCCCTGAACGTACGCACCCTCGAAATCCGCCAGGGACTTGAGATTAAAGACCTCGCCCGTCGCGGTGATGCGCGCCGCGCCGAAACCGCCGATGCCCAGCCCGCCGAGCTTGATCCGGTATTTTTTCTTGTTGAAACTCAGCGTCCCCTTGCCGCCGCTGCCGCTTAAGATGAAGGCCGCCTGGCCGTACTCGAAGGCGATCTGACCCGAGGGGGCCAGCCGGGACTCGGATGCCGGTTCCGGCTTGTCTTGCGCAAAGGCCGGAACGCAAAGGGCCAGCAGACAGGCCAAAAACAAGACCGGGCACGAACGCGAGGCGGGCAATCGGAAGATCATGGCTGATTCCTTTGGCTGCAATTATAAATGGGAGCAAAAAAATCCTTATTTTTGTGCTCCGCGTAATAAATCCCTCGTGACGGGATACGGACGGGGCCGGTTCGCGTCAAGCGGGCCCGGCCAAGCCCGGTCCACAGGGTCCAGTGGTCGAATTCAAGTTGCATCCAGGGGGCATTTGGATAAAGAAAGCGGCATATCACGCAAGCGGTGATCGGTTGTCCTTTTCCCAGGAACGCCCATGCCAGAAAGGTTAACCCGCTGGCGTATCCAAAACGCCCTTTACGCCCTGGTCCTGTGCGCCCTGTGCCCGATCCTGCCGCTTTTGGTCGCCGAGGGCGTGCGGGACTTCAACGCCGCCGCGCGCCAGGCCGAAGGCCAGGCCATGAACATCGCCTGGTCCATCGCCACACAGCAAAAAAACCTGACCGAGAACACCCGCAACCTGCTCGACACCCTGGCCCGGCTGCCGGAGATGAAAAACCGCGACGCACCGGTCCTGGAAAAGCTTTTCGCGGGGTTGATCAAGGACGACCCCAACTATACCGCGTTTTTCGCCTTCGATACCGAAGGCAGGCTGATCGCCTCGGACATCGGCGCACGCGGGCAGATTTCCGTCTCCGACCGCAAATATTTCCAGGACGCGATGCGCACCGGGAAATTCAGTCCCGGGGAATACGTCACGGGGCGGCTGTCCCAACTGGCGTCCTTCCATTTCGCCGCGCCGGTGTTCGACGACAACGGCGAGGTCACGGCCGTGGCCGCCGCGGCCGTCAGACTCGACTCCTACGACGCCATATTCTCGGACATCCCCCTGCCGGCTGGCTGGCGCTACGTCCTGCAGGACCGCAATGGGGTGCGCCTGCACCGCTACCCCCGCGACGACCGATTCCTCCCGGGAATGCCGGATAATCCGGTCATACATAAGCGCATCCTGGAGTCCGCCGCCGACCACGGCCTGTTCCGCACCGCCACCGCCGATGGAGCCGAGTTGAACGTCGCTTTCGCCGCCTTGCGCCTTGCCCCCGGCGAAGAGCCTTATATGACCGTGCTCGTGGCATTTCCAAAGCTGAGTTTGGCCCAAGCCCTGATCGACGGAATGGGGCCGGCCCTGTCCCTGCTCCTGACCACCCTGATGCTGGCCCTGCTCATCGCCCGCATCCTGGGGCGCAAGCTCATCGGCGCCGGGGTGGAGCAGCTCACGCAGGCGGCCCGGGCGCTGGCCTCGGGCGACTTGTCGGCCCGGGCGGGCGATATCCCGGCCTGCCAGGAACTGACCTCGCTCGGCCAAACCTTCGACACCATGGCCGAAACCCTGTCCCAGGAGATCACCCAGCGCCGCGAGGCCGTGGCCGCCCTGGAGCAGGCCGAGACCAAATACCGCACCCTGGTGGAGAACTCCCCTGTCGGCGTCTACCGCGCCACGCCGGCGGGCCGCTACCTCCTCGCCAACCAAACCATGGCCGAGATGCTGGGCTACGCCTCGGCCGAGGAACTCGTCCGCGATGTCTCCCGCATCGGCCTGCAAATATATGCCGATCGGGCCAGGGCGCTGGAATTACTTTCGATCCTTGAGCAAAAAGGCTTTGTCGCGAATTTTGAGGCCCAAAACAAGCGCAAGGACGGTTCGCTCATCTGGACCTCGCGCAACTGCCGGGCGGTCAAGGACGACTTGGGCCGTATCCTGTACTGGGATGGCTTTGTCTCGGACATCACCGAGCGCAAGGAGCTCGAAGGCATCCGCGAAGACGTGGACAGAATCCTGCGTCACGACCTGCGCGCCCCGCTTCAAGGCATCCTGGCCGTGCCGGCGTTTTTGTCGCGAAAAGACGGTCTGGATCCGGAGGAGCGCCAACTCCTGGGTTTCTTGACCCGCTGCGGCCACCGCATGCTGCATATGATCAACATGTCGCTCGAGATGTTCAAGATCGAAACCGGCTCCTACCAACTCAGTCCCGCGCCCATCGACATCGTCAAGATCGTTCGCGACGCGGCCGACGAAATGCACGTCCTGCTCCAATCCAAAGATCTCGGACTTGAGATCGCCATCGACGGCCGGCCCGCCTCCGAGGGCGACGCCTTCGTCGTGGACGGCGAAGAGCCGCTGTGCTTCACGATGCTGGAAAACCTGCTGCGCAACGCCTTCGAGGCCGCCCCGCGCGGAAGCGCGGTCGCGGTGAGCCTGACCACCCGGCCGCCGGAGATACGCATCACCAACGCAGGCGAAGTCCCGGCCGAAATCAGGGACGCTTTCTTCACGAAATACACCACCCAGGGCAAGAAGGAAGGAACCGGGCTTGGCGCCTATTCGGCCATGCGCATCGCCAAAACCCACGGCTTCGGGATTACTCTCGACGCCTCCAGGCCGGGTGAAACCACGCTCGTCATCTCGCCGCCCAATGCCGAGGCCCGCTTTTCCCGTGACGCCGGGGAAGACCGCCCGGAACCCGGGAGAAATCCGCTGGCCGGGTCACCCCCCTTGTGTATCCTGCTGGCCGAGGACAGCGACACCACCAGGGCGATGCTGACCCTGTTCCTGCAAGACGACGGACACGAGGTGGCCTGCGTCCAAAACGGACTGCAGGCCCTGGAAACGCTTCCGGCCAAGCCCTTCGACCTGATTTTGCTGGATATGATGATGCCGGAATTAGACGGCCCGGAAACCGCCGCCCGGATTCGAAGCGACCGCAACGGACTGTTTTCCCCGGATATCGCCATCCTGGGCATCACCGCCAGCGACGCGCCGGGGGACAAGGCGCGCTGCCTGGCCGCCGGCATGGACGAGGTCATCCCCAAGCCGGTCAAGATCGACGAGCTGCGCCAGGCCATAGCCCGGGTCATGGACATGCGCCGCCGCCTGACCGGCCGCCTGGCCTGACCGGCACTGCCCCCTCCTCATCCACCCGCCCGCTTGGCGCGGCCAGGGCCGTAAAGACGGCGAGCTTTTGCGGCCGCTTGAGCTTCTTGATCCGCCACTCCAAGGCCAAGGCCTCGGACCGGCCGGCGACCTCGAGACTGGCCGCCAGACGCACCGGCCGGCGCGAGCTGGTGTAACGCGCCCCGCCCGGGGCTTCGCCGTTGTGCTCGGCCAGGCGGCGGAGAAGATCCGTGGTCACGCCGCAATAGAGCGTGCCGTCGGCGCATTCGAGCAGATAGACCTGCCACATGGGAGATCACCTTCGGATTAAGAACGCCTCGACGGCCAAAGGGGTTCGGCCTCTTTGAAATCCCCATTTCGAGGAGAGCACAGCCACAGACAAAAATTGCGTCAGCTCAAGGTCGATACTCCGGAAATCCCAGATTTTTTTCCATCGCCCAGGCATGGACCGAAGCCAGTTTGTCCTTGTATCCCGGTGGTACCGACTCCCCGGTATGCGACAGAGCAGCCCAATCGTGTAAATCTTGCTGAATGCCCGTGAACACGGTTCGGGCGTGGTAATGCCCGGCTTCGGAGTAGATGTCCCAGGCATCCAGATGCCTTTTCAGGGCTTCGCTGATTTCATTTGCCGATCCGGTCCGCATGCCTATTACTTGGTGCAAATCTCCCAAGTTGTTCTGGGTCGCGGCCCAGTCGAGGGGGACCTTGTTGGGGCTGAGTGCCTCGAGCGCTTCCAGGTAAACCTTCATGGCCTCGAATAACCGTTCCTGGCCGGATTCGCGCTCGCCGAGATCTCGGAGCGCATTGCCTAGGTTATTCTGGATTTTGGCCCAATGGAGGGAGCCCTTTTCCAAAGCTTTTTCCTTAAGCGCCTCCTGAAAGGCCTGCACCGCCTGGGCGAGCAGTTCCTTGTCGGATTTCCGCTCGCCGAGCACCCGGAGTGCGACGCCAAGGTTGTTATGGATCTTAACCCAAACGAGAGGGGCTTTTTCATGGATTGATTCCGCAAGCGACGCCTGGTAGGTCTGAACGGCCTCGTCTAGCCGTCCCGTGCCATCCTCGCGATAGCCCAGGGTGAAAAGCGCTACACCCAGGTTGTTCCGCATCTCGGCCCAGCGTTGCGGATCATCCGTGGACGACATGCGATCGAGAAGCGATTGATCGATTGTGACGGCCTCCAGCAATGCGTTTGAATCACCCGACTGCTCGCCCAATGTTTTCAGCGCGATTGCCAGACTCTCCTGCACTTTCTTCTTGTTTTCCGGCGAGAGCTGATCGGCCTTCAGCAGCTTGTGGACCTTGTCCGTCTGCAGTTTTAATGCATTCGCAACCGGCCTGCCTTCTTTTTCTTTAATAAAAACGGCCTGCTGTGCCACTACGGTCATAGTCAGAACGGTTAGGACATCTTTGTAGAACTTGTCCTCAAGAAAAATGTCTTGATAGACGTAGTGCCCCTTACCCCCGTCACCAACTTCTTCCGAAACTTCCATACGCAGACTGACACCCCGCACCTTGCCCTTGTAATAGCTGCCCCAGAGAACAATTTGCGCTCCCGACATGCGTAAAAATTCCCTGGCTTTTTCCCGCGAATTTTCGGTAGCTTGGTCACCTGATCCTGTTCCACCCAGGTTGCGATCCAAGTGTTCGACGGCAATCCCCTCGACATCGCTAAGAGCGGAAATGATACCCTTTCTGTATTCGCCATTTTGGTCATTCTCAAGGTTCGCCACGAGCACCATGAACTTATCCTTGGCAGACGGAATCGGCTCTCGTGTAAACACATCAATGATGGTGCTTATGCCTGGTAATATCTTAACCTTGTCCCAATTAAACCACGTATATCCAATCAGAAAGAAAAGAATAAAAGCTATAAGCCCTATGATGCCGAATTTCTCATATATCCACGTTGGTATCCATTCTTTCAACTTTGATAGGCTGAATTTGTTAGAATCCTTGGCCATGGGGTAGTCCTTCTCTAAGTGTTCGCCTGACACCTTTCAGGAAGGCTTATACCAAAGCACTATATTTCTCTTTAGGCAATGAATAAAGTCCATGCCGTATTTTCCCATCAATTCGAGCCTGGTCTTGTGCGCCATCCTCGCGCGGTGGCCCTTTCGCGTACCTGGCCGTGCTGCGTTCAGGCGTCCAGGCCGCGCAGGGCCTGGCGGACTTCGGCGGCGCTCTCCAGCGTAAGAGCCTTGACGGCGAGCGCGGTGAGATCGTCCAGGCGATGCGACCGGATAGCCGCCCTGACCGCCGGGATGCGGCCCGGGCTCATGCTCAGACCGCGAATCCCGAGTCCGATCAAAAGGAGCGCCCCATGCACCTCGCCGGCCATTTCGCCGCAGACGCTGACCGGGATTTCGGCCGCATCAGCGGCCGAAACCGTGACCTTGATCGCCGCCAACACCGCCGGATTATAAAAATCGTAGAGTTCGGCCACGCTCTCGTCGCCCCGGTCCGCGGCCAGGACGTATTGGGTCAGATCGTTGGCCCCGATGCTGAAAAAATCCGCCTCCCGGGCGAGCTGGCCGGCCAAAAAGACCGCCGCCGGGGTCTCGATCATCACCCCGACCGGAATTCCGTCCGCCCGGGCGATCCCCTGGCCGTCGAGAGCCGCCGCCGCCTGGGCGAGCAGCTGCCTGAACCGGCGCACCTCGGAAACTTCCGTGACCATGGGCAAAAGCAGCCGCGCCCGGCCCGAAACTCCGGCCCGCAGCACGGCGGAGAGCTCGGGCAGAAAAATGCCCGGCCATGAGGCGGCCAGGCGCACCCCGCGCGGGCCGAGCGCCGGATTGTCCGTCCGGGGTAGCTCCAAATAGGGCAGGTCCTTGTCCGCGCCCGCATCCAGGATCCGGACGTCCACTGTCCGGCCGTCCATGGCCGCAAGCGCCGCCGCGATCGCCTGGGTGAGCTCCTCTTCGCTGGGCGGCTGGTTTCGCCCCAGGTACATAAATTCCAGCCGAAACAGGCCAACGCCCTCGGCCCCGCGCGCCGCCGCCCGCTCCGCCTCCCCGGCCGAACCGATGTTGGCCAGTAAGGCGACCTGCTCGCCGTCCAGTGTCAGCGCCGGTTGCGGGCTCGCCTCCCTAGGGCTTCCCTCGTCTTCCGGGACAAGGCCGGCGGCGAATTTCGCGGCGATCTCCGGGGGCGGATTGACCGTAATCCGGCCGCTCCCCGCGTCCACGAGCAGCGTGTCGCCGTCCCTGATCAGGGAAAGCGCCCCGGCCGCCCTGACCACGGCCGGAATCCCGAGCGAGGCTGCCAAAATGGCCGCGTGCGAGGCCGCCCCTCCGGCCTCGGTGACGATCGCCGCCACCTGCTCGGGGTCCAAAAGCGCCACCTCGGCCGCGGAGAGATCCCTGGCCACGACCACGATCTCGCCCTCGGGCGGCATTGCGGCCTCCGGGGCGAGCCCCAGGCAGTTGGCCGCCAGGCGGCGGCCAAGCCCCCGGATATCGGCGGCGCGCTCGCGCAGGTAAGCGTCGGGCAGTTTTTCGATAGCCCGGGCATGGGCCTCACAGGTCTCCAAAGCCGCCGCCGGAGCGAACGCCCCCGCCCGGATGCGCGAAAGAACTTCGTCCAAAAACTCCTGGTCGTCCAAAAACACCAGGTCCGCCTCGAAGATGGCCGCCTTGTCGTCGCCAAGCCCCGGGCGGACACGCTCGGCCAGCTCCCGCAGCTGCCGCGCGGCCAGGGCAACGGCGGCGGTAAAACGAAGAGTCCCGGCCTGGACCGACTCCGAACCGGCCAGCCCCGCGTCCGGATGCGCGGCCGCGTCCAAGGGATCGGGGCGCAGGATAAAGGCCCTTGCCATGGCCTGGCCCGGCGAGACGGAGAGGCCCTCGAGCGTCGCCGCGGTCATGGTTTCACCTCGCTTACGTCTTCGATGAAGCCGGCCAGGGCGGACGCGGCCTGGACCTCGTCCTCGCCCTCGGCCTGGATATGCATGACCGACCCCTTGGCCAAGCCCAGAAGCTGAAGTTTGAACAGGCTCTTGGCGCTGGCGGCGTTCCCGTTCACACCGACCGTGATCTGCGCGACGAAACTCTTGGCCAGCTTGACGAACTCGGCGGCCGGACGGGCGTGCAGCCCGTTTTCCGCGCCCAGCACCACCGTGCGTTTTTCCATATGCGCCTTGCCTCGTAAAAACCGACTCCGGCCTGAGCGGCCGGCCTATTTGACCACCGTCAGAAGCGTATCCCTGCCCGCCCGGACATGACCCTTGGCCTTCACCAGGCCGCCGAAGTCCTCGATGTTGGAGACCACCACCGGGGTCAGAAGCGAAACGCCCTTGTCCGCGAGCGCCCGCGCATCGAAGCGCAGGACCGGGTCGCCCGGGCGCACCCGGTCCCCGGGCGCGGCCAGGCGGGTGAACCCCGCTCCGCCGAGCTTCACCGTATCGATGCCGATGTGCACGAAGAGCTCCACGCCCGTATCCGTGAGCATGCTGAAGGCATGGTTGGTCTCAAATATCGTGCCGATCACGCCGGCCGCCGGAGCGACCGCCAGGCCGCCCGTGGGCGCGATCGCCAGCCCGTCGCCCGCGGTCTTGGCGGCGAAGACCGCGTCCGGGACGTCCTCGATGGCCACGATTTCTCCGTCGACGGGCGCGACCAGACGCTCGACTGCGTCGGCCGGGTCTTCGGCCCCGCGTGCGGCGAGTTCCCGCATGGCCTGAGCCACCAGGTCCGCCTTGGGGCCGAGCACGACCTGCAGTCCCGCCTCCCCGACCTTGACCAGGCCCATGGCCCCGAGCGCCGTCAGCCGCGGTGCGTCGACCAGGGTGCGGTCATGGAGCGTCAGGCGCAGCCTGGTGATGCAAGCGCTTGTTTCGGCCAGGTTGGCCGCCCCGCCCAGTGCCGCAAGGCATTCCCTGGCCAATTCCGTCATTTCGGCCGGTTCGGGACCAAGGCCAGCCGCCCGGACTTTTGGGGCGCCCGGCGTGTTGATCGCGCCCTCGCCCCGGCCAGGGGTTTTCAAATCGAAGACCCGGATGGCCAGGACGAAAACCGCGTAATACAGGCAAAAAAAGACTCCGCCCAGAGGCAGGATCATCCAGGCCTTGGTCCCCAGGCCGTAGCTCAGGGCATAGTCGATGGCCCCGGCCGAGAAGCCGAAACCCAGCTTGATCCCGAGTGCGTCGCACACAGCCAGGGAGACTCCGGTGAAGAGCGCGTGGACGGCGTACAGCCCCGGGGCGAGAAACATGAACAGGTATTCCGCCGGCTCGGTCACCCCGGTGATCATGGCGGTCAGGGCGACTCCGGCCAGCAGGCCGCCGGTGGCCGCCCGTTTGTCCTTGTCGGCGCATGCGTACATGGCCAGACAGGCTCCGGGCAGGCCGAAAAGCATGATCGGGAAAAAACCGGAGAGCAAAAGTCCGGCCGAGGGGTCGCCGGCAAAAAAACGGTGCAGGTCGCCGTGCACGGTCGCGCCGGCGGCGTTGACGAAGTCGCCGAACTGGAACCAGACAATGTTGTTGATGATGTGGTGCAGGCCGGTGGGGATAAGCAGGCGGTTGAGCACCCCGTACACGCCCGCGCCGAGCGGCCCAGAGGCGATGACCCAGCTCGCGGCCAGGCTCATGGCCGCCTGGATGGGCGGATAGACCAGGGCGCTGACCACGGCCGCCGCCAGGGCCACCCCGGCGGTGACTATGGGGACAAAACGCCTGCCGCCGAAAAAAGCCAGCCATTGGGGCAGCTCTATGCGACCGTAACGGTTGGAAGCGGCGGAGGCGACCAGTCCCATGAGAATGCCGCCGAGCACGCCCATTTCGATCGTTTTATCGATCGCGCCCAGGGCGGCCTTGAAAGCCAAAAATCCGACCGCCCCGGCCAGGGCGGCGGCGCCCCCCTCTTCCCGGGCGAAGCCCACGGCCACGCCCACGGCGAAGATCAAGGCCAGGTTGGCGAACACCGCCTCCCCGGCGGCAAACATCAGGGGGACGTCGAGCAAATCTTTCGCGCCCAGCCGCAGCAACACCGCCGCCACCGGCAAGACGGCGATGGGCAACATCAAGGCCCGGCCGAGCTTCTGCAATCCTTCCAGCATCCGCGCCCCTTGTGGTCGGCCTCAAGACGCTTTGCGCCCCGGGCCAGGACTGCATACCAACGGACGGACAAAAAACAAAGGGGCGCGGGCCCCTTTGGAACGTCCGCCGAAGCAGGCAAAACTTCGGCCGCTCACGCGCAATGGTTCTCGCCCGGCGGCAACGCAATATAAATGAGAGCGAGATAATGTCTTCATTGTCCCACTCCCATTCATAAGAACGGCTACGCGGGCGGCGTGGCCACTCGGCGCAAGCCGGGGGAGCATAAAGTTACAAACTTTGTGCTCCAAGTGATACAACACCTTTGCGTCTCGACGCAGCGCCCGAGCAGGACTCTCTTTTGTTTTGCGTCCCATTGCATCGCCTGGGCCGGCATGAACCCTCTCGCATCATCGCCCGGATCACCGCCCGCCGTTGCGAACGGTTTGCGGATTTTCCGCCGCGTGGGCCGAAGGTCGCGGCGCGGCCCGCCGGCCGGGGGGTATCCCTTCCATCCGGAATTTTCCCTCGCGACCGCCGGACCGTTTTCCCGCCCCAGACGACATTGTTATCCCCTTGCAAAACGCCTCCGCTTTCGTATCGCGGTAAAAAACAGCAATCGGGATACATGGTCATGGAGTCCCGTAACAGGCCCTCCGGGAACCTCTTTCTGCAAAAAAAAATAAAGTGCTGGTGCTTTATTTTTGCATAAATTTACTTGCCAATCCGGAACGACGCAGTTATGGGCACATGATGTACCGCGATGCCGGCAACTGCGTTTTTTCGCTGCGAGGGATACGCCCGGCCACGGATATTTCATTTCATAACCGCATTTACGTGATAAGGAGAAAAAAATGGACGACTATTTGAAAGAAGCACTTGAGATCGTGAAGGCCCAGGCGCATGTCCGGGCCATGACCGAAGACGAAATGACCTCCATGGTGGCCAAGCTGGCCGCCCAGCTTAAGGGCATCCTGGCCCCGGCCTCGGCCGAGGCGGCCGAAGTCGGCCTTGGCCTGGACCCGAAAAAGGCCTTCAAGGAAAAATCCGTGACCTGCCTGGAGTGCGGCAAAGCCTTCAAGATCATCACCAAGAAGCATCTGGCCCAGCACGGCCTGGACTCCAAGAGCTACGCCGAGAAGTTCGGCCTCAAAAAAGGCACCAAGCTAATCGCCAAGGAGCTCCAGCGTAACCGCCGCAAGAAGATGACCGACATGAAGCTGTGGGAAAAACGCACCAAGAAAACCGCCGACAAACCGGCTAAAGGCAAGAAGGGAGCTTAAGTCATGACCAAAGCCGATCTTATTTCCAAACTGGCCGAAGCGGCCGCGATCAAAAAAAGCGAGGCCGGACTGGTTGTCGAGGCCTTCACCGAGGCGGTCCAGTCCGCCTTGGCCGCAGGCGAAGACGTGGCCCTCAAGGGCTTCGGCACCTTCGCCGTCACCGCCCGCAAGGCCAGGACCGGCCGCAACCCCAAAACCGGCGCCGCCATCGCCATCCCGGCCCAGAAAACCCCGAAGTTCAAGCCCGGCAAGGCTCTCAAGGACGCCGTGAACTAAGCCTCGGCCAGACGCGCGTTTTTACGCCCCGTCCCGGATATCCCGGGACGGGGCTTTTTTTTCTGCGCGCGAAAAAATGTTTCGTGGGCAGGCCGGGGTCCACGCATGAATCGAATTTTATTGTACGCTCAACTTTTGGCTTTACTTAGGAAAACCCGAGGCGGCCTCTCAATCCATGGTCGACGCCATCCTGGTCCAGACCATCGATTTCTTCGGCTGGAAATCGTCTGTTTGTCAAAGAACACACGACGATACAGCGTGAAAAACAAGCCCGAAAGTCGGGTTCAATGATCTCAAAAGACCTCCGTCGCTGCCGGAATATGCCCTTTTGACACTCATGGTCTATTGTCGTTTAGACACACGGCGTTTCCGCCCAATTGCTGCTGCTTCGCCTTGGCACGGCCTGAACGGCTAGAATCAGGAATATGAACACTTGGTTTCGCACGCCGGCTGGTATCAACTCGGGTTGAGATACTGGCCCCGCATTCTTACTCTCTTAGACAGCACAGATTGTGCAATTTTATACAGCGCTAACACTTGAATGAGGATATAGGAATGAAGAACATCAAAATCGGTATTCGCCTTATTGTCGGTTTTATAATCATCGCCCTGTTGACTATCAATCTCGGCTGGATCGGGTATTCCTCGCTTTCTGAAACAAGGGGAGCCTTGGATGCAACGTCCAACAGATATCTGCCGTCCATCGAAGCGCTGGCTCGGATACGTTACAACCTGACAGCCCTGCTTGGGGCGCAAAAAGCATTGCTTATCCCTTCTCTGTCCAATAAAGACAGAGACACTCAATATGATTCAATTGCCAAATTCCGGTCCGCATATGGGGAGGCCATGAAGGAATTTGAAGGCATCCCTCATGGGGAAGAGACTCTTAAAGCCTTCAACGAGTTGCAATCGGACATTGCCGAGGCCAAGAAGTTAAACGACCAGGTCTTCTCCGATATCAAGGAATGGGAACAGACCCCGGGGCAAACGGAGAAATTCGATCAGGCGACTCAATTGGCTTTTGGTAAAGCTCGCGACGCCAATCAAACCATGGTTGAAGGTCTTGCAAAAGTTATTGCCATCTCCAAGAAAAATTCCGACCAGAGCCGAAATGATTCTGAAGCATCGGCCATCCGGAATACTTGGACCATGGTCATCTTCATGATCGTCACGCCGATCCTTGCCCTTTTGGCGGGCGTGTATCTGACCTTCTCGCTCTTGGGTCCGCTGCGCAAAGGGGTGCGCTTCGCCACGGCGGTGGCCGCGGGTGATTTGGATGAAGAACTCGACGTGCATCAGGGCGATGAAATCGGCCAATTGGCGGACAAACTGCGCGTCATGGTGGCAACCTTGAAGCAGAAGATCGGCGAGGCCGAAGAGAAAAGCATCCATGCCGCCGAACAGACCGAAAAAGCGCAACTCGCCATGAAGGAAGCGGAAAAAGCCCGGGAGCAAGCCGAACGCGCCAAAGCCGAAGGCATGCTCCACGCGGCGAACAAACTTGAAGGCGTGGTGGCCATTGTCACCTCTGCTTCAGAAGAGCTTTCCGCCCAAATCGAACAATCAAGCAGAGGCTCGGAGGAACAGGCCAGGCGCGTTGATGAAACCGCAACCGCCATGGAAGAAATGAATGCAACTGTCCTCGAAGTGGCCAGGAGCGCTTCCATGGCCGCCCAGACGGCGGACCAGGCAAAAGTCAAGGCGGAAGAAGGTTCGGGCGTCGTCAGGCAGGTCGTCAAGGGCATCGAAGAAGTGCGGCATCAGGCCCAAGAAATGAAGGCCGACATGGGCACCTTGGGCAAGCAAGCCGAGGGTATCGGGCATATCATGAATGTCATCTCCGACATCGCGGACCAGACCAATCTGCTGGCCCTGAATGCGGCCATCGAGGCTGCCCGCGCAGGCGATGCCGGTCGGGGATTTGCCGTCGTTGCCGACGAAGTGCGCAAGCTCGCCGAGAAAACCATGACCGCCACCAAGGAAGTCGGCGACACCATCCGGGGCATACAGGACGGCACCAAGAAGAATATCGACAACGTGGAGCGCTCCGGCAGGACGATCGAGGAAGCCACCATACTCGCCAGTAAATCCGGTGAATCCCTGAAAGAAATCGTCTCTTTGGTCGAATCGGCTTCCGACCAGGTTCGTTCCATTGCTACTGCCTCGGAGGAGCAATCGGCAGCCAGCGAAGAAATCAATCACAGCATTGAGGATGTCAGTCGGATTTCCAAGGAAACATCGGATGCCATGAGCCAATCGGCCAAAGCAGTGAGCGATCTGGCCAATCAGGCTCAGATACTCAAGGGCCTTATCGAGGAAATGCAGGAAGAGGGTGGCGGGAGCAACCAACAGGGGCGCGGAGCGCTTTCGTCGGGAATGAAAGCCCTCGCGTAGGAGCACCGCATATAAACTCTTGAGACGAGGAGAAAAAGCGTGGCTCAATCAAATATTTTGCTGGAATCAGGCACAAACGAGCTTGAGGTCGTCGAGTTTTTCATCGATGAGCCTTCGACAACCGAACCCGGTCAAATATCGCGGACATACTATGGCATGAACGTGGCCAAAGTTCTGGAAATCATCCGCCTGCCCAGCCTGACCGATCTGCCCGACGCCTCGCACCCCTCGGTAATGGGAGCGTTTGATCTGCGTTCCGAAATTATCCCGCTCATCAATCTCGGCCCCTGGGTAGGCAAGAAGGTTGACAATAATCTTCACGCCAAGGTGATCGTCACCGAGTTCAACGAAGTGATCACGGCCTTTCTTGTCTCCGGGGTGACCAGGATCTATCGGATCAGTTGGGAGGAGGTCAAAGCGCCGAGCCTCCAGATCGCCTCGCTGGCCTCCAGCTCGATCACCGGGATAGTCAAGCTGGAAGGCAAAATTGTTTTCATGCTGGATTTAGAAAAAATCGTCGCCGCCTTAAACCCCGAGAGCAACATCCACTCGAACATCACCCAGGAAACCGTCAAACAGATCGAGAAGCAGTCGCTCAAAGCCGTGATCGCCGACGATTCGGCCATGGTGCGCAACATGCTCTTCGGTTTGCTCACGGAAAACGGCTTTCTCGTGAATCCGTTCATGAACGGTCAAGTGGCCTGGAACCATTTGAGCGAACTTAAGGACGCTGCCGCCAAAAGCAACCGGCCGATAACCGACTTCGTCAATATCGTCATCTCCGACATCGAAATGCCGGCCATGGACGGGCACCACTTGACCAAACGCATCAAGGACGACCCGGTGTTGCGGGAAATACCGGTCCTTTTGTGCTCCTCCATCATCACCGAAAGCCTGTATCACAAGGGTGTCGAAGTCGGGGCCGACGACCAGATATCCAAGGCCAACCTGGACAAGCTGGTCTCCAAGGTGATCGGACTGATCAAGCCGGGTCAAACGCTTTGACGTACAATCCGGCCCCTGTTCACGAAAGGAAAAAAGGGTGCTCTCACTGCCGGAGTGTCAGGTCGAAGCCTATGAGCCTGGACAGAATGTGTCCGGGAAGGCCAAAATCGACTCTCGTCTGACGCAATTTGTGCCCCTGGCCTGACGCCAAGTTGGTGCATGCCCAAACTGGACGCCAAAAGCTTAACGTACAAAAAAATCCGTTTCATGAGTGGCCCCCAGACCTGTCACGCCGGCCCGGCGAACTCCCGAAGCCGCAGCGCGCGGGCCAGGGCGGCCAGGGTGGTCTCCAGGCCGCGCGCCGCATGCTCCAGGCCAAAACCCTCCGCTGCCCCGGACCGGGCCAGGGCGGCCAGGTCCACGGCCTGGTTGTAAAGCAGGGGTGAGAAGGGCGACGGCTCGCGCAGGCTGGCCAGCGCCTCGCCGATCAGGTCCCCGATCCGCCCCTCGATCCGACTGTCGGGGCCGTCGCCTTCCGCGCCGCTTTCCAGCAACGCCGCGAGTCGGGACGATATCCGTTGCAGTGTCGCGCCGACGCCGTCAAAGCCGGGCGCAAGCCTCGGCCTTTGCCCGGTCCCAGGCCGGGACCGGCAGGCCGCCGCCAGGGCGGCTCCGAAGCGTTCCTTGGCCCCGGGCTCCGACTGCAAAAGCCCCATCTCCAGGCACTGTGTAAAAGCGATTTCCGGGCAGCCCTCGATGCGGGCGCCGCCGCCGTAAAGGTTGAAAATAGGAATTCCGGCGGTGCGGGCGTCTTTCTCCAGGTTGCGCTTGGCCGCGAGATAGGCCCGGTTGGAATGGATGGTCTGGCCGGCAAGGTTGGCGAAGGCGGTATGCCGCTCCGGGTTGAACGCCCGGACAAGAGCGTGGGCGTGGTGTCCCGGCGCGTGGGAGCGCTGCCCTGTCCAGGCGAAATCCTGCCCGGCCAGGACGATGCGCTCTACCCCGCAGCGAATCAAAAAGCGCACCATGGCCACGCCGACGTTGCCGCCCGCGTCCAGTACCATTTCCTCATCTTGCGCCAGGCCCGCCGCCAGTCCGCCCGTGGTCCACAGGGGGAGCTTGGGGCCGGGGTAGCGGCGCACCACCTCCGGATCGCACTTGGTGGAATAAATCAGCGGCGTCCGTTCAAGCCGGGACGAGTCCCGGATGCCGTCGTAGAGCCGCAGCATCTCCTTGCGGAAGTCGAAGGCCAGGCAGAAGTCGGGCATGATGCCCAGGCGCTCCAAAACGGGCATGGTCTGCAGAGCGGTGACCGTGATCGCCCCTCCGGTCTCGCCCGCCAGGAGCGGCCCGGTCACGGCGAGCGAGGGCCCGGCCCCCAGCACCATCGCCGCCGCGCCCCGGGCCGCGCCCTCCAGGCCGCTCAGGCTGCCCTGCTCCACGGTCCAAGCGTAATTTTCCAGCTCGTTGCCGCACATCGCGTCCTGAAACCGGCGCGTAACGTCCATATCCTCCGCGAAATTATCCAGCAGGCCCTGGGCGACGACTGTCCAGGCGCCGTAGTCCGGGCCAAGCGCCAGGCTGACGGGGTCCGCAAGCAGGCGTATCTCGCCGTGGACCAAGGGCACATCCAGGCGGGCGACGGCCGCCTCCAGCTCGCCACGATCCGGGGGAACGAAAACAAGCCGCCCCGACTCGATCGGCGCCCGAAAGTCGAAGCAGGCGAGGCAGGCGAGAAGCATGCCGGCATCGGGCTCGAGCGCCAGGATCTCGTAAGTTTGCGGAGTTGCGTCCAGAAGACGGCGAAGTCCGTGGCCGCAGTTTACGCCCAGAACCAGACCGGCCGCCAGGTGCGCCCCCGGGCCGGGCAGCCAGCCGTGGTAGAGTGCGGCCGGCAGGGGAGCGCTTTCGATCAGGCCCGGGCCGCCGTCCAGCCGCAAATCGGGTTCGCCCCGGCGGTTTACGAAGAGCCGCGAGGCGACCGCCTGGCGAGCCGCGCCGGAAGCCGCAAGCCAGGCGGCCGCCGGCAGGCAATGCGCCTCAAGGGCGCTCAGATTGTCCGCGAGAATTGCGTTTGACTGCATGCTCGTGGCCGCGACCGGGACCCAAGCCCGGCCGCCCGCCGCCCCCGCAGTGCCCGGGCCGCCGCCGTTGAGTTCGGCCATTAGGTTCCAGAACACCTCGGTGGAATAATTTTTCCCCATTTCCCGGCACACTGCCAATGCAATCCGACCGCATTTCTTCGGCCAGGCGCCGTCACCCTTTTGTTTCTCCGCGTCTTTGGATATCATGAAATACATAGGCTCAAAGCAAGGCCGCGCGTCATGCCGATCCAACTGGAAACCTTACGCAGAATTCCTTTTTTCTCCCTGTTCCCCGACGATATCGAGTTGCGGGAATTTCTTGCTACCGGAAAATGGTCCAAGTTCACCCGCGGCGCGACCATCTACCGGGTCGGCGATCCGGCCCAGAATATTTACGTTATCGCCCAGGGCAGGGCCTGCATCAACAGGAATAAAAAAAACCTGGGCACGCTTGGTCCCGGAGACATCTTCGGGGAAATCGCGCCGCTTTTGGACCTGCACAGGACGGTCAACGTCGTGGCCGCGGCCGACACCATCCTGTTCGAATTTTCCCTGTCCGCCCTGGAACGGGTCAAGTTGGAAACGCGCCACACCCTCTTGAAACATTTCTATACCGTCACCACCCGCCGTTTCGTGGAAACCACCCGCAAGATCACCGGCGCGTAACCGGCCAAGCCTTCCGTTTGCCCGGATAAAGCCTCTAAAAAATTTTCAGTGAGGCTCCCGGCCGACCACCCCCAGCCAGACCTCGACCAACTCGGCGTCCCATTGGCTTCCCGCGCCCTCGGCCAAAAGGCGCGCCGCTTCGGCCGGGGTTCTGGCCGCGTGGTAGGCCCGGTTGGAAATCATGGCCTCATAGCTGTCGACCACGCACAGCGCCCGGGCGAGGAAGGGGATGTCCTCCCCGGCCAGGGCGTCCGGATACCCCCGGCCGTTCACGCGCTCGTGGTGATGGGTGACGATGGGCAAAACCCCTTCCAGGGCGCTGACCTTGGACAGGATGGTCCGGCCGATGCCCGGGTGCTGGCGCATCACCCGGGCCTCCTCGGCGGTCAGGCCGGCCGGCTTGTTCAGAATATGGTCCGGAACGCCGATCTTGCCGATGTCGTGGAGCACCCCGGCCATGCGCAACAGGTCGATTTCGCGGCCGGTCAGGGACAGGGCGCGGCCGAGCTTGACTCCATACGCGCCGACCCGTTCCGAGTGGCCCCGGGTATAGGTGTCCTTAGCTTCCACGGCACTGGCAAGGGAATAGAGGATCTCGCGGTTGATTTCCTTGAGCATGGCGCAGTTGCGCTGGCTCTCGAAGCACAACGAGGCGTGGGAGGCGAAGATGGCGAGCAGATGCAGGTCGTCGCCGGTATAGGCGGGTTTGCCCGCTCCGCGCAGGACCACCACCGCGCCGGTCGCCTGGCCGCCGCCGGCCACGGGCACGCCCATGGCCGAGGCCGGGGGGTTGGCGGCGACCCCGGCCATGGCCCGGCCAAGGGCCTCGGCCGAGAGCAGTTTCGGCCGGCCTTGGTGCAAAAGCCGGTCGGCCAAGGCGGCGAACCATTCCCGCGTCTGCGGCTCGGCGCGAAAAAACGGCCCGAGCGCGATGTCGCGGCGTCGTCCCAGGCTTTCCCGGGAAAAAAACAGGGCGATCCCGTCCGGATCGAAGGCCCCCCGCACCTGGTTCAAGAATTCCTTGACCATGCTGCGCTGGTCGTTTTGGCTGGACAGGACGCTTTGCAAGTTGAGCATGGTGACGAGTTGGTCGACCTTGCCCTTTTCCTGGCGCAGGCCTCGTTCGCGCAAGGCGTCTTCCACGGCCGAACTCAGATCGGCGATCTTGAAGGGTTTGAGCAGATAGTCCACGGCTCCGAGCTTCAAGCACTCCACGGCGTTTTGCACCGTGCCGTAGCCGGTCAGGACGATCACATCGGCGTCGAGCCCCTGCTCGGCGATGCGGCGCATGAGCTCCATGCCGCTTAAGCGGGGCATCTTGAGGTCGCTGATCACCAGGTCGACGCCGCCCCGGGCGAGCAACTCCAGGGCCTCGGCCCCGTCGCCGGCGGTGAGCACGGCGCGGGACGGGCCTTCGAGAGCTTCCTTGCAGGTCTCGAGCAGGCGTGGCTCGTCGTCCACGAGCAGGATGGTGCGCGCGCTCATCGTTTCTCCCGGGTTGCGACCCTTGTTGGAAAAAGGCGCGAGGAAGCGATGCCCGCCGCACATGCGCGCGGAAAGGTTCCGGCCACGGCGGCGGCCCGGCGCCGCCTTGATTCCCTGAGCATCGTACCGCACACCTACCCAATCCCAGCCGGCCCTGTCCAGGTCTTTCCGGGCGGACCTGTCCGGGTCTGGCCCGGAACTGCCATGAATATGTCAATTATGACAAAAACACTTGATCGCGGCACGAATTCCGGCTATGGGCAATTTGTAAAAATTTATTCGGGGAGTCAGGTGTTTTTTTCTTTGATTCCAGGGGAGTCGGACGGCATGCTGGGGCATCTTTCAGACGAACGACGGCGCAAAGAGATCACCTCCCTTATCAAGGATTCGCATTCCGAGGGAACGATTGCGGTTTCGAGTTGGGTCGACCTGGAAAAAGAATTCGGCGAGGAAGTCTACAGCGAGGCTCTCTACCAACTGACCCGGCTTGAGCTTGCTCCGCCCCAGGCCAAGGTCTGCTGGAACGACATTTTGCTCCACCAATGCGATCTAGCCGGCCGGCTCGGCCGGCCGGTCGGCCTGCTGACCGCCTTGTGCGACTATTTCCAGTACGTCAAACCCCTGCTCAACGAGCCGATCCTGGTCGAAGTGCGCCTGCTCCTGCAAAAGGAAGAGGGCGCCTACAAAGACGAGCTGACCGGACTTTTCAACCGCCGCTACTTCAACATGGAACTTCCCCGGGAAATGGAGCGCTACCGGCGCTTCGGCCATCCCTTTTCCCTGCTCATGATCGACGTGGACCACTTCAAGCTGTTCAACGACGGCCACGGCCATCTGGCCGGGGACCAAGCCCTGCGGACCCTGGCCGGGATCATCAACCAGACCGCCAGGCTGTGCGACCGCGCCGCGCGCTTCGGAGGCGAGGAATTCACGGTCATCCTGCCCCAGTCCTGCCGCGAGGAAGCCCTGATCGCGGCCGAGCGCATCCGGGCCGAGGTAGCGCGCAGCCCGGTGGTTTTCGATGGCGCGAACCTTGGCCCCATTACCGTAAGCATCGGCGTGGCCACCTACCCGGCCGACGCCCTGGACGGCGACCAATTGCTGCGCCGGGCCGACGAGGCCCTGTACCTGGCCAAGCGCCAGCGCAACCAGGTAGCCGCCTTCCGGGACCCCAAGCGCCAGCACCCGCGCTATCCCCTGGACAGCCAGCTCAACCTGAGTCTTGCGGGCGGGTACGGCGGCAATTTGCTCTGCCGGGCGAAAAACATCAGTTTCGGCGGCATGCTCTGCGAGACCGATTCCGGCCCGCCTTCCAACTCCAATGTGGAGGTCACCCTGTCCGGCCGGGACAAGAGCCAGCATCTGGCCCTCCATGCCCAGGTGCGGCGGGTGAATAAAATCGAAGGCAACCGGTATTTCCTGGGCCTGTCCTTCGAGCTGCCCACGGCCGAGGAGCGAAACAGGCTCATGGAATTCATCCAAGGCCTGTCCAAAGCCACGCATTGACGCCCGCCGGGCGCCATCGCGACCCGCGAGCAAGCGGCCCCAACGACCCGGTTCTTTAGACAAGCCGGCCTTCTTTCGCCCGAGCCTCTCCCGGACCGCTTTGCAAACGCCCCGGTGTTTGCTACCCAGACCCAACCCTTCCCAACATCTTGCGGCGAGACGACACATGGCCCAAGCCAGCCACGACGGCAAAGACCCCCGGGACGTCATCCTGACCATCGACAATCTGCCCGCGCCGCCGCCGGTGGCGGCGAAGATCCTGTCTTTGGCCGCCTCCGACGAGGCGGACTTGGGCGCCCTGTCCGACTTGATCCAGAGCGATCAGTCCCTGACCCTGCGGCTTTTGCGCCTGGCCAACGCCGCCGAACACCACCGCATCCAGGCGGTCGAGACCATCCCCCAGGCGGTCATGGTGCTCGGGCTGGCCACGGTGCGCTCCATCGCCCTGTGCATCGCCGCGCGCGAGGCCTTGTGTCTTGCCCCCCTGGACGGCGATCCGCTGGTCACGGCGGTGTGGAAACACAGCCTGGCCTGCGCCGTGGGCGCGGAGCTTCTGGCCGGGGCCTGCGACCCGAGTCTGGCCGCACGGGCCTTCGCCGCCGCTCTGGCGCACGATTGCGGCAAGCTGGTTTTGATCCTGGCCAACCCGGACGGCTATGCGCTCGTTGCCGCCCGAGTCGAGGCCGAGGGCGGGGACGTCTGCGAACTCGAGGAAAAAACTTTCGGCCTGGACCACACCACCGCGGGCAAACGGCTGGCGGAAAAATGGGGGCTGCCCGAGCTTTTTGTCGAAGCCGCCTGGCTGCACCACCTGCCGCCCGAGGCCCTGGCCGCCAGCCAAACCGGAAGCCAGACCGCCTCCAAGACCACTTGCCTGGTCGCCCTGGCCGACATCCTGGCTCATGAAGTCATGTCCGACAGGGCGGCGACGGTCCAGGCCGGCTCCCGCCGCCTGCTGGCCGAGTCGCTGGGCATTTCCCGGGAAGAGGAACTGGAGCGGATCAAAGCTAAGATCGGCCAGGGTTACGCCGAGCGCGCCGAAGCCTTCGACTTGTCGGCCGACGCCGCCGGCTTTTATTTCCAGGCCCTTTCCCGGGCCAACGCCAGGCTCGGCGCGCTTGAGCGCGACGCCCAGGCGAACGCCGAGACCTTGGCCCGATCCAACACCAAGCTCCACGCCTTGGCCGGGGCTTCGGCCGCCCTGTTCGGGGCGGCCGACAGCGCCGGGATCTGCGCGGCGCTGGCCACTACCCTGGAAAGCGGTTTTACGGCGGGCGCGGTCCTGGTCTATCTGCGCCAGGAAGGGGACGGCGGGCAAGAAGCGCGCCTGATCGGACGCGGCCTGATCCAGGGCAAGGCCGTCAGTTTCAGCGGCCGTATGGAGCGCACGGACGCGGGGGGCGCCCCACGCTTCGAGCAGGTCGAGCGCCTGCCGGAAAACCTGCGCCAGGCCCTGGCGGCAAGCCCCGCCCGGGCGAACCTCGCCTCCGGGGACGCGCCCATCCACTTCCAGCAAGGTTGCCTGATAGCGCGTATCGCCTCGCCGGGCGCAGCCCTGGGGAGCGCCGACGGGGAAATGATCTTTGCGCCGGAAAGCGAGCCCGGGCCCGACCCCGAACGCGACCGGGCCCTGCGTCTGCTCGCGGACCTGGCCGCCCAAGCCGTCTCGCGGCTCAGGCTGCTCGAATCCTGCCGCGACCGGGCCGAACGCCTGGCCCAGGCCCTGCGCTCCATGCAGGCGGTGAACTTGAAACTCTTGCAGGCCGAGCGCCTGGCCGCCGTGGGGCAACTCGCCGCCGGAGCGGCCCACGAAATCAACAATCCCCTGGCCATCGTCTACGCCCGCACCCAGCTTTTGGAACTCAAGGAAAGCGAACCGGCCAAGAAAAAGGTCTTCCGCCAGATGCTCGAACAGATCGAGCGCATCACCCATATCCTGACCAATCTCATGGATTTCGCCCGCCCGGCCTCGCTGCGCGTGGAAGAGGTCGCCCCGGCCGAAATTCTGGAGAAGACCCTGGCCCTGGTGCGCAGCGGCCTCGATAAGCTCGGCATCGACGTGGAAATGGACGTCGCCGCGGGCCTGCCCAAGATCAAGGCCGACGCCCGCCAATTGGAACAGGTGTTCCTCAATCTGCTCATCAACGCCGAGCACGCCATGGAAGCCACGGGCGGCAGACTCTCCCTGACGGCGGCTTACGACGCCAGCCGCGACGCGGTCGTGATCGGCGTGGCCGACACGGGCGTGGGCATCGCCCCGGAAAATCTGGATAGGATCTTCGACCCCTTCTTCACCACCAAGGAGGAGGGCAAGGGCACGGGCCTCGGCCTGTCCACGGCTTACGGCATCGTGACCAAGCACATGGGCGACATCAAGGTCCAAAGTGTCCTGGGCGCGGGAGCGCGGATCACGGTCATTTTGCCGCGCGATCCGGCCGGCGCGGCCGCGGGCGCGATTACCGGCGACCAACCAGACGATGAACCCTTGGGCGGCCCGAGCGTTTTGGTGGTGGACGACGAAAAGCATATCCGCGACATCCTGCGCGAATCGCTCGAATCCCAAGGCTACTCGGTGGTCTGCGCCAAAAACGGCGACGAGGGTTTGGCCCTGCTGACGCAGCGCCGTTTCAGCCTGATGATCCTGGACGTGCGCATGCCGGTGCTGGGTGGCCTGGAACTCTTGCGCGAGGCCAAGGGCATCGCCGGATTCTCCACCCCGGTTTTGCTGCTCACCGGCATGGCCAGCCCCGAGGAAATCGACCAGGCCATGGCGCTGGGCGCCGCCGCCTGCGTGCGCAAGCCCTTTCAGATCGAATCCTTGCTGGCCGAGGTCGCCCGCCTGGCCGCGCCCGGAGAGCGCGCCTGAGCCGGGTGCTGGCCGTCGCCAGCGGCAAGGGCGGCGCGGGCAAGACCAGCGTGGCCGTGAACCTGGCCTTCGCCCTGGCCAGGCGGGGCAAGCGCGTGTGCCTGCTGGACGCCGACCTGGGGCTCTCGAACGTGGATATCCTGCTTGGGCTCGCCCCGCGCGTCACCCTTGAGCACGTCTTGTTCGAGGGCGCGCCCCTGGCCAGCGCCCTGACCCCGGCCGGCGACGGCGTGGACGTGATCGCGGGCAGCTCCGGGGTCTCGCGCATGGCTGAGCTCTCCCGGCCCCTGCGCGCGCGCCTGGCCGACCAGTGCGCCTCGCTGTCCGGGCACGACTATCTGGTGGTGGACAATTCCCCGGGCATCAGCCGCCAGGTGATTTCGCTGTGCCTGGCCTGTTCCGAGATCATGGTGGTGGTCAACCCCGAGGCGGCCTCGATCACCGACGCCTACGCCCTGATCAAAGTGCTCAAGGAAAACGGCCTGGCCCGGCCTCCGCTTCTTCTTTTCAACCGGACCGCGAGCGAGGCCCAGGCCCGGGCGGTTTACGCGCGCATGAGCCAGGCCGCGGCCAAACATTTGCGCCTGGCCTGCCGCTACCTTGGCCATATCCCGCGCGACGGAGCGGTGGCCGGAGCGGCCGCCAGGCAATTGCCGGTGCTCACCGCCTCGCCGGCCTCCAAGGCGTCGCGGGCCTTCATGGAACTGGCCGCGCTCCTGGAGTCTCCGGAAAACGCCGTGGCCTCCAAGACCCAAAAAGCGGCGGAATTCTTCAACCGGACCGTGGCCCGGCTCCTGGAGGGGCCTCTTCCGGCCGCGCCCGGCCAAGCCGGGGCGACGGTCGCCGGCCTGTCCGGCCCGATCAGGGACGCCGCCCTGGCCGAGCTTTCCACGGCAACGCGTCTGCTGGACATGGTGCTGGAAGCGCCGGAGAAGCGCCTGCACATCGGGCTCGCGGAACTGGGCAAGCGTTTGGCCAAGGCCACGACGCTGCTCTCAGGAAACGGGGAGACGCCGGCCAACCCGGAACAATCCACGCCCGCGCAGCATTCCCCTTCGGTCCTGCCCAGGGTCCTCCTGGCCGGCGCGGCGCCGAGCTTGGCCGAGGTGCTGTGCGAAGCGCTTTCGCGCGCGGATTTGCAGGCGGGCGTGTGGGCCGCGGGGAGTCCGATCGATCCGGCCGGTTGCGCGGCCGTAGTTTTGTGCCGGGACCTGCGTCTGGCGGCGCAAGGCGGCGACGCCTTGACCGACGACGTTTTCGCGCGCGCCGGGGCCACTCCGGTGGTTCTGGTGGACACCGGGCTTTGCGCCGGCGAGCCGCCACCCGAGCGCAGGGCAGCGGCGGTCGTCGCCGCCCCCCTGCGCCTGGACGCCTTGGTTTCCGAAGTCCGCCGCCTAGTCGGGTCGCCCCCGGCGTAATCTACATTTTCTCGACCTTCAGATCCATGTCTCCGGCGGTCAGCCGGTAGCTGGCCCCGGCGGCCAACTCGTAGTCCATGCTCGGAAACAGAGTGCAGCGGGCGTTGAATTCGTCGTTGATCATCACATCGCGTGCCCCGCCGCTCTCATCGAAACGCACCGTGGTGCCGTCGGCGAGCTTGACCGAATCCCCTTCCTGCAAAACAACCGGCAAATCGCTTTCCTGATAGTCCATGCGAAGTCTCCTTGGGTTTGCAGTCACGTCGATGTTGGCGTCTTTGCCAGGCAAGGCGCGAACCCCTGCCCTATACCCGCAACTTCTATCCGCAGCGGAATTTTTTATCAAGGACGCCGCCGGTCCCCCGGATCGACCGGGTTGCGTCTTGACAAGCCCGCGCACCGGGATTCAGGATAGCTCCATGCGGCGCATCGAAAAACTCCTGACCGAGGCCTTCGCCTCCCCGGAAAACCGCCTGGAGCCGGAGGGTCCCGAGCCGGCCTTCGACGCCCCCCTAATCGGCGCGAGCCTGGCCGCCGACCCTGTGTGGCCGCGCATCAAGGCGCATATCGGCGACTTTTACTGGCTGCCGGAAGAAGCCTTCGCCTTGGCCTTTCCGGAGCATCCCCTGCCCGCGGCCGAGCTGCGCGTGATTTCCTGGGTGTCGCCCCAGACCCGCTCCACCCGGAGCGACCACCGCGCCTGCCGGGAATTTCCGAGCCGGCGCTGGAGCCTGGCTCGGCACTACGGCGAAAAATTCAACGAGTTCGTCAGACGTCATGTCGTCGCGGGTCTGGCCGAGGCGGGCGTCAGGGCCTGCGCCCCGGCGCTCATGCCGCAATGGTCGCGCCAGATGTCGCAAGAGTACGGATTCGCCTCCACCTGGTCCGAACGCCACGCCGCCTTTGCCGCCGGCCTGGGCACCTTCGGTTTAAGCGACGGGCTGATCACGCCGCGAGGCAAGGCCATCCGGGTCGGCTCCGTGATCGCGGCCTTGGACGTCCCGGCCACGCCGCGCCCCTACGGCGAGGACCACCGCGCCTATTGCCTGTTTTTCACCAGCGGCAAGTGCCTGGCCTGCGCGAAGCGCTGCCCGGCCGGAGCCATCTCGGAAGCGGGCCACGACAAGAACGCCTGCCATGACTACATCCGGAGCGTGACCGCGCCCTACGTCGCAAGCGAGCAGCTCGGCTTCCCGGTCAATTCCTGCGGCCTGTGCCAGACCGGGGTGCCCTGCGAAGCGCGCATTCCCAAAACCGCAGGGAAGAAACCCGCGCCTTAGAAATTTGGGGAAGAACCCTTTGTTCACAAAGGGTTCTTCCCCAAAACCCCCATCTCCTAAAAACTTTAAAGTTTTTTTGGGGAAAGGGGGGCCGGGGGGAAACTCCTTTTTGTGAACCAAAAGGGGTTTCCCCCCGGGCTCTCTCCTTCCCAACGATTCTAGCTCCGCCGAAGCGGCCGGCGCGCTCGTTGCCTCAGCCCAGGCGCGCATCCAAAAAAGCCCCGGTCGCGTCCAGGGCCTCATCTCCCCCGGCCAGGACCGAGGCGAAGATCTGCCAACAATGGAACATCCCCGGCCAGACCTGGAAATCCACCTCGCCGCCCGCTTCGGCCAGCCGCGCGGCGAATGTTTTGTTGTCGTCCAAGAGCAGTTCGCCCTCGCCGGTCTGCAGGATCAGGGGCGGCAGCCCGCGCAGGTCGGCCCTGACCGGCGAGGCCAGCGGATCATCCGGGTCGTGGCCGCCAAGATAGACTTGGCGGATGGCCGCCAGACGCTCGGGGATGATCCAGTCGCCGGCTGCGTTGCCCGTGATCGAGGCCCCGGGGAAGCGCATGTCCGTGGCCGGCGACATGCATGCCGCCGCGGCCGGAAGCGCCAGGCCTTCGCGCTTGGCCAGAATCAGGGTGGTCAAAACCAGGGTCGCTCCGGCCGAGATGCCGGCCAGGGCGGTGCGCCCGGCCGGCTGGCCCTGGGACAAAAGCCAGCGATAGGCCGCATAACAATCAAGAACCGCCACCGGAAAAGGATGTTCCGGAGGCAACCGGTACTCGCTGCTTAAGATCCTGGACTGAGCCGCCCGGGAAAGACGGCCGCAGAGGCTGGCGTGGTCCCGGGCCGAACCCACGGTGAAGCCGCCGCCGTGGAAAAAAAGCACCAGCCGCCCGGGACGGACCGGTTGGACTGGCCCGGCCTCGATCCAGATCCCGGGCGGCTCAGGGGCGGCCGTGGGCTTTATTTGTGGACCGGGCTCGGCGTCGAAGCCGTGGTAGAGCGCGGCCAGGACCTGGCGCAACTCGGCCAGGGACAGCCCGCGGAGCAGGTTGCGCTTTTTCAGGCAGTCCAGCAGTTCGGCCGCGCTGACGCCTTCCATGGCGGCCTCCGGTCCGGCCTATTGCCGCAAGAGTTCCATATACACGGAAAGCTCGGCGCTTTCGCCGATCACGCCCATTTTCTGCCACTTGTCCTCGCCCACGTGATAATCGGCCAGTTTCACCGGGAAATGGCTCTCGAACCCTGCCACGGTCTTGCCTTTCATGAGCGGGTTTTCCATGGAGCCGAAGTACGTGAAGGGCAATTCGACCTCGCGCGTGACGTCCTTGATGGTCAGCTTGCCCTTGGCGATGAATGTCGTCGCGTCCTTGCGCGCGATCGACTCGCTGTTGAAGGTGATCGTCGGATATTTGGCCGCGTCGAAGAAATCCGGGGACCTCAGGTCCTCGTCGCGCTTGTCCACCTCGGTATTTATGCTGGCCACGTCCACGGTCATGGAGATGACGCTGTCCGCAAGATTGTCCGGGTCAAAGCGCACCCTGGCGTCGAAGCGTTGGAATTGCCCGGGAATCTGAGTGTAGATGTGCTTGATCGTGAAATTGATCGAGCAGTGGGGCGGGTCCACGACCCACACGGGCGGCTCGCCCGCTCGGGCGGACGATGCGGGCCAGGCTGACAGGAACAAGGCGAGAACGGTCAAGCCAATGATTTTTCGCATAACCACCTCCAGGATGAACTCCGGGCAAAATGCCCACTCAATCGGCCTTCAGGTGAAACTTCAATCGAAACGCCTGGTGATCTCTTCGAAGCTTTTGCGCCATTTGGGCGGAGCGAGCGTAACGCCGGGCCGCAGCCAGCCCAGGGCCAAAAGCAAGGGAACAAAGTAGTTGTCCGGAATCTTAAATTCCGCCAGCACCGCGTCGTGGTCGAAGCCGTCCATGGGATGGCTGTCCAGGCCCAGGCTGGTGGCGGACAACATGAGCGCCATAGCGAAAAAGGCGGTGTTCTTCACGGCGAAGGCCGTGGCCGCCTCCGGGCTGCGGCCATAGAGCGAGGCCGTGGCCTGCTCGAACCAGGCGCGCTTGTCTTCGGTCATCTTGCCCGTGGCGACCATTTCCGCCCAATTGCGCTCATAGACCGGATTGCCGGGCGCGCCGCCGCTTTTGTCGGCCAGCACAATGCACACCACCGGAGCCTCGGTGATCTTGGGCTGGTCCCAGGCCAGCTTGCGCAGCCTGGCCTTGTCGGCCGGGTCGCGCAGCACGATCAGGTTCCAGGGCTGGAGATTGAAGCTCGACGGGGCCAGGGCGGCCATCTCCACCAGCCGCCGCAGGGTCTCTTCCGGCAGCTCGCGGCCGGTGTCGAAGAAATTGGCCGCCCGGCGGCGGTGCAGCATCTCGCTAAAATCCATATCAGCTCCTTTTGCCCGGCTCTGGCCCGCCGGATATGGCCGGGCGCAAGCCCGCCGGCGACCGCCTTCTTATTTCGCCTCCGCCTCCGGGATCTTGCCGAAGCTCAAGGCCTTGGCCGTGCAACTGGTCACGCAGGCGGGCATGAGCCCCGTGTCGATGCGCGCCTGGCAAAAGTCGCACTTCATGATTTTGCCCAAGGCCGGATTGAGCCGGGGATGATCGAAGGGACAAGCCGGGATGCAATCGCCGCAGCCGTTGCACAGTTCGGCCCGAAGCAAAACCAGCCCGTCGGGCTGGCGGATATACAAGGCGCCGGTGGGGCAGACCGGAACGCAGCCGGGCTTCTTGCAGTGCATGCAGGGCGCGTACTTGGTCAACATGACCGGCCGGCCGGCCTTGTCCGCCACCGGCCCGGTGACCGAGAACTTGCCGATGCGGACTTCGGGTGGGGCGGCGTTCACGTTCTGGCAATGAATCTCGCAGGCATAACAGGCGATGCAACGCTTTTTGTTCAGGCTCATCTTGTAGATGCTCATGGCCGCCTCGGAAAACGAAATGGTGATGTTGGCTAAAACATCACGTCGCGCACGGAATTTGTCAATGGAGATTTCATTCGCATGGCAAAGGGGCGTCCGGGGAGGCCCCTTCTTGCCCCAGGCATTCCGAGATGGCCTTTTTCAGGGTCGCGATGACGACGGGTTTGGCGATGTAGCCGTTCATGCCCGCAGCCAGAAAGGTTTCCCGGTCACCTTTCATGGCGTGCGCGCTGAGGGCGATGATGGGGATGTCCGCTTGTTGTCCGGCCTCGCCCTTGCGGATGCGGCGGGTGGTTTCCAAGCCGTCCATGACCGGCATTTGGATGTCCATGAGCGCCAGATCGAACCGCCGGGTCCGCAAGGCGGCCAGGGCCAGCTCGCCGTTGGTGGCGCAGGTCACCCGGTGCCCGGCGGCGGACAGGATTTCCTTGACGGCCAGCAGGTTGAGCGCGTCGTCCTCGACCAGCAGGATGCGCAGCCCTCCCTGGCGAGGCTCGGTCACAGGTTCCGGCGCGGCTGGACGGTCCGGCGCGGCGGCGATTTCGAAGGCGATTTCGACGCTGGCGATTGTTCCCCGGCCCTCTTCGCTCTCGAGGGTCACGGTTCCGCCCATGAGTTCCACCAGGCGTTTGACGATCGACAGGCCAAGTCCGGTGCCCTGGTGTTTGCGGGTGAAGGTGCCGTCGGCCTGGGTGAACGGGTCGAAGACTTTTTGGAGTTTGCCCGCCGGGATGCCGACGCCGGTATCGGCGACGCAAAAGCGCAGCCGAAGCGCGCCCGGACAGTCCCGTGCCGGGACAGCCTCGGCCGTGATGCGGACTTCGCCCGACTCGGTGAATTTGACGGCATTGCCCGCCAGATTGAAAAGCACCTGCCGCAGGCGGATCTCGTCGCCGATGACCAAGGGAGGCAAGGAAGCCCCCAGTTTGTGAATCAGTAAGACGCCCTTGGCCCCGGCCTGCTCCCGGAAGGCGCCAGCCACCGTATCCAGTACCGCGGCGAGCGCAAAAGGCCGCCTGGCGATTTCCACTTTGCCGGCCTCGATTTTGGCCAGGTCCAAAATGTCCCCGATCAGGGTCATAAGGCTCTTGCCCGATTCCAGAGCTCCGGCCACGTATTCTTTCTGATGCCCGGCCAGTTCGGAGAGCGCCAGGATCTGGAGCAAACCCAGCACGGCGTTGAGCGGAGTTCTGATTTCGTGGCTCATGTTGGCCAGAAATTCGTTTTTGGCCCTGGCCGCCTCTTCGGCCGACTCCTTGGCCGCAACCAAGGACAGCTCCATCTGTTTGGCTTGGGTGATGTCCTCCAAGAAGGCCATGTACAGATCCTGGGCGATTTTGTTGATCCGCGCTTTGAGGAACAATTGCTTGGAGCTGAAGATGGCTTTGTACCAGCCTTCGGCCTGGGCCTCGCCTTCGCGTATCGCCTGGATTATCGCGTTCTTATGCCGCCCTTCGGGCATGAATTCGACCAGCTTCAGGCCCAAATATTTTCCGCGCGGTGACCCTAGGGTGTTTTCCGTGGCCCTGTTGGCGTCGAGCACCACGCTTTCGGCGTTGAAAAGCAAAATGCCGATCGGCGAACTCTCGAACAGACCCTGAAATTTGTTCGCGCTGTCGCGCAAGGCGGCTTCGACCCGTTTGAGTTCGGTGATGTCGGTGGCCACGCCGACGACGAATTTTTCCCCGTTCTTGCCACTGAACCGGGTTCTTTTGGCGAAAAGCGTCCGGGCGACGCCCTGGGAATCGATGACAACATCCTCGGTGACCTTCTCCCGTCCGGCTTTAAGGACCTGGTGGTCGCACTCCCAGAAGAAGTCCGCCTGCTCTTTGGGAAAGAAATCGTAATCCGTGCCGCCGACGATTTCCTCGCGAGGCCTCCCGGACAAGGCGCAGGCGGCTTTGTTGACGTGAATGAGCCTGTGCGCGCGATCCTTGACAAAGATCACGGCGGCGATGCTGTCCATGACCGTTTTGAGGAACTGGCGGGCGTCCCCGAGAGCCTCCTCGGCCCGCTTGCGCTCGGTCACATCGCGCGACACCCCGATGAACCCGATCGCCCGGCCCTGCTCGTCGTATTGAGGCTTTACGATCGACTCGACCCACACCCTCGAACCGTCCTTGCGATACTGCTCGACAACCACCCGCTGGTGCGTCATGGGCTCGCCCTGCGCCTCGGCCTCCTGGGCCTCGCTCCGGCTTTGCAGGACCAAGGCGAACGATTCCAGGGTCATGGTCTCGGCCATGCTCTGTCGCATGGCTTCCTCGGGCGTGAAGCCCCGCAACCGGACGATCGACGGGCTGACATAGGTGAAACGCCAATCGTTGTCCGCGGTCCAGATGACGTCCTCGGCGTTCTCAGCCAACAGGCGGTAGCGGCGCTCGCTCTCGCGCAGCGCCTCCTCGACCGCCAAGGCCCGATCCGTGCCCGCATCACGCGCCATGACCACTCCCTCTATAAACTATGCCGATTTCAGCCAAACCTGGCAACCAGAGGAGGCGCCGCCAGGGAGATGGGCTCCGCCCATCTCCCTGGACCCTCATCCCGCCGGGGGCCAAAGGGGCTGCGCCCCTGGTCATAGCCCCAATGTTTTGATGAGTAGGTCGCGGGTGGTTTGGCGCGGCAGATCGAGGCCGGTCCAGAGGTGAAATTGTCCGGCGGCCTGTTCGATGAACATAGGCAGGCCGGTGATCGTGGTGCAACCCGCCTCGCGGGCTTCGCGCAGGAACCGGGTCTGGCCGGGGTTGTAGATGAGGTCGTAGGCGATCATGCCGGGCCCAAAGCTTTGCGCGGGGTAGGGGGTTTGGTCCGCGCCCGGCCCGGCCATGCCCAGCGGCGTGGCGTTGACGATCAGTTCGGCCGGGATCTCGCCCCGATTGTCCCAGGTCGTGACCGTTGTCTTGAACTCCCTCGCCAGGGCGGCGGCCTTGCCCGGGTTGCGGTTGGTCAGGGTGATGCATGTCACGCCAAGCCCGGTAAGCCCGGCCAAAACCGCCCTGGCCGCCCCGCCGGCGCCCAAAACCAGGGCCGACGACGGCCGCCGGGGCAACTCCTTCAGCGGCGCCACAAACCCGGACACGTCGGTATTTTCCCCGAGCAGTTCGCCGCCCCGCCAGTACACGGTATTGACCGCCCCGGCCCGCGAGGCCGTGCCGGAAACGCCGTCCAGATACCGCATGACCGCCGTCTTGTGCGGGATGGTCACGGACAGCCCGGAAATGGGCAGGGTCCGCACCGAGGCCATAAACGCCTCCAGCTCCCCGGGCGGCAGCGGCCAGGCCGCATACGACGCGTCCACCCCCAGGTCGGCAAAAGCCCGGTTGTGGATCAAGGGGCTCAAGCTGTGCCCCAAGGGATAACCAATGATGCCGTACTGTTTCATACGTGTTTCCTGCCAGAGGAGGCAGAGCCTCCTCTGGACTCCTCCGCTGGGGGCGATAATCGCCCCCAGACTCCCCTTACCGAGGGGGGCCGGGGGGCGTCACGCCCCCCGGCGGGGTCCAGGGGCGGAGCCCCTGGTTCCTTATTCTACTTGCAACCGCAACTTTCCGGCATTTTATGTCGGATAGCTTCGAAGGCCCTCAGTTTTTCGCCGGGGTCTTTTATCTCCTGGATGTTCATGAGTGCCAGGGCCAGTTCCTGGAGGGCGTCGGTTTCTTCCTCGGTTTTGGAGGAGGCCAGTTGGCCGACCACCAGGCCCAGGTTGTCCAGCACCATGCGATTGAAGGCCTTGGCGGTTATTTCCGTGGCTGGTTTGCGATGCTGGAAGGGAATTTTCGGATTGTCCATATGGTGCTCCGGGCGTTCGGTTTGGCGGCGCGCCCCTGGTTTATTTTCCTTGAGAGCCGGATCGATTCGCGGTAATCAGCCGCCTTCCGTCAGCGGGTAACCGCCCTGAGGCAACCATGGAACTTTCTTCACCGGTATTTCTTTTCATCTTTCTGCCGGCCTCGCTCGGCTTGTTTTTCGTATTGCCGGCCCGATCGCGCGCTTGGGGCCTCTTGGCCGCCAGCCTGTTTTTCTATGCCTGGAGCGGACCGGGGGTATTTCCGGTATTGTGCGCCTCGATTCTCGTGAATTACTTCCTGGGCCGCGCTCTTGGCAAGCGTCCGACCGGCCCGGCCGATCCGGGCCGCAAGACGCTCTTGGCCCTGGGCGTGGCCGCCAATCTTTCCGTATTGATATTTTTCAAATATTTGGGTTTTGCCGCCGCCAACCTGCCCTGGCTTTCCGGCCTGGGCCTGGAGGAGTTTGCGGCCAGAACGCCGTTGCCGCTGGGCGTATCGTTTTTCACTTTCCAGGCCGTGGCCTATCTGGTCGATATTTACCGGCGTTCGGCTCCGGCGGAAATGAATCTTGCCCGCCTGGCGCTGTCCATCTCTTTTTTCCCCAAGATAACCGCCGGCCCGATCGCCCGCCATGCGGCCATCTCGGGCGACCTCGCCGCCCCCAGGCCGAGCATCGACGGACTGAGCGAAGGCTTGGCCCGTTTCGTCATGGGCCTGGCCAAGAAAGTGCTCATCGCCGCCTCTCTCGCGCCGCTGGCCGACGAGGCCTTTGCCCAGGCCGGAAGGATCGACGCGCTCGACACGCCCACGGCCTGGGTCGGGCTTCTCGCTTACGGCCTGCAGATCTATTTCGACTTTTCCGGCTATACCGACATGGCCGTCGGCCTGGGGCGCATGTTCGGCGTGCGTCTGCCGGAAAACTTCAATTATCCCTACGTCTCGGTTTCGGTGCAGGATTTCTGGCGGCGCTGGCATATCTCCCTGTCCACCTGGTTCCGCGACTACCTGTATATCCCGCTGGGCGGCAACCGCTGCTCGAAGGGCCGGATCTATTTCAATTTGATCACCGTGTTCGTGATGTGCGGCCTGTGGCACGGCGCGGCGTGGACCTTCGTGGCCTGGGGCCTGTGGCACGGCATGTTTTTGGCCATCGAGCGGGTCGGGCTTGGCAAATTTTTGTCCGGTCGACCCAAAATCGTCGGCCGCGTCTACGCCGTGACCGCGATCATGCTCGGCTGGGTGTTCTTCCGGGCGGCCGCTTTGCGCGACGCGGTCACCTATCTGCGCTCCCTGTTCAGCTTCACGGTCTCTGGCTTCGACTATTACCAGATGACCTTTCTCACCCATCAGGCGCTTTGGGCTCTGGCCCTGGGGGTGGTGTTTTCCGGACCGGTCGCGCCGCGCCTTCGTTCCCTGGGCGACAGGCTGCTTGGTCCCATACCGGCCGAGGCGCTGCGCTCCGGCCTAATCCTGTGCCTGCTCGCCGTCGCGGTCTTGCAGATCGCCGCCGGCGCGGCAACGCCTTTTATTTACGCAAAATTCTAGGTAACCCACGTGACCAATCCGCGCCCCATCCGCCTGGCCTTCATCGTCGCCCTGCTGGCCGCCCTGCTCGCGCCCACGGCCTGGGGAATATACACCTTCAAACCAGAGCCGCCGAGCCAGGCCCCGACCCAACCGGCCCAGGCCGCCAAGGCAACCGAAGGCCAAACCCAAAACCCGCCGGCAAAGCCGGCCAAATCGGATGGCGCGGACCTGCTCGCGCGGCTGCTCGCCTTCCCGCGCAACTATCAATCCGGCTACAACGCCAATTTCCCGCTACGCACGTATCTGGTCAAAGCCAACAACGCCGGCCGCATCAAAGTGTTCGCCGAATCGCCCATCAAGGCCGTGGTCCTGGGCAAAAACAACTGGCTCTACTACAACCTCGAATGGTGCATGGAAGACTACGAGAACCTGGCCCCGTTCTCCGGCGAGGACCTGGACAAAATCGAAAAAGTCCAGTCCGGACGCACGCGCTGGCTGGCCGCGCGCGGCATCCGCTACTACGTGATGGTCGCCCCGAACTCCCAGACCATCAACCCGGAAAACCTGCCCGACCGCTTCCACAAGCTTTCGCCGCTCTCGCGCCTCGACCAGCTCAGAGAGCGCCTGGCCGGACGTCCGGATATCAACCTGATCGACCCGCGCGAAACCCTGTTTCAGGCCAAATCCGTACGCCGCGCCTACCACCGGACCGATACGCACTGGAACGACTGGGGCGCCTTCGCCGCCGCGGGCCTGCTGCTGTCGCGCATCAACCAGGACCTGCCTGCCGTCAAACCCGATCGCCTGGAAGATTCCACCCTGACCGTCCGCCATACCCAAGGCGGCGACCTGGCCGGACTGCTTTCGCTCGATTTCCCGGAAGAATACCCGGTTATCGCCCCCAAAACGCCGCGCCTCGCCAAACATGCCGGCGGCAGCGACCCGCAAGGCAGGCTGGTCCGTGGCGGCGTCATCATCTATGAAACCGGACGCCCGGACCTGCCCCGCGCCGTGGTCTTCCAAGACTCCTTCTGCGTGGCGCTCATGCCCATGCTCGCCGAACACTTCTCGCGCATCGTCTATGTCTGGAACTTCGACTTCGACACGAATCTCATCGAACGTGAAAAACCCGACGTCGTCATCCTCGAATGCGCCGAACGCTACATCTACGCCCTGACCCTCGATAATCCCAAGGTTGTCAGCGGGGAGTGAGAGACGCCGGGGGAAACTTTTTTGAAAAAAAGT
>Ga0326727_10000592_pt1 | contig 147423 bp, 137 predicted proteins | sample MB2enrmetagenome_FD_207643 | JGI IMG/M metagenome (GOLD analysis project Ga0326727, IMG submission 207643) | Lab enriched peat soil microbial communities from McLean, Ithaca, NY, United States - MB29MY | ecosystem: Environmental > Terrestrial > Soil > Wetlands > Peat | place: USA: New York... | reverse complement strand
GTCGATCGAATCGAAGCTGCGGAACTTGATCTTCGGGTTGGCCTTCCCCAACACCTTCGTGATCGCGGCCGTCAGCGTCGTCTTCCCGTGATCGATGTGGCCGATCGTCCCGATATTCAAATGCGGTTTACTGCGGTCGAATTTCTCTTTGGCCATGCTATCAACCTCTGAAGAACTGCGAAATGGCAGCCTTCCTCTCTGGCCGCCGGCCTCACCTCTGCCGGGGCCTTCCCCAACGTCTTAATACGATTGCCTCAGCTTTGGCAACAGGCAGGCACGTCCGAAAAACTCTGGAGCCGATGACCAGGATTGAACTGGTGACCTCGTCCTTACCAAGGACGCGCTCTACCAACTGAGCTACATCGGCCCGCTACAACAACCAAATGGTGGACGGGGGAGGATTCGAACCTCCGTAGCCCGCAAGGGGCGGCAGATTTACAGTCTGCTGCCATTAACCACTCGGCCACCCGTCCGAGCGGCGGAGGTTGTCCGGCACAGTTCTCCCGGCAAGCCCTCTACGCCCGAATTTAAAAGTATAGCGCAGCGGAATACTGGAACGCCAACGGTCGCATCGGGATCCGGTTGTAGGGACTGCTGATTTGCGGCGAGGACGCGGATCTGCTCGACAAGGCGCTCGTCGCATCGGGATCCTGTTATAGGGATCGCCGATTTGGGTTAGGCTTCGGTTAGCGCGCTGATGCGCTATGGCACGGTTGGCGCGGACCGTTCCGGGAGTTTCGCTCCTCTCGCCGGACCACCGCACCGTCGGCTGGCTGGTGGAGTACCCCGTGCCTTTTCAGGGAGCGAACCTTGCGGGCAAGCTGGTCCTCTACCGGGCCGGTCACGTCCTCCATACGTTCAATGCGGGGCAAATCTTCTGGGACTGGGGATTCCGGGACGGCGGCAAACGAGTGGCCTACTCGACTGGACTTACACATGGCGGCGCCGCTGAGTGCGTGCTCCGCGACGTAGAATCCGGCCGCATCGTCGCCCGCTGGCAGGTGACGTCCACGGGCAAACCACCTTCTTGGGCGGAGGCCCTTCACCAATAAGAGAACTCAAAACATTTAGGTGGCTGGCCGCAATGCGTCGAGCTCCGGCGTCCTGGAATGCGTTTTTCAGGCATGCTGGCATTTATCGGTCCGATGCGGTCTTTAATACCCTTAAAGGCGGGGCCGGGGTACCGCCTCCCGTGGGTCGGCCCCGGGGCCCGGCTCAAAGACGCGACGGAAGGAGCGCGCCCTACTCATCGTCCGCGATGAGTTCCGGCCGGCTATTCCTCGATCGGGTTGTCCGCCAGCAGAGCCCGTCTCCGCTTCGCCGGCAGCCCGATCACATAAACACTGGACGAATCGGGAGGAAAGATTTGTCATCGAACGGTAACCGCGTCTTTTTCTCCGTGTCTCCCCAAAAGGGGTTCACCCCACCCATTGTGTTCATTCGTGTGTATTCTTGGCCCAGATCGCTATGTTCTGTCCGGTTGAGTGCGCTTAAATGGAGTAGACAAGGGGGCCTATGTATCCGCTCAAGAAGGGGCGCATCAGCGAGCAGGCGCACGTCAACCTGCCAGAGGGAACCTTCGAGGAAAATCAAACCGGGGATGGCGACCCTGCACCCGCGCGGCATCCGCCACGGTCCGCACCCGAGGGCGCTGGCGAATCAGGCGAAGAAGAAGTATACGGACGAGAGCGCCATGATGCCCGGCGGATTGAACCCGATCCGCGTGCTCCCGGCCGGCGAGGCCGTCGAGTGGAAAGAATACTGGCAAAGCTGGATGGAAAAACGGTGACCCCTTGACTATCGATCCGCAGCACCACACCCCCGCGAACATTTACAAGCTCATGGTCGGCGCCATCGTGCCGCGCCCGATCGCGTTCGTATCGAGCATCAGTTCGGACGGCGTGCTGAACCTGGCGCCATTCAGCTTTTTCACAGCGATCAGCGCGAACCCTCCGGTGGTGTGCTTTTCGCCGATGATCCGAGGGTCCGACGGTCTCTCGAAGGACACGGTGCGGAACATCGAGGAGACCCGCGAGTTCGTAGTCAACATCGTCTCGGAAGACTTCGCTCAACAGATGAACGCCTGCTCGGCCGATTTTCCGCCGGAGGTGGACGAATTCGCCGTCTCCGGGCTTACTCCGCTCCCGAGCGACCTCGTGCGCCCGCCGAGGGTCAAGGAATCGCGCATTCACATGGAGTGCCGGGCGCTTTTCGTCATACACGTCAGCGCGAAACCGCTCGGCGGGAGTCTCGTGATGGGAGAGGTTGTGCGGTTCCACGTGGATGACGCGCTGCTCGAGGATTACAAGATCGATCCCGGCCAGCTTCGCGCCATCGGGCGCATGGGCGGCCCGACCTACACCCGCACGACGGACCGGTTCGAAATGTCCAGGCCGGTCCTTACGACGGTGAAGCAGTGATCCTCTGGACGCCGCCCGCCGGCTGGGTCGAGCGCACGAATGTGTGGCGCTTCATGCGGCGGCTCGGGTTCGACCGTCTCGACGAGTTCCTGCGCTTTTCCCGAGATCAGAACGAGCGGTTCTGGGATGAGATCGTGCGCGAGACCGGAATCGAGTGGTTCACGCCTTACACAAAGGTGCTCGACACGAGCGAGGGCGTCGAGTGGTCGCGCTGGTTCACCGGCGGCAAGCTGAACCTCGCGTGGAACTGTCTGGACCGCCACGTCTCGGATGTCCCCGCCATCCTCTGGGAAGGCGAAGACGGCGCGACGCGGGAGGTCAGCTTCCGCCGGCTTTCGGAAGAGACGGGGCGCCTCGCAAACGGGCTGCGCTCGCTCGGCTTGCGGGAGGGCGATCGGGTAGCGATTGTGATGCCGATGGTGCCGGAGGTGGTGACGATTCTCTATGCCTGCTTCAAGCTGGGGCTGATCGCGGTCCCTATCTTCGCGGGTTTCGGCCCGGGCGCGATCGCGACGCGCCTGGAGGACTCCGGCGCGCGCGTGGTATTCACGGCGGACTGGCTCGAGCGGCGCGGCAGGCGGCTCCCGCTGAAAGAGAAGCTGGACCTGTCGCTCGCGGGAAGCGCGGTGGAAAAGGTCATCGTCTACCGCTATCGGGGCGGCGCGTTGGCCTTTAGTTCGCCGCGCGATGTCTGGTGGGACGAACTGGCCGGCGCACAGTCGCCGGAGTGTCCCTCTCTGCCGCTCGATTCCGAAAGCCGCGCGCTCATCCTCTATACCTCAGGGACGACGGGAAAGCCGAAGGGCGCCGTGCATACGCACGCGGGCGCGCTGGCGCAAACGGCCAAGGAGATGTGGCTGGGCTTCGATCACCAACCCGGCGAGCGCTTCTTCTGGTTGTCCGACATCGGCTGGATGATGGGCCCGTGGGCGATTCTCGGCAACCACCATTTCGGGGGGACGGTGTTCCTCTATGACGGCGCTCCGGACTACCCGAACGCCGGCCGGCTGTGGAACCTGGTCGAGCGGCACCGCATCACCACTTTGGGCATTTCACCCACGGCCATCCGCATACTGATGCGGCAAGGCGGGGAAAACGCCCGGAGACACGACCTCCGCTCGCTACGGCTGCTGGGCTCGACCGGAGAGCCGTGGGACAAGGCTTCCTACCTCTGGTATTTCGAGAATGCCGGAGGCGGGCGCTGTCCGATCCTCAATATTTCCGGCGGCACGGAGATCCTGGGCTGTTTCCTGATGCCGATGCCCATTCAGCCGCTGAAGCCGTGTACGCTCGGCGGCCCTGCTCCTGGAATGGCGGTCGATGTATTCGACGAACGCGGCCGGCCGGTGCGCGGCAGCACGGGCTACCTGGTGTGCACCAAGCCCGCACCCTCGATGACGCGCGGCATCTGGCGCGATCCAAAGCGGTACCTCGAAACTTACTGGACGCGCTGGAGGGGGGTCTGGCAGCACGGGGACTGGGCGAGCGTGGACGAGGACGGCTACTGGTTCCTGCACGGCCGCGCCGATGAATCGATGAATATTGCGGGGCGCAAAGTCGGACCGGCCGAGGTGGAGAACGCCCTCACCGGCCACCCGGCGGTTTCAGAAGCCGCGGTGATCGGCGTTCCGGACGACATCACCGGCGAAGCCATCGTGGCTTTCGTCGTTGGGAAAACCGGCGAGCCGGTGACGCCGGAGGCTCTGGCCGCGCACGTCGCCGCCACGCTCGGCCCCACGTTTCGCATACGCGCCATCGTCCCGGTCGCGGAATTGCCGAAGACGCAGAGCGGGAAAGTGGTCCGGCGGCTTCTCCGGCAGAAATACCTCGGAGAAACGCTGGGCGATCTCTCGACGGTCGAGAATCCGGAAGCGCTCGCCTAAAAGGGGACAGACGTAATTTCGTACACTTCCGAGGCACCACCCGCGAAGACGAGCCGCACCCGGGGATCGCGCCGCACTATGCTCCTCACCAGTGCATGATCGGAAACCACGGAGTCGGTGTGATAGTCCGCCGGCGTGAGGAGCATGTACCGGAGATCATGCCGGGCCGCGATCTCCGGCACTTCGGAAAACGGCTTGAGAATCGCCGCACGGTTCTGGTAATAGAAAGGCCGGCTCGGGAGCACCAGGCGGCAGCCCTGCCGACCGGTGTAGAGAAACAGCGGCGTATCGGAATACGCCAGAAATTTCGCATCGGCGGGAAGATGACCGCGGATCCAATCGAAGGCAGGCCGGTTTGCGTCCATCTCCGACCGGCTGCTGTCAATAACCGCCGGCACGAAACTCACCAGGCCGTATGCCGCCGTGCCGCAGAACGAAGCCGCCAACACAACCAATAATGCGAACGCGACGGCGCCGGCCGCGCGTTGAGAGCTGTCCGTGGAAGCAACCGCACTACGGGCCAGATCGTACAAGTGCTCGAACTCCGCGATCGCGCCCGCGAGAAACAGCGGAATGAGCGGCAGGAGGAGCCGGTTGTTGGGAGGGTAATTCCAAACGAGCAACTGCGCGGCGTACACCGGCGCAAAAGCGGCGTACTGGCTGAGCCCCTTGGTACGGGTCCATCGAATGGCGCCGCTCACGGAAAAGAGACCCAGCGCCATCAGTAGAAAGCTGAAAGCGGCGCCCGAGCCGGGACGGAAGACGATGAGCTCGCCGATCGCGTTGAACAGGGACCTGCAATTCGTCTGGATAACCTTGGGCAGATCGCCCCACACGAGGTCCTGGCGATGAAAGCCCAGGTAGTCCGTGTAGTAAATTACCAGCGGATCGGTCGAGGGGATGCGGTGGCTATGGGTCCAGTAACTCCAGGCTGCGATTGCGGCCAGCATTGGGGCCGCGAAACACAGAGCCCGGACACACGCCCGGCGGAGCCCCGGCCTGCCGCGCCACAGCAACAGGCCAGGCACGGTGACGAGCAGCGGCAACGCCGCCGTTTTGGTGAGAAAAGCGGCTCCGCCGACGGCGCCCGCCGCCAACGCCGTCATCGCTCCCGCACGCCCGTTGCTCACCCGTTCCGCCACAGCCAGGGCGCATAACACGAGCGCCGCGAACATGAGGTCGGCCATCATGTTCGCAGCCAGGAACGCTATGGTGGGGCTGAGCGCAAGCGCGAATAGCAGAATCACGCGGCGGGTCGATTCCAGGCCGATCTCTCGCGTTAACTTCCAGGCCGCCAGCAGATAGGCGGGCAGCATCAGCCAGTTCAGTACCGACGCCAGCGGGAGGTTGGCAGGAAACTGGGGCCGCAGCTTCCAGACGGCGCTGAGAAGCAGCGGATACAGCGGCGGATACTTGGTCTGGAACGGCTCTCCGGGAAAGCTGAGGATGCGATAGCCGCGTCCTTCGGCAAGGGATTTGCCTGCGATCCAATACAGCCCGTCATCCTGAAAATATCCGAGTTGCGGCACGGCGCGCGCTTTCCAGGCCAGCAACCCGGAGGGCACGAGCGCCCCGAGAATACAGATCGCGAGCAGCGCCTTTCTCAGCGGCTGCCGGCGCTCGACCACGCCTGATCCGTCAGCCGCCGAAGTATGCATTCTGGGGCTGAAGGCGGTTCAGGATCGGGCTTCGAACCCACACGCACGGTCCGCATCGGGCCGGCAGCGCCGGCTCGATCCCGTGCACCAGTTCCGGAAGGCGGTCCACGTCCGAGCCTCGATGTTCGAGCGAGATGGCCATGCGCGGGCGGTATTTCCGGATCGTTTCCCGAGCGCCCGACAGAGCTTGAGGCTCGGCTCCCTCTATGTCCATCTTCACAAAGTCCACGCGCTCCAGTTTCAAGTCCGCCGTGAGCTGATCGATGGTCGTCAACGGCACTCGCACGAGCCGGTCGGGCTTGAACCAGTGCAGCACCAGGCTGTCGCCGGACGGCGAGTCGTCCCGGATCGCCAAGTCGAGAAAATCCGCCTTGTCCCAGACGCCGCGCTCACAGACGATGACCCGATTGGCGCGGACCTCCTCCGCGAACGTGCGCCGCAGTGCCGCAGCGCTTCCCGGCGCCGGTTCTATCGCCACGACCAGACGCGCCCCGGCAGCCAGCGCCTGGCGAGTGAAGATGCCGAAATTCGCGCCGCAGTCCAGGACGATATCGCCCGGCCTTACCCGGCAAGACCCATTGAAATATGGCTTGTCGCGAAGCTCGGCGAGCACAAAGCACAACGACTGCATTGCGCCTTTCGAAGCCCAATAGGCGCCGCGCGGAGTTTCGACGAGCTGGAGATCCCCATCGGTCCGGATGACACGACTGAGCGCTACCAGCCTCTCGGACTCCCTCACATCCGACGCCCGGTCCGGCATCCAGGTCATATCGGAAATGGAACACGTTCGGTGCCGTCCGGCGACGATGCGCGCCCGGAAGAACAGTGGCGATCCGACGACCGCAATATCAAAAGCCAGGAAGAGGCCCACGGCAACCAGGATGCAGGTCCTCAGCCAGGACTTGGATTTTGGACTCATAGATCTGAATGATGATACACCAGATCACTCCTTGGCGCGCCCCGGCCTCATCCGGAGGGCCGCAACCTCTAAGCCGAAATTACACAAGTCTTACAAATCCCGGCGGAGACCGCTGCTAGCCTGAAGTTGTGCAGCCGTCTTATCCACTGACCGCTAACCTGTCGAGCATCTCCGCCGAACAGGGCATAAACTGGCCCACGACGGTCACCCTGGTGTTGTTTCACCTCGGGGCTATCGCCGCGCTGTTCCTGTTTAGCTGGCGCCTCTTCGCCATCACCGTGCTCCTGTACTGGGTGACGACGGGCCTGGGCATCAGCCTGGGATACCATCGCCTGCACACACACAGGTCCTATAAGGTGCCCCTCGCTATCGAGTATTTCTTCGCCGTGTGCGGCGCCCTGACGCTCGAAGGCGGTCCGATCTCCTGGGTGGCCACCCATCGCATCCACCACCAGAACTCCGACCTGTCCGGCGATCCGCATTCACCGCGCGACGGCGCATGGTGGGCCCATTGCGGCTGGCTCATGTTCGGAGAGAGCCTCCACAACAACACCCGGAAGATGTCCAAGTATGCGCCCGACCTGGCGAAACACCGCTTCTATGTCTGGTTGAACAACTACCACTGGATTCCGATGGTGGCGCTCGGGATTCTGCTGTACGCGATCGGCGGATTGCCGCTAATGCTGTGGGGTATCTGCGTCCGCGTGGTGTTCGGGCTGCATGCCACCTGGCTGGTGAACTCCGCGACGCACATGTGGGGCTCGCGCCGGTTTGCCACCCGCGACGACTCCCGCAACAACTGGTGGGTGGCGCTCATCACCTTCGGCGAAGGCTGGCACAACAACCATCACGCTCATCCCACCTCGGCACGGCACGGCCTGGCGTGGTACGAATTCGATCCGTCCTGGCTCGAGATCAAGCTCCTAAGATTCCTCGGCATAGCGAAGTCGGTCCAGGTAGCGAAGCTGTGAGAGCAATCCGAGGACAATCCTGCCGGTCCGGCAACACGGTAGTTCCGCGCGGGGAGCCCGGAGTGTCCCCGGATTGTTTGACGGAGTGAGCGGGCCGCGCGCCCAACCAAGGCCGCCACGGGCATAAGCTGGAAGTATGGTGGTGGCGGGGCGGCGGAAGTCGATCGCGTTTTTCATCGCGTTGGGCGCCGGGTTGATCTCGGTCCTTCTGCTCCTGTATGTCGGCTGGGTCCTGCTCGACTGGCGCACGGGCATTCTGCTCTTTTTCGGGACGTTGCTGCTCGTGGCGATCATCGCCGGCGTGGTTCTCAACACGCTTTTCCTGGTACGCGAAATCCGGCTCAATGAGCAGCAGGACGCCTTTATCAACGCGGTCACGCACGAGCTGAAGACCCCGGTCGCTTCCATCCGCCTCTACCTCGAGACATTGCAGACGCGCGCGGTCGATGAGCCCAAGCGCCGGGAATTCTACCGCGTCATGCTCGACGACAGCGACAGGCTGCTGGGAACGATCGAGCAGATCCTGCGGACGGGGCGCATCGGCTCCGGCAGCCGGAGGCCGAATCTCTCGCGCATCGATCTTGGCGAAGTGATTCGGGAGTGCGTGGCGCGCGCGCAGGCGCTCGATCGCGTTCCCGCAGGATCGCTGAGATACCATCCTGGCCCCCCGGCCACGGTCCTGGGCGACTTGGATGAAGTGCAGGCCGCGGTCTCGAACCTCATCGACAACGCGGTGAAGTACTCCGGGAGCGAAGTAAATGTAAATGTCGAAACCGCCAACCTCGAAGGCGGATACGTCTCGGTGCGCGTAACCGACCACGGAGTCGGCATTCCCAACAGCGAGCTGAAGCGGATTTTCAAGCGTTTTTACCGCGTGCCCGGATTGTTCGCCACACGCGTGAAGGGGACCGGCCTGGGCCTGTATATCGTTCGTTCCGTGGCCAAGCGGCACGGCGGCCGCGCCTGGGCGGAAAGCGAAGGCCCGGGACGCGGGAGCACCTTCGTGCTCGAGCTTCCTATCGCCAAATGAGCCGGATTCTGGTGGTCGAAGACGAGCAGCACCTGGCCGACGGACTTCGTTTTAACCTGGAAGCCGAAGGCCACCGGGTCGAGGTGCTGGAGAGCGGCGAGGCCGCGCTCGAGCTGCTGGGGAAGGGATCGGCGGGCATCGATGTCGTGGTCCTGGATGTCATGCTGCCGGGCAAGGACGGCTTTGCGGTGATCTCCGAGATGCGGGAATCCGGGCACTTCATCCCCACTCTGATGTTGACCGCCCGCAGCCATCCGGAGGACGTGCTGCGCGGCTTCGCCGCCGGCGCCGACGACTACCTCACGAAGCCGTTCGAGCTGAGCATCCTGATCGCGCGCATTCAGGGCCTGGTGCGCCGGCGCGAGTGGCTGCGAGCCGCCGCGCCAACCGACAAGTTTACGTTCGGCGATAAGTCGGTCGATTTTGATCTGCTCGAGCTGCGCGTCCGCGAGCGGGTATTCCGGCTGACGTTGATGGAGGCGAACCTCCTGCGGCACCTGATCCGGCATGAGGGGAAGCCGGTGTCGCGCAAGGTCATGCTGGAGGAAGTGTGGGGCCTTCACGAAGATACCGACACGCGCGCGATTGACAACTTCATTGTGCGCCTGCGGCGTTACATCGAAGACGATCCGGCGAATCCCCGCCACCTGCTCACCGTCCGCGGCGTGGGCTATCGCTTCGTGGCATCTCCGAACCGGCAGAGCTGACTTGTAGCTGCTTGCGCATCAACAGGCCATCGGAGCGGTCCTCGTAGTAGCGAGGGATCGTCGCAATGGAGCGGAAGCCCAGGCGGTGGTACAAACGGATTGCATCGTCGTTGCTCAAGCGAACCATGAGCGACAGCGTGCGGACGCGCCGCCCGCGGAGCCGCGTCAACATGTGCCGCAGGAGCGCCCGCCCCACTCCGGATGCGCGGTGCCCGGGCGCGACGGCGATCGAAACGAGCTCGGCGGCGATGCCGTTGGCGCAACACACGCAGTAGCCGGCGATGCGGCGCGCCCGCCGGGCCACGAAGAACAGGCCGGCGGATTCCCGGTAGAGATCGAGAAAGAACTCGCGTGGATACGCGTCCGTCGAGAAGCAGGCACGTTCGATCTGGAGCACACGCTCCAGATGGCGGCGCCGAAACGGACGAATCTCGATGGTCGAACTCACCAGCGCCGTTATATCGTATGGGCGCGGCCGTGTCCAGCCGCGCGACAGGACTTAGCGAGACAGCACGCTTGCCCGCGTGCCGTTCGCGTATCCGTAGCCTTCGAGGGCGCGGAGCACCTTGGCGGCGCTCTCCTCGACGCTCTCGCGATCGGTACGGCATTCGACTTCCGGCTGGAGCGGCGGCTCGTAGGGGTCGTCGATGCCGGTGAAGCCCTTGATCTCGCCGGCGCGCGCCTTCTTGTAGAGCCCCTTGGTGTCGCGCTCTTCGCAGGTTTCGAGCGGAGCGTTCACGAACACCTCGACGAAATCGCCGATGCGTCCGCGGACCTCGTCGCGAATCTCCCGGTAAGGCGAGATCGCCGAGACGAGCACCACGACGCCATTGCGCGAGAGAAGCTGTGCGACGAAGCCGATGCGGCGGATGTTCTCATCGCGGTCCGCTTTCGAGAAGCCGAGCCCCTTCGTCAGATTCTGCCGGACGATATCTCCATCCAGCGGCTCGACCTTATACCCGTCGGAGCGCAGCAATTTCTCAACCGCTTGGCTGATGGTCGTCTTCCCGGCCCCACTCAGACCCGTAAACCAGACCGTAACGCCGCGAGTTTCCGTCACTTCCCATTCACCTCCCGGTAAGCATCCGTCAGAATCTGCGCAACTTCAGGCCGCGTGAACTCGGGTGGCGGCAACTCACCGCTGGTAAGCATGGCCCTCACCCTGGTGCCCGAGAGCTGCAGCCAGTCCTCGGGCCCGTGCGGGCACGTTTTCGAGGTCGCAAACTGTCCGCACTTGCGGCAGTAGTGCGCGTTCTCGAAACGGAGCGGTGTGATGCCGAGCTCGCCGGGCGCAAACTGCTCGAAGATCTTCTGGGCGTCGTAGGTGCCGTAGTAGGCGCCGACGCCCGCATGGTCCCGTCCCACGATGAAGTGAGTGCAGCCGTAATTCTTGCGTGCAATCGCATGCATGATGGCCTCGCGCGGGCCGGCATAGCGCATGGCCGCCGGAAAGACGCCGAGCAGGACGCGGTCCCGCGGGTAGTAGCGGTCGAGGATCACCTCGTAGGTGTGCATGCGGACCTCAGCCGGCACGTCGTCGCTCTTGGTGGCGCCCACCAGCGGATTGACAAACAGGCCGTCCACGTTTTCGAGCGCGGCCTTCTGCAGGTACTCGTGCGCGCGATGGATCGGGTTGCGCGTCTGGAACGCCACGATGGTGCGCCATCCGCGCCGGGAGAACTCGGCTCGCGTCTGGTCCGGCGTCCTGCGGTACTGCAGGAACTGGGTGTGCGGTATGGAGGCCAGCAAGTCCACCGGACCGCCCAGATTCACTTCGCCGGCCTCGCGGAGCGCGGCGACTCCGGGGTGCGCCGGGTCTTCCGTGCCGTAGACCCGCGCCGCCTCCCTCTGCTTGTCGGGCCGGAAGATGCTTCCGACGGTCATGACAGCGAGCACCTGGCCGCCGAGGGCGAGTGCGACCCGCGCGTTTTCGCGCACGCCCGAGGCAAAGGCGCCGTCCGCGCCCAGGGTCACCGGTATGGACCAGGGCAGCCCGTTCGCCAGCCGCATTTCATCCACCACGGCCCGATAGTCCTGCTCGTTCAGAAACCCTTCGAGCGGCGAATAGACCCCGGTGGCGATGCACTCGAGATCCGCCAGCGCCCGCTCGCTCAATTCGAGCGCCGGAAGACGCCGCGCTTCGCGCAGCTTGTCTTCGTGGTCCGTCCCGCTCAGCGAGCGGTTGACCAGCACTCCCCCGTGCGGCGGGATCAGGTTCGTGGAATTTGTTCGCTTCGGTGTCTCCAGCGTCATTTTCAGTCGAGACTCCATCATCGCAAGTTTATCAATATACCACGTACTCTATCGACATCGTGTAGTACCCAATTCAGTGGACGCACCTGAGCGAGTTCAATGAGTGCAGGCGGACCCACGACACATTGCCGGGCGGCCGGCACAGCGGCCGGTACCAGGGGGTGAATCCTTGGTATCATAGATTTAATCTCTCCACCAGGCACAGTGAAACCACCGACGGATGCAGCGCAAGTGTAACGGAGTGCTTCGCAAAGCGTCCATTGGGCAGGTGGGCGGGGGGCGAGGGTTTCGATGCGCAGTCACATAAAGCTTGGGCGCGTGTTCGGCGTCGAGATCGGGTTGCACTACAGTTGGATCGTGATCGGGGTGCTGATTGTCTTTTCTCTGGCGGAACACTTTCAGTTTACCCACCCGGAATGGGACTCCGCGGTTGTTTGGGCGTCGGCGGCCCTGACTGCGTTGCTCTTCTTCACGACCCTGGTCATGCACGAACTCGCGCACGCGGTCGTCGCAAATCGCGAAGGATTGCCGGTTCGTTCGATCACTCTGTTCGCGCTCGGCGGGGTGGCCCAGATCGAAGAGGAACCAGCGACGGCGCGGCAGGAGTTCCAGATGGCGATCGTCGGCCCGCTCGCAAGCGCGGTAATCGGCGCCGTTTGCCTGGGGATCGCATGGGGTCTGGGGTGGCGGGATTGGGGCGTGCCGGCGGAACCGTTCGTAGCGGTGCTGCTGTGGCTCGGCTACATCAATTTGGCGCTCGCGGCGTTCAACATGATCCCGGGATATCCGCTGGATGGCGGCCGCGTTCTGCGCGCGCTGGTGTGGCGGATCACCGGCAATCCGCGCCGGTCCACTCGAGTGGCCGCACAAACGGGCCGCGTGGTCGCGGTGCTGTTCATCGCGGTCGGGCTGATCCGATTTGCAGCGGGCGGAGGACTGGGCGGACTATGGATCGTCTTCATCGGCTGGTTCCTGCTGGATGCTGCGGGCTCGAGCTACGCGCAGCTACGCATGACCGAAATCCTCAGCGGCGTGCGGGTGGGCGACCTGATGGCTCGCGACTGTCCCAAAGTCGAGGCCTGGACGAACCTGCAATCCTTCGTGGATGACAACCGGCTCCAGTCCGCCCGGTTCTGCTATATCGTGACCGGCAACGGCCAGGTGGCCGGCCTGATCAGTCCGCGGGAGATCCGGCTTGTTCCGCCGCCACAGTGGCGATTCAAGACGGTTTTCGACGTGATGCGCCCGTTGGACGAGTCGCCCACGATCTCGCCGGAAGCTCCGATTACGGACGCGCTCGAGGCCATGGGCCGCGAGGATTTGAGCCAACTGCCGGTTGCGTCGAATGGCCGAATCGAGGGCGTCATTTCGCGCGCTACCGTGGTTGGCTTTCTCGAAGCCCGCGGTCATTTGCGGCCTTAGCGCGCCGCTGGGCGCGCCGCGCGCGCTAACCTGGACGTTTGAAACAGCGCTCGGCCGTTCGCAACACTCTCGAATACGCGCTCGCTGTATCGGTTCTCAAGCCGCTCGAATACGCACCCCGCCCCGTGGCCGAGCGCCTGGCACGGCTTTACACCGGGTTGCTCGATCTGGCGCTGCCCCGGCTGCGCCGCGTCGCGACGCGCAACCTCGCGCTGGCCCTGCCCGAGAAGACCGAAGCGGAACGGAGGGAGATCGCGAGCGGCGTATTCCGGTCGATTGCCCGGCTGCTGGTTTCCTTCGCCAAATTCTCGCGCATGAACCGGGAGAACATCTCCGAGTGGATCCGCTATGAGGGGTACGAGCACTTCGAGAGCGCTCTCGGGTGCGGGCGCGGAGTGCTGTTCGCCACGGCGCACCTGGGCAACTGGGAGTTGAGCGCCTTCGCGCACGCGCTCCTTTCCTCGCCCATGCACGTGGTCGTGCGGCCCCTGGATAATCCGCGAATCGACCGCCTGGTCGAGCTCCGCCGCACACTCTCAGGCAATCGCGCCATCGAGAAAGTGAATTCCCTGCGCGCCGTGCTGAAAGCGCTCGCGGCCAATGAGGCGGTCGGCATCCTCATCGATCAGAATGCATCCCTCGACCAGGGCGTATTCGTGGATTTCTTCGGCGTCCCCGCCTGCGCGGGAACGGGGTTCGCCAAGATCGCGGGCCGCACCGGAGCGATCGTCATCCCCGGCTTCGCGCTCTGGTCGGAAGAGGAGAAGCGGTACGTGCTGCGCTTTTATCCTCCGGTCGCGATCACGGGCCGCGTGGACGAGGATACGGCGCGGCTGCAGAAACAGCTCGAAGAAGTGATTCGCCAATATCCCGACCAGTGGCTCTGGATTCACCGCCGGTGGAAAACGCGTCCTCCGGGCGAACTTTCCCTCTACTGAATTGGCCGCGGCGCGCCCGTGAGCGCCGTCAATTCCCGGAGAAACAGGCCGGCGACGCAAGGGGCATCGTACTGTTCGACCGCGCGGCGGCCGGCTTGGCCGAGCGACGCTCTTAACGCCGGGTCGGAGCGAAGCCGCGCGAGCGCGTTCGCCAGCGCCTCGTCGCTTTCCGGCTCCGCGAGCAGGCCCGACACTCCGTCCGCAACCACTTCCGGCACCGCCGCCGCGCGCGCGGCCACGATGGGCCTGGCGGCGGCCATGGCCTCGAGAAAGACGATTCCGAAGCCTTCCTGAACGCTGGGCAGGCAGAACACATCGCAGGTCTGATACTCGCGGGACAGTGTGGCCTGCGAAACATTTCCGAGCCAGCGCATCGTGCCGTTCAGGCGCAGGCGGCGCCATAGATTGAGCAATTTCGCCTCCTCGGGGCCGCCTCCGGCGATCCGGATTTCGAGCTCGGGAATGCGCGGGCGCAGACGCGCGGCGGCGCGGAGCAGCAGCTCGAGCCGCTTGCGGGGATAGAAGCGGCACACGCACAGGACTGTGAACTTGGAGGGATCGGGCGCGCCGCGATCGCGGGAAAAAAGGCCGCGCCAAGCTGCCAGATCGATGCATTCGGGCACGATTGACGGCGGCCGCGCCGGATCGTACAGCTCCCGCAGGCGCGCCGCGGCGTACCGGCTGGTGGTGATCACGAGGTCCGCGGCGCGAACGTGGGCGCGCTCGCGGGACGCCTGAACGGCCATGCTCCAGCGGGTGGTCCCCCGCTCGAAGCACAGCTCATCCGCAATGACGCCCTTGATCGAGGCCACATGAGGAGCGCCGTGCCGGCCCGCGACGAGGTAGCCGTCCATGTCGAATCCCACCACGGCGTCGAAGCCCGAGAAATCCGCTCGCCGCAGCCCGCGGTTGAACCACAGGCGTTCGAGCGTGTAGACCGGCAGCCGGGTTGTGGGGGTGAAGAAAGTAACACTCGCACCGAGAGCTTCGACGGCGCGGGCGAGGGTCAAGATACCCGCGTAAGTGCCGCTGCCGCGAACGACGTCGAGCGGCGTCGAAGTGAGAAAGGCGATTCGCACTCTACCGGACCACTATAATAGGAGGTTCCCGGCCATGCCTGCTCGAAGCGACGCCGTCGCTATCCCTGCCCCATCCGCCGCGCGGTCTCACATTGCCCGCGGCGGATTGCTTGCGCTGGGGCTGCTCTCGGCGGGGCACCTGTTCTCGGACCTCTATTCCGGCGCGCTCGGCGCGCTGCAGCCACTGCTGGTAAAGCAGTTCGGGATGTCGCTGGCGAGCGCGGGCATTCTGGGCGGAGTGCTGGCGTGCTCGTCGTCGGTGATGCAGCCGGCATACGGCTATCTGTCGGACCGGTTTCATACGCGGTTGTTCGCGGCGCTGGGTCCGGCGCTGGCCGGATTGCTGATCTCCTGCCTGGGACTGGCCCCCAGCTATCTATGGTTGCTGGTGATGGTCGCGATCGGCGGCGCCGGCATTGCCGCCTTCCATCCACAAGCGACCGCGCAGGCGGCCCTCGGTATTCAACGCAGCCGCGCCCGGGCGATGGCGATCTTCATCAGCGCAGGCTCGCTCGGATACGCGCTTGGCCCGACATATTTCTCGGTGATCACGGAGCGGGTGGGCCTGGGACGCACCTGGTGGGCGGCCATCCCAGGAGTGCTGATCAGCGCGCTGATGCTGCTGCTGTTGCCGGCGCCCGAACGTCACAAGAAGAGCCGCTCGGGATTCGACTGGCCGGCGCTCGGCGCCGTTTGGAGGCCGCTCACGATCCTCTACGTGCTCGTGTTCATCCGCTCGATCATTCAGATCTCGTTTGCACAGTTCATTCCGCTTTACCTTTTCCGCGAGCGCGGCTTCGCACTGGATCGGGCCAGCTATACCTTGACCGGATATCTCGGTTTCGGCGCGCTCGGAGGATTCATCGGCGGCCACTTGGCGGATCGGTTCGGCGGGCGGCGGGTAATTACGATCTCGATGCTCGGCTCGGCGCCATTTCTCGCGCTGTTCTTTTTCGCCGGCGGCTGGTGGTCCATAGCCGGGTTGTGGGCGGGCGGCTTGATTCTGCTGTTCACGGTTCCCGTGAACGTGGTGATGGCGCAGGAGCTGGTGCCCTCGCAGGCCGGCACCATCTCGGCCCTGATGATGGGCTTCGCGTGGGGCATGGCGGGCCTGGTCTTTATTCCGCTGGTGGGATGGGCGTCCGATCTGTTCTCCATGCACCACGCTCTGGCCGCGCTGACCGTGTTTCCGCTGGCCGGGTTCTTCCTGAGCTTGAGGCTGGAGAAATGAGTTCGGAACGCCGTGCCGTTTGCCTGCTGAGCGGTGGCCTCGATTCCTCCACGGTGCTGGCCTATGCGCGGAATGAGGGCTTCGAGTGCTACGCGCTCTCGTTCGACTATGGACAGCGGCACAAGCTGGAACTGGGAGCGGCGGCGCGGGTCGCGGCGGCGTTGGGAGCCGTCCGGCATGTCACGTTGCGCATCGACCTCGGTGCTTTCGGCGGCTCCGCGCTGACTGGGGACATTGCGGTGCCCAAGGGGCGTTCGGCCGCGGAGATGGGCAGCGGAATCCCGGTGACCTACGTTCCAGCGCGGAACACCATCTTTCTCTCCTGTGCGCTCGCCTGGGCCGAAACGCTGGAATCGGCGGACATCTTTCTCGGCGTGAACGCGATCGATTACTCTGGGTATCCCGACTGCCGGCCGGAATATATCGAAGCCTTCGAGCGTATGGCCAACCTCGCGACCAAGGCGGGCGTGGAGGGCCGCACCCGCGTGAAGATACACGCTCCGCTGATCCGGATGTCGAAAGGCGAGATTGTCCGGCTTGGCTTGAAATTGGGGCTGGACTTCGGGCTTACCTGGAGCTGTTACGCTCCCGATCGGAACGGCAGGCCCTGCGGCGCCTGTGATTCCTGCCTGCTTCGCGCGAAAGGATTTGAGGAGGCGGGCCTCGCCGACCCGCTGCGGTAGCGGCCTCGGAGCCAGCGGCCTGACCAGCTACTTCTTTGCGGCGGTCTTGGTCCACTTATAAAAAGCGGCGGTGAGGTCGTAAATCGAACGCTCCGGTTTTTCGGCTTGCAGGTTGCGCAAGATACTCTCTTTGTCCGCGTCACTGCGTTCCTGGCCAAGCTTGAACTTACCTTCCAGGCGCTCGATTTCCATCTCGAAGCCGATAATGCCGGCAATCATGCCATAGGTGAAGCTCTCCGGCAACTTACTAAGATCGTACGCCGGCTTGTCGTGGTTCTCGAACTTGTTGACAAGCTTCACCAGCAGATCGTAGAGCGCCTTCTTGTCCGTGATCGCCTGGGGCTTTCCGCTCGCTTGGACCACGGCGAAGTTCCACGTCGGGACGACCTCGGTTTTCGTGTACCAGGTCGGGGAGATATAGGAGTGAGGTCCGCGGAATACGATCACCGCGGGCGAGTGGCCGTCAAAGGTCCCGCCCTGGGGGTTTTGGCGGGCGACGTGACCGTGGAGCGTCCCATATTTGCCGGCGCTTCGGTCGAGCATCACCGGGATGTGAGTGATTCGGATGTCCGGCGAGCAGGTGACGAGCTCGACAAATGCGAACTCATCCATGAAGTCATGGAGCAATTGCCGGTCTTCGACCAAATGGGGCTTGGGAATATAGAGGGACTCCGGCCTACGCTGCCCCGTGGCGGCACCCACCGGGGCAAGAGCCAAGCCGGCGACCAGATCGCGGCGCTTCATTTCCGACATACTCTAATTATATACGGTAACTCGCTGTTACCGCCGGAACCCGTGAACATGGTAGGAAACATAATAGCGCGGATCGCTATCGCGCGTGACCAGCTCGAACCCGGCTTCGCGAAGAGAGTCGCGAACCAGAGCGAGAGTGCGAAACTGCTCGCCTTCACCTCGATCGGCCCGGAAATCGTGCGCCGCGACACAGGCGAAACGCGCGCGGCGCAGCGCGTCTCTGCAACCCGGCAGCGCCAGGCGCTCGGCGCCCTCGATATTCATCTTGAGAAAATCGATGCGGTCGATTCCGTGCTGCGCGCACAGGTTGTCGAACCGCAGACCTTCGACCGGGTAACTCGCCGGAGTGGGCTCGCCGCCGCGGATATAGTTCGACTCCCACACCGGCAAGCTCTCAATCTGTAGTTGGGCCGGCGCATCGACGCATGCATAGTTGAGCGCCGTGACATTCGCCAACTGGTTCAGCTCGCAAAACTTCCGGAGCACGGCGAAAGAGACCGGATGCGGCTCGATGGCCCAGACCGAGCCGGCCGGCCCGATGGCGCGGGAAAAGGCGAATACATCTTCGCCGCGGCCCGCGCCGATATCCACGATGACGTCTCCGGGCCGCGGCTTGTAGACGTGAAACCAGTAGTCGGCGGCATCACGGAGATATTTCTCGGCCATGCCGGCCCAGCGCTGCCAGTTCGGTTCGGCGACGATGAACATACCGGGGTCCGGGAAATAGTGCGGGCCGGCGCGGCGGATCCACAGGCCATCCCAAAAAATCTCGATGTCGACTCCGCCGGTGGCCTTCCGCGCGAGGTCCGTCGCCAGCCGCGCCAACTCGGCCCGTTTCCCGGGACGATCCAATTGGAAAACGGCTGATTCGGCGATCCACATGATTATTCGAAATCCGGATCTTTCGCGGCAGGTCCGGCCCGCTTCAGACGCAGTGCGAGCAGTTTCCGCTTCACCGGAGACAGCGGCCTGGCTCCCGGCGCCGAAGGCGCGCCGCCGGCGGGCGCTCGACGCCGCTCCGGCGACCGCAGCACCGCTTCCAGGTACGCTTCGAACGGGAGGACGTTCAGATCGCGCGCATAAACGAGCGCGGCCTTGCGTGACGCGGCCGAGAGCTGTTCGTAGTGGGCGCGGTCCGTCAGCAGCCGCCGCAAGGCCGCCTCCCAGGGGCTCACATCCTGCGCTGGAATATCCGCCACGGGCACCATCAGCTCATCCACCACCGGCTGATAACGGACCACGGGATTCACGGGCAGAAGATAGTCCACGCCCAGCTTCGCCTCCGCGAGACCGCCGACATCGCTCGCGATCACCGGAATGCCGCGCGACATCGCCTCCAGAATCACCCGGGAGCGGGCTTCCGCCCAGAGGGACGGCACCAGCGCCACGCGCGTGTCTTTCAGCAGATCGTCGAAATCGTCAAACGGCGCAAGAACCGAAATGTTCGGCCGCGCGCGCAGCGCGGCGAGGTCACGCGCCGTGGTGCCCCAGGTGGGCACGGCGGCGAAATCCACTTTGGGAAACCGCTCGGCCAGCGCGAGGAAAATGGAGATCCCTTTCATCGCGCAGGGATTTACCATCATCACGAAGCGGTTGTCGAACCGGCCGAGAAGCGGGCACTCCCCGGGCTCGAGCAGCGAGATGGGCACGTGGACCGCGTTCAGACCGCCCCATTCCCGCGCATAGGCGGCAGCCGACTCGCTGACGGCAACGATGCCATCGGACTGCCGGAGCGCCTCGGTCCTGGCGGCGCTCGGCATCGAACTGTGTGGGCCGAAGGGGGCCGCGATCGTCGCGCGGACGAGATAGACCACGCGGGCGCGCGCGGCCCGCAACGCAACGTCCAGCAGCAGGTGCGCCGGATCGTCGGTCGAGGTCAGGATGATGTCCGGGTCGAACTCTTCAATCTGGGCGGAAAAAAAAGCGCGCAGATGCGGGCTGCGGGTGAGCACACGAACATCGACCCCGTTGAGATACATGTGAATCGCGCGCTCGGTCTCCTCGGGCCGGGCCCCGCGGCGAGTCAGTTCCTCGAACAACGCATGGTGCGCCCTCGCGCCGAACTCCTCCACGCGGGCAGCCACACGAACCCTGTGGCCCCGGGCAGCCAGCGCCTCCATGAGCAATCGGTTGGACTTGTCGCCGCCGCCGTAAGACGGATAGTAGAGCGAATTGTGAGCCAGTAGAACCCGCATGAACCGGGGCTTCGAGATCCGAGACTCCATCTTGCCACAGGCGCCGCGTGCGATCACTTTCCGGCTTCGGCGGCGTGGTAGGAACTGCGCACGAGAGGCCCGGCTTCCACATGTTGGAAGCCCATCCCATACCCCGACCGCCGCAGCGCGGCGAACTCCTCGGGCGGAACGAAACGGATGATCGGAAGATGTTTCGGCGACGGCCGCAGGTACTGGCCCAGCGTGAGGATATCGACTCCGTGCGCGCGCAGATCGCGCATCACGCTGAGGACTTCCTCGCTGGTCTCGCCCAATCCGAGCATGAGGCCGGACTTGGTGGGGATCTCGGGCCGCGCGGCCTTGGCGTACGACAGAATTTCGAGCGAGCGCTCGTAGCGCGCGCCCAGGCGGACCTGCCGGTACAGCCGCGGCACCGTTTCGGTGTTGTGGTTCAGCACATCGGGCGCGGCGGCTAGGACGATATCCACGGCCGCGTGCGAACCCTGAAAATCCGGAATCAATACTTCCACGCGGCAGCCGGCGACCCGCTCGCGGATCGCATGAATCACCAGCGCGAACAGTTCCGCGCCGCCATCCTTGCGATCGTCGCGGTTCACGCTGGTAACGACGGCGTAGCGAAGGCCCAGGGTGAAAGCGGCTTCGGCGACGCGCCGCGGCTCGTCGTAGTCCACCGCGAGCGGCGCGCCTTTCCGCACGGCGCAGAACCCGCAGCGGCGCGTACAAACATTGCCCAGGATCATGAACGTGGCGGTGCGGTGGTTCCAGCACTCTCCGACATTGGGACACGCCGCGCTCGCGCACACGGTGTGCAGCCGCAAGCGCTCGACGAGCAACTTCATCTCGTGATAATGGTCGCCTACGGGCGCCGGCGCCCTCAGCCAGCCGGGCCGCGGCGGCTGCGACGATTCAATCGTGACCAGCACTCTTTTATTGTAAGGAACGGCGCTGACCGCGCACGGAGCCTACCCCTTCCTGCTCCACTCCCGGATGGAGCCGATCTCCTCCTTCGGGATTTTCAGGAATTCGAGAAACTCCTGGTGCTCCTCGGGAGCCGATCGTTCGAACTCCACGTGAAACCGGTGCATGTCCTCTTGGCTGAGCCCCGCCGCCTTCATGACGGCGACGAACTTATCTTTTGTAATCATCTCTTTCCTCCAGACTGACGCTTTGATTTGAAGTAGCCGCAGGATCGCCCGCCGATGGCTGCGCAGTCTCTCGATCTCGGCGGTCAGTTCCACAAGCCGCCGTTTCAAGACCGGCGGCGCAGCATGCGCGGGACGATCCAAAATCGTGCGAATATCATCCAGCTTCAGGCCCGCGTCGCGGTACACACAGATCTGCTCCAGGCGCCGCGCATCTTTCTCGCCATAGGCGCGGTACCGGGCAGCCGTCCGCGATACGGGTTTCAACAGGCCGATGGATTCGTAGTACAACAGCGTGCTGCGGCTGAGACCGCAGCGCCGGGCGAGTTTGGAAATCGTGAGCATCGGCCAGTCCTCAGTCTGAAGTGTGAAGTTATAGACAGGTCAAGAGGGTATTTTCCCACCAAGCGGCCCGCGGACCGCCGCTCAGCGGGTTCGGAGAGGATGCGTTCTCGTAGCAGCGGACACGAAAAAAGGGAAGAGGGCACGGACTCGTCTGTCCCCTTTTGCGCTGCCGCATCACCATCCGGCTCTCCGCCAGCACGCTTCCTCCGCAGCCGCGGCTCGTGCGGCGTGTTAGGAATCAATCGAACAGAAAGGCGGTCTAGGCTGGGCAAGATTGGCGCCTTTGGGATGTACTTCTCCCATCATGGATTCGGTTCGCCTCACCATCAACTTCCTGGAAGACAGCGCATACGCAATCGAAGGACCAAAACGAACTGACGAGGCTGTTGAGCGGCGGCGTACAGCAGGTCCGTGTCGTCCTGTGCACCAGCGGGCGAACACGATGACCGCCGGGGTGAAAGCCGGACTGGGGATTGGGGCGGTCACTGCAATCGGAGCGCGTGCACGCCGTTCATCGAATGGATCGCGGATCATGTGCCCAAGAAGCGCAGGGGCGTCTTCGGAGTTGGCTGGCTGCTTGCCGGGTTCGCGCCGCAATCGGTGCAGTACTGGCTGGCGCTGCCGGGGTGAGTATTCGCTAACACTGCTCGTTTCCGGCTTCGGGGGTCTTGACAGGTTCGATATTTCGAGAATAATAGAAGTATGAATCGGCGGGAGGCCGCGGTGAAGAAGCAGGAGACGGAACAGATCGCACGGTACGCGGATATGCTGGCGGCGATGGGGACCGAGCCGCGGCTCAGAATCATGCGACTGCTGCTCAGCGCCCATCCCGACGGAATGGTGGCCGGTGAGATTCAGTCGGAACTCAACATCCCGCCTTCCACGCTTTCCCACCATCTGGAGAAATTGAAAAACGAGGACCTGGTGAAGGTCCTGCGGGAAAGCACGTTTCTGCGGTACAGCGCGAACACGGAGGCGCTGCGGGAGCTTCTGACGTTTCTGTACGCGGAATGCTGCACGCGGAACAAGGCCATCCGGCCGGAGACCATCGTGCGGTTGTGCACTTAGCAGTGCGAACGAGGACTCATTTTATGGACGTCGAACAAATCAATGTGAAAGAAGTCGTGAAAGAGAAGTATGGCCAGGCCGCGCTGCGCGTGGTCGCGGGGCAGGGGAACGCATGCTGCGGCAGCAGCCCTTCCTCGTGTTGTTCGGGAGCCGATCCGATCACCTCCAACCTTTACGACGCCTTGCAGAAGGCCGAGTTGCCGGAGACCGCGGTGCTGGCATCGCTGGGCTGCGGCAACCCCACGGCGCTGGCGGAGCTGAAGCCCGGCGAGACGGTGCTCGATCTTGGCAGCGGCGGGGGCATCGACGTGCTGCTCTCGGCGAGGCGCGTTTCTCCGGGCGGAAAGGCGTACGGCTTGGATATGACCGATGAGATGCTGGCTCTGGCGAACGAGAACAAGAAAAAGTCAGGCATCGAGAATGTCGAGTTTCTCAAGGGCGAGATCGAGAGCATTCCGCTCCCCGATGGCACGGTGGACGTGATCATTTCCAACTGCGTCATCAACCTTTCCGCGGACAAGGACAAGGTGCTCGGCGAGGCGTTCCGGGTTTTGAAGCCGGGCGGCCGATTCGCGGTGTCGGACGTGGTGACGCGGGGCGAAATTTCGCCCGCAATTCGGAAGAACATGCTGCTGTGGGTGGGGTGCGTGGCGGGCGCGCTCGAGGAGAACGAATACCGCGCGAAACTCGCGGCGGCGGGCTTCGAGAACATCGGCATCGAAGCGACGCGGATCTATGGCTCCGAGGAGGCTCAATCGTTCCTGGCGGAGCAGGGGATCGACGCGGCCGTCATCGCTCCCGAAGTGGATGGCAAGTTCATGAGCGCGTTCATTCGCGCCAGCAAGCCGGCGACGAGATAGATATGGCCGAAAACGTTGTGGCGCCGGTGCAGGAACGGACGCGGCTCGCGTTCTTCGAGCGGTACCTGACTCTTTGGGTGGGCCTTTCGATGGCTGCGGGAGTCATGGGCGGAAGACTGCTGCCGTCCTCCGTTCGGGCCTTGCGCGGCCTCGAATTCGGGCAGGGGAGCCAGATTAACGTGCCGATTGCGGTGCTGATCTGGCTGATGATCACGCCCATGATGATGAAGGTGGACTTCGGGGCGATCCGGGACGTGGGACGCAAGCCGGCGGGCCTCGCGGTCACGCTGTTTGTGAACTGGCTGGTGAAGCCGTTCTCGATGGCGTTTCTGGCGTGGCTCTTTTTCCGGTTCGTTTTCTCCGCTTTTATCGGCGGGGCCGACGCCGATCAATACATTGCGGGATGCATCATCCTCGCGGCCGCGCCTTGCACCGCCATGGTGTTCGTATGGAGCCACCTGGCGGGCGGCGATCCGGCGTATACGCTGGTGCAAGTCTCGGTCAACGACCTGATCATGCTGCTGGCGTTCGCGCCGATCGTTCAGTTTCTGGTGACGGGCGCATCGTCGTTGACGGTGCCCTTCCGCGTGCTGCTGTACTCAGTGGTGGTCTTCATCGTCATACCGCTGACGGTTGGAACGATCTTACGGGTCTGGCTCATTGGCCGGCACGGCCGCGCATGGTTCGAGCAGACGCTGCTGCCGCGATTCGCGCCCGTCACCATCACGGCGCTGCTGGCTACGCTGGTGTTCATCTTCGCGTTCCAGGCGGACAACATCACGAGCCGATTTTTCCACGTGGTGCTCATCGCCGTGCCGATCACTTTGCAGGTGTATCTGAACGCCGGACTGGCTTACGGATTGATGAGGCTGCTGAAGGTGGAGTACAAGGTTGCGGCGCCGGGGGCGCTGATCGGCGCCAGCAACTTCTTTGAGCTGGCGGTGGCGACGGCGATCGCTTTGTTCGGGCCCCAATCGGGCGCGGCGCTGGCGACGGTGGTCGGCGTGCTGGTGGAGGTTCCGGTGATGCTTTCGGTGTGCGCGGGCTGCAACCGGACGCGTCATTGGTTCGGGTGAGGACGATGAAAGAGAAGCTGCTGGTGGTCTGCACGGGGAATTCGGCGCGAAGCCAGATGGCGGAGGGACTGTTCCGCAAACTCGCCGGCGATCGCCTGGAGGTTTTCAGCGCGGGAATGAAGCCGAGTTTCGTGCGCCCCGAGGCCGTTGCCGTTATGGCGGAGATCGGGATCGACATTTCAGGTCACCGCTCGAAATCGGTGGATGAATTCGCCGGCCAGGAGTTCCGCTACGTGGTCACGGTCTGCGACAACGCGAAGGAAGCCTGCCCAGTGTTTCCCGGCAGGGCGGAGCGGATGCATTGGAGCTTCGAGGATCCGGCGGCGGTGGGAGGAAGCCGCGAGGCGAGGGAGGCGGCCTTCCGGCGGATTCGGGATGAAATTGCGAAGAGGGTGGAGGGGTTTGTGGCGGAGCTCGGCGGTCATTTCCAGTGAAACCTCAATCGAAGCGCGTCCCCGTCCTGGTAGGGATCAAGCTCTTGCACACGGCGATTTGGATCTTCTTCGCTGGATGCATCGTGGCGATTCCCTTCGTTGGCGCCTGGCGTCAGTTTCGATGGGCAGTTGTCCTGACAGGGCTGGTTCTGGCCGAGTGAGCGGTCCTGGCGGTGAACCGGGCCATTGCCCGTTGACCGATCTGGCAAGCCGCTACACACCGGCGCGCACGGATAACTTCGACATCTACCTGCCGCTTTGGTTGGCTCGACGCAACAAGACGATCTTTGGGACGCTTTTCGCCGTTGGTGAATTGTTTGCACTCGGGCAGCGGTTGTTTTCCCGGCGATAGGGCCGTCTCACAAGAGAGCGGATCGATCCCCGAAGACGCCGCCGCGTGGACGAATCGTTGCGCCGATGAACGCGGATTATGGGGTGAACCCCTTCGGTGAGACACGGAGTTGTGACGGGCAGAGTGCCGATGAGGCTGGCGCCCTGTTCTGACCGCGCGGGCGAAACGTTGTAACCTTGTTGGGAATGCAGCCAATCGTTTACGATCCCAAGCGCATTGATTTCGACAAGCCGGGCAAGCAGCATTACCAGTTGGCCTTCGGCCTGGACTCGAGTTGGGGCTTTTCGCTGGTCCCTATCACGGTCATCAACGGGCTGCGGAAGCCGGCGCGCGCAGGCGGGCCCGAGGGCGTGGCCGCCTTCGGGGGAACCCACGGAAACGAGTGGGAGGGCCAGATCGCGCTCAAGCGGCTGTCGCGGGAACTGGAGCCGGAGGAGATTTGCGGGCGCGTAATCCTGATGCCGCAGTTGAGCGAGAGCGCTTGTGAGGCCAACCAGCGCACGTCGCCGCTGGATGGCGTGAACATGAACCGCGCGTTCCCCGGCAACCCGCGAGGAACGATCTCGTATCGCATTGCGGACTTCGTGACGAAGTACGTGTTCCCCCGGGTGCGCATCGTGCTCGATATGCATGCGGGAGGACGCGAAGGCGGCTTCGCCCTGACCACCTCGTTCCATCCGGTTCCCGACGCGGCGCAGCGCGCCGAGATGGCCGCGGTTGCGGCGCTGTTCGACACGCCCTTCATGCTGATTTACTCGAGCCAGATGCACTCCGGCCTGCTCAGCGACGAGGCCGAGGCGGAGGGCAAGATTGCGCTGGGGGGTGAATTCGGGTTTGGCGAAGCGGTGAGCCGCAAGGGGCTGCTGCACGTTTACGAGGGGATACAAAACGTGCTGCGCCACTACGGCATGCTGCCGGGCGAGGTGATCAAGATCGATCCGGAGCGCGCCTCGCCGCCCCGTCTGGTTGAGGCCGCGAATCTGGAGGATTACATTCCCTGCCCGCGCGCGGGCATATGGGAACCGGCCGTGGATCTGGGCGCGGAAGTCGAGAAGGGGCGGCTGCTCGGCCGGCTGCACGACTTTTCGGACCACGCCTCGGCGCCGCTGGAACTGTACGCGCACCGCGGGGGAGTGCTGTTGATGATGCACGCTCCAGCGGTGGCGGAAAAAGGCGTCACGCTGTACGTGATCGCGCAGGATGTGCGCGAAGCCGCGGCAGGCGGGCGGTGACGGGGTGGGATTTTTCTATATCCTGCTGTCCATCGCCGGCTTCAGCCTGATCGCGGTGGGCGCCAAGTTCGCGGATCTGAAGCGCTGCCGCCCTGCGCCGCTGTGCGCGGTCATGTACGCGTGGGCGATGGCCGCCGCAAGCGTGTTCGCGCTCGAAACCGGGCGCGGGCCGCGGGCCCCGGCGGGCGTGTACGGAATCGCCGTGCTGTTCGGAGTTTCGGCCGTCATTGGGGCTCTGGCACTGCAAAACGGAATCCGCTACGGCAAGATTTCGACAAGCTGGCTGATCATCAATCTGTCGGCCGCACTGCCGGCGGCCGGTTCGGTGCTGGTATATCACGAACAAGTTAGCCCGCGCAAAGCGCTGGCCCTGGTCCTGGTGGCGATCTCCGTCTTCCTGCTTTGGCTCGACAAGAATCGCGACCAGGCCAAGGAGCCGTGCGAGATATGAACAACTCCCGGCAAGCCTGGATGCGGTGGATGCTGCTCGCTTTCGTCGCCAACGGCCTGGGGCCGTTCGGCCTGAAGATACTCGACGAGCGGGGTCTCGCCGCGGCCTATCGGTATCAGTATTTGATCGGCTGGTTCGGAGGCGGAACTGTGCTGATGCTGGCGGCCCTGCTCGCGATCCGCCAACTGCCGGGCAAGTGGGAACTGCTGCTGGCGGCGGCGATGGGCCTGGGCGCATTCGGAGGGCAACTGTTCAGCTCCCTGGCGCTGGCGCACAAGATCCCCGGCCACGTCGTGTTCCCGGCGACCACCGGAGGGAGTCTGTTCGTGGTCCCGCTGGTCGGGGTTCTCTTGTTCGGCGAAAAGATCAGCCGCTACGGGATCGCCGGAATCCTGACCGGAACGGCGGCGTTGCTGCTGCTCAGCGTGAGCTGAGCCGTCTGGCCGGGCAACTATGGCGGGTTGGGATAGTAGCCCCTGCGATAGCGGACCTTGGCCTCGGGGAGATTGACCTCGACCTTCAGGGCATGGAATCGCTTCGGGCTTTCCGCCGATTCGGCGGTCGGGACGTAGCGCAGGATATACTGCGTCGTCACGTCGCCGGAAATGGCGACGATCGCGTTGAACATGGCCTTTGCGACCTCGCTCGCATAGCCGCCGCTCTCGACATCGATGGCGTAGCTGCCGGCATCCTGGGTCTTGGAAACGAACCCGGCGATATCCTTGTAGACGCCCTCGAGCGGATACTCGACCCGTCCTCCGGTTTCCTCGGCGAGGCGCTTCAGGTCCTCCTCGCCTTCGGTCGCGAAGCCGTAGGCCTTGGTGCTGACGCCGTAAATCGTCACCAGGTTCCGCTGGGCCAGCTCGATGATCTGATCGAGCGAGCGCTTGCTGGCGTTGTCGTTGCCGCTGCCAATTACGATCAGAACGCGGCGAGGCTCGATCGGCTCGCCCTTGATCATCTTGTGCTTGGTGATCGCCAGGTAGATCGCATCGTACATCGCCGCGCCGCCGCCGGGCTTGGCCTTGGCGATCCGGTCCGTGATCAGGCTGGGGTCCGCAGTCGTGTTCACGACAAGTTCCGCGTCCGTGCTGTAAGTGACCAGAAACCCGGTGTATCTCTCCGATCTATCTTCCGAGAGCAGAGTGTAGACGAGCTCGCTTGCGGAGTCCTGATAGTTCTTCCAGTGGACCCGCGAGGCGCTGCTGAGATCGAGGATGAAGCCCACCACCACGGGCTGATTGCGCTCCCGGTTGAAGTAGGCGATCTTCTGTTCTTTTCCGTTCTCGAAGATCTTGAAATCGGACTTGTCGAGATTGGAGACGAAACGGTCCTTGTAGTCGGTCACCGAGACCGGCACGATGACCTCATTGACCTGCACCTTGATGGGCGGCTCGGGCGGCGGCTCGGAGTGCCGCGCCGGCGGTTGCGCAGGCTGCTGCGCCAAGGCGGCGGCCCACAATCCGAACACCGGCAAATAGCGACCGGGGAACATTATGCAACCCATTATCCCACCACCGGAAACCGCCTACCGCTCGACCCGGCCGGAGCCGCCGCTCTTAATCAACGCCTTGACCTCGTCCGCGCTAAAGCGGTTGAAATCCCCCGGGATGGAATGTTTCAAGCAGGAGGCCGCCACGGCGAATTCGAGAGCTTCGAGGTGGGTGGGCAAATGCTCCAGGCCGTAGATCAGACCGCCGGCGAACGCGTCGCCTCCGCCCACGCGATCGACGATGTGGGTGATCTCGTAGTGCCGGCTGGTGATGAAATCCTTGCGGTCGCGCAGGCAGGCGGACCAGCCGTTGTGAGAGGCGCTCTTCGACTCGCGCAGCGTGATGGCCATGATCCTCAGGTTGGGGAACTCGCGCATGACCGTTTCGGTGAGACTGGAGTATTGAGAAGCTTCGAGCTTGCCGGAATGCACATCGACGCCGGCCTGGATGCCGAGGGACATCTGGCAGTCCTCTTCGTTGGCGATTCCGACATCGACGAGCTGGAACAGCTCGCGCATGACTTCCGGAGCGGACTTGCCGTACTTCCAGAGATTCTTGCGGAAATTCAAGTCGCACGAGACGGTGATGCCGAGGGCGCGGGCCTTGGCGGCGGCCTCGAGCGCGAGATCCGCCGCGCCCTGACTGATGGCGGGCGTGATGCCGGTGACGTGAAACCAGCCGGCTCCGGCGAACGCCTGGTCCCAGTCGATATCGCCGGGATTGGCCAGGGCGATGGAGCTGGCATCGCGGTCGTAGACGACCTTGGAAGGCCGCTGATTGGCGCCGGTCTCGAGGAAATAAATGCCCATCCGGCCCTTGCCGCGCACGATCCGCGAGACGTCCACGCCGAAGCCGCGGAGCTGGTAGAGCAGGGCGTCCGCGATAGGGTTGGACGGGAGCACGGTGATATAGCGGGACGGCGCGCCGAAGCCAGCCAGCGAGACGGCGACGTTGGCTTCGCCTCCGCCAAACGTCGCGGCGAACCGCGGGGACTGCAGAAAGCGCTCCAAGGCCGGAGGGGCCAGGCGCAACATAACTTCTCCGAAAGTAACGACGCTCTTAGGCAAGGGGATCTCCCATTATTTTTGTTCTCTTTTCTGTTCCGGCAACAACACAATGACATCGACGGCAAAGGAAGCGTCCATGGACGGGAGGCCCTCAAACGGCAGCGCGGTGACGGCGGGCGGCCGCGCACGGTCGAAGAAGCCCGCGCCGGCTTTCCTGGCGAGGTCGGCCGCGGAGTGCGAGAGCGAATAGATTTCCGCGACGGCGGCCTGGTCATAAGACGCCGTGACCTGATCGAGGGACTTGCCGAGGCGCTGAAACGCGAGGCGGGCATCGCCGTCGCTTGCGCCGAAGGCAAGCTGGGCGCTGCTGAACGCGACGCGGACCGGACCGATCAGCGCGATCTGGGAGGATAGCCCCGTGGAATCGAGGTCCGGCGGGTCCAAAAACACGAGAGGCTCGCGGGGGGGCGTCTGGAGGCGTGCTACGGCATCGCAGGAAGCTCCGGTTTGGAGGGCCGCACGCAGCGGCTGCAGGATGGCCAGGCTGGCTCGGGGGAATTGCGCTTCGGCGAGCGCGCGCACTTTGGCAACGTCGTCGAGCGAGCTCAGGTAGCAGCCCACTCGGAGCACATCGCCGGTTTCGACGCCGGCCGACTTGAGCGCGCTCTGCAACCGCGAGAGAGACTTCTCCGCCAAGGGCACGACCGGCTGGAGGGGCTGCGACATAAAGACGGACTGCCCGGACACGAAGGCGAGACCGTTCGGGTTGGCAGGTTTCTTCCCGGACAGGACGGCTTCGAGCAGCACTTGCGCGCCTTCGAGCGGCAGCGCGCCGATCTGCACCACGCTGAGCGCGGGCAGCGCCAGGCGCTTATCGGAGAAGACCTCGCCGACAATCATGGGGACGCGTCTCGGATCACCGCTTCCGGCGACAAACGCACGCAGGCGAACCACCGTGCGGTCCTGGCGCAGAACCCATTTGAGGGCGTCGCGGAGCTGCTGCGAGAGCAGACCCTTGGCAGAGAGGGGGCTGACCTCGAAGATCAGCCGATCGGTCTCGGCAATGACGGCGGGCGGGGGCTCCTTGGAGACTTCGAGGACCTGGGTGACGTCCTCATCCGTTCCCTTTTGTTTCTTCTTTTGGCCCGGCCAGGCGGCGGCCGCAACTGCCATGACGAGGAAAATGATAATTGCCAGACGACTCATGGGACGTTGCCATCAGCTATACGCCCTCCGCGGGTGAGGCGGGCTACGCTCGGATGATGCGGACTTGATTGTATCAAAGGTGATCCCGGCAGGGGACAGCGGGCGCACGCTCTCACACTGGTTGGCAAGCGCGGCGGCAAGCCGCATGGCTGGCCCGGTCCTTTGGTGGACCAGCCTCCCTGAGGACGCACGGCTCGCGCGCGGCAATTGCCACGAGCCCCGGCCGGCATCGGGCCTCGCAACTGGGCGGAAGCGTAGCGGGGGAACGCGGTCAAACCCGAGGGGCAACGCTCAGGGCCGCTCGCGTTGGAATTGGTGCAGTACCTGCCGGGAGCCCCTTGCCGCATCGAAAGACGTGGGTAGTGGCGGCCGGTGAGGTCGTAGCACACTCTTAGCGAGTCCCCGCTGATCTCGTAAATACCTGTCACTTTCCCTCCGTACGTCCCCTTGGGAGTCTCGTGGTGTGTCACGTCAATATGTTTCTGGCCGGCGTCCAGCTTGAACGTATAGGGGTCCGGCCCTAATTGCTGGTTGAGGCGGATATTGTTGTGGCCGCCGTCCACCACCCACTGCATATCGGCCATCTGGGGTTCGCCGTCGTAGGCACAGGAAACGAGCCTCCAAGCGCCCTGCCATCGCCTTGCGTCCTCCAACGAATCTCCAGCGTGAGGAACGCTGCACCCTACGAGCCAACAACTCAAGAGGACGAGCCGCAACAGATGCATGAGTTCGGTCTCCTTCGTGGTTCTCGTGGATTCTACCATCGGCTGGTTTGGTTGGATGACTCGAACCTTGGGGAGGGCCGCCGCGATGATGGTCCTTTGGTGGATCAGTCCCGGTGAGGACGCGCGGGTCGCGTGCGGCAATTGCCACGAGCCTTCGCCCGTTATTGGGCGCCGGCGCCGGGCGGAGGCGTAGCAGGACGCCAGCCGGTCTGAAAGCTGAAATGTGAACCCATGAGGAGCTTTCAGGCGGTTTGTGGTCCGGCCCAAGGCGACACGGGCGCGCCGCGGTCGCCCAGACGGATGGATGCGTTCAGGACGGCGGAGAGCGGGATGAGGCCGCCGAGCTTCCAGCCGGCGAGCGCGTGCATTCCGGCCGAGGCGAGACAGCCGCACTCCGCGCACACCGGCTTGCCACCCAACTGGCACGGGTTGACGCGGGTCTTCAGGTCGGCCGAAAGACAGGTGGTGAGCCGCGCGAAAGTACACTCCTGGGGCGAGCGGGGCGGATGGCGGTAGCTCTCGATTACCTGCCGCGGCAGATGCACTTTCGGAAAACCCGCGGCGGCGGCGGACAGTTCCTTGAAAAGGAATTCCCGGTCCGGCGGCCTCAAGCGCTCCGGCGAGTTATCACCCTGCTGGGGAGTGTAGATGCTGAACCAGATTTTGTGAACCTCCGGCTGGGCCGACCAGAAGCGGCAGAAATCGGCGAGGTATCCGGTGCGCTCGAGCATCTGCCTGGTAACCGTACAGTGCACCGCAATGCGCTGGCCGGCGATGTGCTTCAGGACGCGATCGTAGGTCGCGGGGGCGCGGCGCCGGTCGTGCTCGGGGGCCAGACCATCGATCGAGACCACCAGATGCAGGGATCGGATCGAGCTCCACTCCGCCGGAATCGGGCGCACCGCGCTGGTGACCAACTGCACTTCCACTCCCATGCGGTCGAGCAGCGGCAAAAGCTGGCAAAGCTCGCGATACCGGACCAGCGGCTCGCCGCCGATGATCGAGACGTGAACCGGGCGGAGGCGGCGAACGACTGCCAGCATGGCGGTCACCAGGTCCTGTCCGCGGTAGTCTGAAAGCTGCCGCAGCGTGGTAACGGGGCCGAGGTGGTCCGGCGAATACGCATAGCAGCCGGGGCAGCGGAGCGGGCATTCCTTGGTGATCTCGATCGACAGAAACGGGGTGTATCCGCTGAGGACGCGTTCCCACACCCGCAGAACATCCAATTTCTTCATTGAGCCCCTCCGCCGATTACCTGCTAGCAGGATGCGCTGCGCAAGCCATAAGTTTCACGTCGTTCGGGCTGGAGCACGCCGACATGCTACAATTGAGGTTGCAGGAAGTCGATCGCAACCCCCTCTCCCTTAGCCGGTAGTCGGCTCGCCGATTCTCCTTCTCAAAACTTGAATGAAAAATTTCTCTGAACTATCTCTCTCCGCTCTCTTGAAGAACAACCTCGAGAAGCACGGTTTCACCCAGACAACCCCGATCCAGGAGCAGGCCATCGAGCCGGTGCTGGCCGGAGAAGACCTCGTCGCGACGGCGCAAACGGGCTCCGGAAAGACGCTCGCTTTTGTGCTGCCGATGATCCAATTGCTGGCGAAGAAAGCGCCGCCCGTTGGAATTCGCGCTGTGATTCTGACTCCGACTCGCGAACTTGCCATCCAGATCAGCGAGGTTTTCGCCCAAATGGCGGCGGGCAGCGGCGTCCGCGCGGCGACCGTCGTGGGCGGGCTCAGCCAAGGGCCGCAACTCGAGGCGATTCGCAAAGGCGCGCAAGTCCTCATCGCGACCGCGGGCAGGCTGGAAGACTATCTCGGCCGGAGACTGGTGAATTTGAGCGGCGTCCGGATGCTGGTTCTGGATGAAGCCGACCGGATGCTGGACATGGGCTTTCTCCCGATCATCGAAAAGATCATCGCCACGATGCCCCGCGACCGGCAGACGCTCTTTTTTTCGGCGACGATCGAAAGCTCGGTCAAACACCTGGTCGCCAGGCATGTGCCGAACGGAGTGCGCATCGAAGTGGGTTGCGCGACCAAGCCGACGCAACAGGTTCGCCTGCAGTTGTACGAAGTCGAGCAGGACCGCAAGCTCGGATTGCTGGAAACGATGCTGCGCCGGGAAGAAGGCTCGTTCCTGGTGTTCGCCCGGACGAAGCACGGCGCCGAGCGCCTCTCGAAGAAGCTGGCATGGGAGGGTGTGAAGAGCGCCGCGATTCACGGCGACCGCAGCCAGAATCAGCGCAACCAGGCGCTGCGCGGTTTCCAGGAAGGGCAGTATCGCGTCCTGGTTGCGACGGATGTGGCGTCGCGCGGGATTCACGTGGATGGGATCTCTCACGTGGTGAATTACGATCTACCGCAAGTTCCCGAAGATTTCATTCATCGAGTCGGGCGGACGGGACGCGCCGGCGCGCGCGGAACAGCGCACACCTTCGGCACACGGTCCGAACGCGGGGAGATTGCGCGTATCGAACGCACGCTGGACATCCGGATGATCCGGCTCCAGCCGCCGGAGAGCGGGTGCGACCAGAGGCAAGACACTCCGGTGATTCCCATCGCCGCTCCCAGGCGGGAGCAGCGCCATTGGCGAAGCTTCAAACCGTCGCGCCGGGCCGGAGCGCGCCGGGCGATGCGAGCGGCGAATTAGCCCGGACGGGAAAGCAATCCGGCGCGCAGCTACGACGACTGGCCGCGACTCGGAGGCTCCGGGGGCGGAGTGGTCATCTTCTTGCGCAGCGCCTCGTGGCGTGCCCGGCGAGCGATCTTGCGCTTGCGCTCGCGGTGAAAGCGCGCCTTATCTCCATTAGAGGCTGACATGATGCCCTGAGAGTAGCAGATTCCGGACCGCACTGCTGGCTACGCGGCGCGAAACAGGAGCAGATCCAGGCTGAAGGTCAGCCGCATCGCTTCGGCCGGCTGCGAGCGCATCGGGCGGTAAATCGAAAGCAGGACGTCGTGAACCGCGGCGGCATCGAGATCGGCCGCGGTGATGACGCTGCGCCGGGCGTCGAGCGTGAAGCCGCGCGCGAAGGTCTCGAGGGTGCGGGCGACGCGATCGCCGCGGCCCGCGCCGCGCAGCTCGACGAGATCCTCCGGCGCGGGGAGAGCGATGAGCAGGCGTCCGCCGTCGCGCAGGACCCGCCGGAATTCGCCCGCATTCATCCGCGCCGTGATCGATAGCACCGCCGAGAACGAGCGGTCCGCGTAGGGCACGAAGCGATCGGCGTTGGCGACGATCCACTCGCACTCGGGATAGCGCCTCGCCGCGGCATCGACGGCCGGAATCGAAATGTCGATGCCATGCGCGGCGAAGCCGGTCTGATGGGCGAGGCTGCCGAGGTAGAAACCGTCGCCGCAACCGGCATCGAGAATGATGTCGGCCGGCGATGCAGCCAGCATCTCGGCGATGGCGTCGAGCAGCGGGCGGGTCACGGTGCGGTCATGCAACCGCCGCCGCGCCCGCACGGCGCCCGCCGTATCGCCGGGCTGCCTGGAGCGCCGGTCTTGCGGCTGGAGCAGGTTGATATATCCGCTGCGCGCGAGGTCGAAGGAATGCCCGCGCGGGCAAAACACCCGCCGCTCCGTGCGCTCAAGCGCCAGGTGGCAGTCGCGGACGGGACAGAGGAGCATCCGTCTATCGCCGGCAGGCCAGCATGGCGCGAAGGTTCGCCGCGGGCGTGCCGGGAGGCAGAGCGCACCCGCTATTCAGGATGAAGCGCGGCGTGTCGGAAAAGATTTCGATGAGTTCCCGGGTCTTCTGGGCCACCAGCTCGGGCGTACCGAAAGCGAGCAGCCCGCTCGGGTCGAGGTTGCCCAGGAAGGCCACTTTGTCTTTGAAGACCCGATGGGCTTTCGAGACGTCGGTTTTGTAATCGATCTCGAAGCCGTCGGCGCCCACGGCGAGCATGTCCTCCAGGATGCGATCCGTCTTGCCGCAGATGTGCAACACATAGGGGAACCCCAACTCGCGCGAGCAGGCCGCGACCCGTTGTTCATAGGGCAGCGCGAACTGGCGGTAGAGGCGCGGCGAAAGCATGTCCGGGCCGGCCGGGCTGTCGCCGTTCGAAAGCATGTGGCAGCCGGTGCGGGCCATCAGGCGCAGAAGCTGGTTGGTTATCCCGGTGCAATACTCCAGCAGGCGGTGCGCCTGTTCCTCGTGCTCCCCGCCGGCGAGATCCATCAGCCACTCATCCATGCCGCGCAGGTAGCCGGCCAGCGTGAAAGGGCACTGATCGCAGTTGCCGCGGATGAGAATCTCGCCGCCGAGGCGGCAGACCAGGAGGCGGACCGCTTCGAGCAGGATCTGGACCCGGGGATCGCGGGAGACGTCCACGGGAACGAGATCGCCGGCCGCTTCGAGAGAGGAGAGGCAGGAACCGGACACGCGGGCCGGAGCGTCGTCAGGAAATTGCACGGGAACGCCGATGGCGCCGGCCAGCGTAGCCGTGTCCATGTCCACCAGGATGCCGTCCAGGCCGTAACGCTCCGCGGCGTCGCCCAGACAGCGCGCGATCTGGCGCGGGTCCGTACGATACTGTTGCATGGTGATCCCGGATTCCTCGGCCGCCGGCATGAAGTTGTGCAGCATCACCGGGGTGCGATCCGGCCATTCGCCACGGAGGGCGGCCAGGATTCTCTCTCGTCCGTTCACGGGTCGAATTCCTCCTTGATCCGTACCAGCGTACACCGCGGCGCAGGAGAGCGCGTATCTGATTCTAGTCGCGGTGGTTCTCGATCCGTGGCAACCCCGCGGGTTCGAGATTCATCCAATGCGTGTGCAGTCTTGCGCCGCCATAATCCGCCGGCCGCGGCGATAGCGGTCAACTTCTTCCAGCCGGTCGAGTCCGCCGGCTCTTTCCAAACCACAGTCGAGAATCGAAAGGAGACACACGGTGCCGAAAGAAGGAACGTCATCCGGTATCAAGCAATACTTGTTAATCAGTGATTTCGACCAAACGCTGAGCTTCCACGATTCGGGGATCGTCCTGAGCGAGATGCTGGGCATCTCGGGAGTGCGGGAGAAAATCGCCGGGCTGTCGGAGATACACCTGGTGCAGCAGGGCGGCGAGCTGACCTACCTGCTGTTGCACGATCCGGAATACCGGCGCGTGAGAAAACATGACCTGATTGAGACCGGCAAGCGCATACGCCTCAAGGAGAACATCCGCCTGCTGCCGCGGCTGCTGGAAGATGTGGACGGGCACCACTTCTCGTTCTACGTCGTCTCGGCGGCGCCGGAGGAAGTGATTGAGTCGGCGCTGGAGGGAATCGTGCCGCGGGATCACATTTACGGTACGCGTTTCCGGTACCACCCGGCGACCGGCGAGATTGAATCGGTGGTGCGTGTTCCGGCCGGCTACGGGAAAGTGGCCGTGCTCGAAGAACTTCGCTCAAAGCTGCCGATCGGCCACGACCGCATCATCTACGTCGGCGACGGAAACTCGGATGTCCACGTGATGCTGCACGTGAACCGGCTGGACGGCTTGACGCTGGCGGTGTCGGAGAACAAATACATCACGCCCATCGCGCGGCGGACGATCCTGAGCGACGACGCGTTGAGCGTGCTGATTCCGATTCTGGAGGACATCGCCGGATGGGATTCAGCGCGCATCCGCGCCCTTTTTGAATCCCACGGCCTGGTGGTGCAGGAATGGGACAAAGTGCGCACCGACTCGCTGCGGATATCCCAGGCTTCTCAGGCCGCCGCAGGGGACCAGATGGAGTGAGTTCCGGCGGGGCGTTGAGCGGCCGGAGAGCCGGCGGCGGCTCTCTTTTCCGGCAGAGCACTTGACGTGTACGGTATAACCGTACATGGCGTGGGAGGAAATCAGTTTGGACCGCGGATAAACGCAGATTAACGCCGATACTTCGTTTATTCTTAATCGGCGTCCATCGGTGTTCATCGGCGGCCCAGCAAGTTTTGGAACTTAGGAGGCATCGCAATGCCTATGAAGAATCCGCCGCATCCGGGCGACCTGATAAGAACCGAGATCGTCGAGGCGCTGGGCCTCAGCGTGTCGAAGGCGGCGGAGATTTTGAAAGTGCGCCGCGCCACGCTCTCGGATCTTCTGCACGGCAAGGCCGCGCTGACGCCGGAAATGGCCCTGCGCATCGAAAAGGCGTTCGGCCCGGACATGGACCACCTTCTGCGCATGCAGCTCGCCTACGACGTGGCGAAAATGCGGGAGCACGCCCGGGAAATCTCGATCAGGCGGTATGTCCCGGCCTGAAGGCGGGAAAGTCCGGCCGGGCGCGGTAGCATGGGCTCATGCGCAACGAGTTCACGGCGATTGTCGAGAAGGACGGTCCTTTTTACATCGCGTATTGCGCCGAAGTACCCGGCGCAAACGGCCAAGGCAGCTCGCGCGCGGAATGCCTGGCGAACCTTCGAGAGGGGATTGCCCTCGTTCTCGGTTATGGGCGAGAGGACTCCCTGCGCGCCATACCGCCCGGCGCCGAGCAGGAACTTGTAGTGATCGGATGAAGCGCGAGGGCCTGCTCCGCCATCCGCGGCGGCAGTGCCTCCCCTAGCCGGGAGAACACCCGACGCCGTTTCTCAGTTTCAGGGCTGTTTTGAGGGCATCGCAGAACAGCCTCGACTGCTCCTTGTCGACAACGGTGCGCCAATACTTACCGAACGGGTGGAACTGCTGTTCGGTGACAGCCACGCGGAGCCCGGTCTGGGCGTCGTTGTCCTTGTCTCGGATGAGAACAACCATTCTTCTGGTGCAGAAATGGTTCGGACGTGTGAAGACGTCGATTTCGTCGGTCTCTTCCTCGTAGGTCTCGACGTTTTTGCCAAGGAACGTCTTAACGGCTTTGAGCGTCTCGCCAAGCGAAGCTGGATTTTTGAGTGTAAAGCCGCCTTTTACGGCCTGATGAGCCGTGAGGTCGAGTTCCGAACAATTCTGGTACGCCTCCGACGGCGAAAGATAGTTGATCCCAGCGATGTCATCGCGGCTAATCATTGAAATCTTTGGCTTGTTCTTTGTATCCAACCGCCATTGACATGGACCTCCAGCGTCGTGCGGACTGGCAACGAGCATCGCGGTGGCGGTTTCCTCCAGGAGGATGACCGGGTACGGCGGAACCGGTTGTGATGCGGTAGCGCTCTCTTTCGGCGGCTTGAGGTAAATAAACACTTTAGGCGCAACCGAGTAGTCACCGCCGCCGCGAATCGCCGGGATGAACGGAAAGACGGCGTACGAAAACCCGAGGAGGGACAGGTAGTAGATCGGGACGACGAGGCACCCGACGAGGTACCACGCGCTCCGATCTGATCGCCGCTTAAACGCCTTCCAGGGAAGCCAGCCAAGCAGGAGAGTGAACGAGAGAAACGCGAGCCATATTAGCAGCCTGGATCTGATCATCTCGATCATTTCGGGAGTCATCCGGAGGATCACGCACAGAAGGATGGATGTGAGAATAAGTACTAACCATCGGATGCAGTGTCCCCATTTGTACGGACCGTCAGCGAGCACTGAACCCCCGTTTGCTGAATTGCGCCCTTCGATGCGGGCTGCCGGTCGCTCAACCTTCGCAGCTCCTAATAAACCGATGAATGCGACCGCGAGTAAGGCAAATGCCAAGCCGATGATTGTGTTTGGGTCCCGGCCTCCGACCCGGCGCCCAAACATGGGGCCCGCGAACAAACCCAGTTCCAGTTCGATATATATGATTATCGTAGAAACCGTTCGAAACTTCTTATGTGGATGCGGGTTATTGTCGATCGAAAGCAGGTATATGAGTAGATACGCAACTGCATTCGGGATTACCGTCGCCATGAGACAAAACACCCCGATATGTATGTACCTGGTTTTCCACAACTCGGCTCCGGCGTCCCTGAGACCGTACGTCTCCAGAAAATTTGATACGACAAGGAACCCTGAGGCGTATATCAGTCCGACGAACGCAAGGAACCAATATGGTACGGTCCGTGATAGGTCCGACCCTGTGCTCGGGGGTGTAGGCGCCTCGCTGACCATGCGAATGCGATGTCCATTAACGTCGATAATTCCGATAGTCTTCAATCGCTGAAGCAGCTTGTCCATGGAATCCTCACAGCGAGGGGATGATCCAGGATTTTCGCATTGCCATCCTGGGCAGAATTGATTATACGTGAATTACGCATAGCGTTGAGGCCTCCGCAATCCGGAATACCGGCGCGCGAGGAAATATGACCCGATCGAGACCGGGAGATCGGGAGAATCGGGACGGGATACGAAACTTCTGCGCGCTACCACCCGACGCCGAGCAGGAACTTGTAGTGATCGGATGAAGCGCGAGGGCCTGCTCCGCCACCCGCGGCGGTAGGGTTGCGTCTTGCGCAGAGAAGGCAAGGAACACTTTCTTTGGGAGAGCCCCGGCACAGACCGCGCCGGAGCCATTCCCCGCCATGCTGAGGTTGCGGACCTTCTTGCCAAGAGGATCTGCCGCAGACTTTCGACACCTGAACCTCCCGGATAATGGTCTCCGGGGCTTCGCCATGGGCATATGGCCGGAGCCGGCAGGTCAAGTTCCCACAACCGGACTTGTGGTCCGTGTCAACGCTCCAGATCCTCGGCTAGGCTAGGGCGCTGTTCGCATTGCAAATGCCGTGTTGCTCCGTCTTTATGGCCTAGATTGGGCGTTTGTGCATGGGAACCGTGTGCCTTGCGCAGCGTAGCGACGCTCCCGGCATCCTGCTATCCTTGGTCAGAAGGATTGCAGGAACGCACCCGCTATGGCGACAGTTGAGTATGAGCCCACGCTCGTTTCCTACGTGGACATTCTGGGTTTTGGCGAGTTGATAAGAACTAAGACCGCCGGACAAGTCTCACGAATTCTTCGGATATTCAACGAAACGACGGCGCCCCCCAAGTTCCGGCACGAGAAGATTCCCGATCTGCCGGAGCAGGAACAGGTCAGCTTCTCGGACCTCATCATGACATGCTCGCCGCTGCGAAAGCGTGGCAATCGGGGGATCGTGCGGGGGATCGTGTTCAACCAGTTTCTTCGGCTGGTTCATGCGCAGAGCATCCTGCTGATAGACGAAGGCGTATTGATCCGCGGCGGAGTAGCGGTGGGACCGGCTACAAAGAGCTACCGGAAATACTACGGTCCTGCGGTCATTACGGCCTACGAATGGGAGCAGTTCCAGCCTGGACATCCACGGATTATGGTGGATCCGAGTGTCATGCGGGAAATTGAACACAATCCATTCCTGTGGATGCACGACCGGGAGGATGAGCGGAAGGTCGTCGGCGGCTTCCTCGCACATGATGAAGAGGGTAACGCCTATATCGACTACCTGCGCGTCGTTCTTGGCGAATCGGAAGATCCCGAGTGGGTTCTGAAGAAGCACGATGAGCTGATAAACGATCGACTGGCGCTATTTGCGAATGACCGGTCTGTCCGGCGCAAATATGAGTGGCTGCGCGTTTACCACGACCGGACTGTGAACAGTTTGAAATCGCCGCGCCGCAAGGGCTGAAAATAGGCTTTCGGAGTTGCGGATGTCCCTCTAAAACCGCGTAGGCGCCTTTCGGGAACCCTTTCCGCACTGGAGCGCGCGGCACGATGATGGGCAACCGTGGTGGCGCGATTCAGGCGAATCAGGAAATCGTCCGCGCGTTCAAAAGCAAGCGCTGGCCTGCGCGCTGAAATTCCGCAGCCGGGCCCAAGGCTTGCATCGATGTGGCCCCCCAAACGGCCTTCGGGGAGATTGCTCCTGGAATCCTCATCTCCGCGGCAGTCCAAGTCCGTCATTGAACCAGGCGCACAGAAAGGTGTCCGGCCTTCCCAGCTCGGAAAAGCCGGCGGTCGGCGGTGAGAACCGGACAATCGTGTTCCAGCGCAAGGGCCAGATAAACGCAATCCCACAAGGACAGTTGGTATTGCAGAGACAGATCGAGCGCGCGGGGCAGCCGCGGGCGCGTGTCGAATAGCCGGGGCGCACATTTCGCCATCAACCGGAAGGCCGCCTGGGCCTGCTCCGCCGAGATCTCTTTCCGGCGGTTGCGCTTCGCTATCAGACTGGCGAATTCCGCCAGGAGAAGGTCGGGAGCGATCAGCCGAACCTCTCCGGACGCGTATCGCTCGAACAATCCAAGGGCCGGCGCCCGGTCCGGTTCGGGTAGGACCCATTTTGCGGCTACGCTACAGTCCAGAACGAAATCCTCCGGCACGCGCTATCGCTCCCGGTCCGCGCGAATCAGGGGCGCACTGTCGTCCACTGGCGGCAGGGACGCCGCAAACCGGTCCAGTTCCTTTCGCAGCTTGCTCAGTTGCCGCCGCCGCTCCGCCTCGGCGGCCTCCATTTCCAACGCCTGAATGATCTCGGAATTGAGGCTCCGCCTCTTCCTTTTGGCCTCTCGCTTCATCACCCGATAGATCGGTTCCGGAATATTCTTGACGGTGATGTTCATGGAACCATTTTGGAACCATTCGTACTCTCTCCGCAACCGCGATCTTTCCAGCTCCCCCGCGTGCGGCAGCACGGGCAGGAACGGAAGATGCGTTTTCTGGCGGCGGAAAGCGGGCGCCCAGCGGCCGGGAATGGCCGCCGAACAGCGCGGGCAGCGGCCCTCGGGCGTCAGACGGTATTCGAGGATGCGACAGCCGTGGCGCCGGATCAGCCGCTCGCGACAGCGGGAACAGGCCGTATCTTCGAGCGCTCCCGGCCGGGAGAGAATCGGGCGGGGGCTCTGTTTTTCCGGCGGAGCACTTGACGTGTACGGTATAACCGCACATGGCGTGGGAAGAAATCAGTTTGGCCGCGGATAAACGCAGATCAACGCCGATACTTCGTTTATTCTTAATCGGCGTCCATCGGTGTTCATCAGCGGCCCAGCAAGTTTTGGAACTTAGCAGGCACCGCAATGCCCATAAAGAACCCTAACCGCCGGTGCCGGGCAGGTCGAGTTCCCACAACCGGACTTGGGGGGTGCGTCTGCGACAGCATTCCGCGCGACGGCGCGTTTTGCTGCAATTCGGCGAGCCGGCAGTCTGCAACCATAGGAATGCAAACTTGTCAGTGTCCGGATAGCTGCGGGGGACCCTGTGTTGTTACTCCAGCACAGCTTCTGGTAGTAGCTTCAATAGATGCTCTGTGAGTTCCCTTCGGATACCCTCAAGTATCAATCCGTACGCGTCTGGGCGGCAGTATGCTGTGACCATCCGATCAGGGTCGTCCGAATGCTTGAGAAGATCACCCTGGCGCAGTTGCGTGCTAAGAAGCCCCTTCGGGCTGTGACCTGCAAAGTCTGCCTCCAGCTTCGAGACGGGGTAGGTGACGACCAGCTTAAAAGGGAAAAAATGTTCCTTGTCGTTTCGCATGTGATCGAGAGCGTTCGATAGATCGCCGCCCCAGCCGAAGTACATCGCGTTGATCTCGCCAAACGGTGAAATAAATGTCTGGAGCTCTCGATATCCGAGACCTCCAGCGTATGGCGTTGGCCTTTCGATCTTCCAGCCGGCCAACTCAACTCGGCAAAACCGCTCAAACGCTGTATCAGCCGCTTCCCGGGCGATTGGCAGCGCTTCTGCAATGCACTGCGACAACGGGACCGACCGCGACTGTATCTTGGCTAGTAGCGCCGAGATTTTTTCGGCACCGGCGTCTTTTGGGAAGCCACCCGAGGTCCCCATTTTGATGAGCGGGTCAATCGAACTGGTTAGCTGAACCAAGCCAATCCCGTAGCTGCCTTGAAAATCGGCGTATCGCTTTGTCCTCAGAAGCAGGGGGATTTCGCACTGCGCAATCCGCGCCGGAAGTACAAGGGTCTTGCCCGACTTGACCTCGTCCCAAAACTTCGCTTTCCACTCGCGCTCTACCCACTCTGAGCGAACAGAGTCCGGCGACAGCACCACAACCACGTAATCCGCACTGCTGATACCGTCTTCTATCTTGGAAACGATACAATCGCCTACTCTGATGCGGTATTCGTCGAACCACACAACGTGCCCTAGCCCTTCAAGATCCTTCGCTAGCGTTCTAGCGAAGTCGGCGTCCTTGGAAGAATGAGAGATGAAGATCGTTGCCATCGTAAGTCCGCCATTCTCGCACGCGGCGCAGATAGAATCCATCCCTCCGGATTGAGCTGAGCTGCGGTATCGCCGGCTTCGCAGCCCCGAGGTTGACGTGAGCGCCGTCCGGGGGGGTCTTGGAGTGCGGCCCCTCGGTAGAGCGCGGACTGGACAGCATCGTGCCCGGGACCAGGATGTCGGTCGAGGCCGCTTGATGCGTCACGCTGCGATCAAGACACGGCGGTTATGGCAAGCGTCCGCCTCCTGCGGGCGGATCGTCGCCATCCCGTGAAAGCGACGCAACCTCGGGTACGCCCTCAAGCGAACCGTATTGCGTTTAGCTTGGCAGCACGGGCAGGAAGGGCAGGTGCGTTTTCTGGCGGCGGAAGGCGGGCGCCCAGCGGCCGGGAATCGCGGCCGAACAGCGGGGGCAACGGCCCTCGGACGTCAGGCGGTATTCGAGGATGCGATAGCCGCGGCGCCGGATCAGCCGCTCGCCACAGCCGGAACAGGCCGTGTCCTCGAGCGCTCCCACGCTTCCGGGCAGGTTGCCCGCGTAGACGTAGCGCAGGCCGGCGCGGCGGCCCGCTTCGACGGCCCGCAGCAGGTCCTCCGGCCGGGTGTCCGCTGGACCCGTCATCTTGTAGTCTCTGTGAAACGCGGTGACGTGCCAGGGAATATCCGGCGAGATGGAAGCCAGGAATTCGGCCATTTCGCTCAGCTCGGCGGCGGAATCGTTGAAACCGGGAATGACCAGGGTCACCACCTCCAGCCAGAGGCCTAGGTCGTGGATGCGCCGGAGGCTTTCGAGAATCGGTTCGAGGCGCCCGCCCAGCTCGCGGTAGCGCCGGTCGGCGAAGCTCTTGAGGTCCACCTTGTAGAGGTCGAGCCAGGGGCGCATGAATTCCAGCACTTCGGGAGTGGCGTTGCCGTTCGAAACGAAGCCGGTCAGGAGTCCCGCCCGCTTGGCCTCTTTGAAGACGGCCGCGGCCCACTCCGCCGTGATCAGCGGCTCGTTGTAGGTGCTGACGATGGCCTCGGCGCCCAACTCGAGGGCGGCTTGAACCAGTTCTTCAGGCGTGGAGCGCCTGCCGGAGGCAACCGCGCGCGGGTCGCGCAGGGCCTGCGAGGTCACCCAATTCTGGCAGTAGCCGCAGTGGAGGTCGCAGCCGAACATGCCGAAGCTGAAGGCGAGAGCGCCGGGGCGCACGTGGAAAAACGGCTTTTTCTCGATGGGGTCGCACTGCACGCCGGCGGTGTAGCCCCACGGCACGCGGAGCCTTCCTCCGGAATTGAACCTGACCTTGCAGACACCGGGCTGCCCCTCGAAAATGGGACAGCGGTGCCCGCAGGCGAAACAACGGATGCGCTTCTCGTCGAGACGCTCCCAGAGGACGCCTTCGCGAGTGCTTTCGGCCAGGATTTGCGCCAGAGCCGGCATACTGCTACTTCCATCGTAAGCCCGCCCCAAAAATCCGGGGGGGGCACCCCAGGGGACACCCCTGCGCCTTCCGCGAGGCGAACATTCTGCGTGGGCAGCCCGGAGTGTCCCCGGGCTTTTCCCGAAGCGACGCCGTTGGCAACCGTCCGGCTACTTGCCGTAGAAAGCGGCGTTGTCGGCGGCAAACTGCTGCAGATCGGCCGGCAGCTCGTCCAGCGAATAAATGGAATTGGTCGGGCAGACCGGCACGCAGGCTCCGCAGTCGATGCAAGCTTCGCCATCGACCATCATGTGCTTGACCTCGTCGAAGCCGGGCTCGTCTTTTTTGGGATGAATGCAGTCCACCGGGCAGGCCTCGATGCAGAGCTCGTCCTTGGTGCAGGTGTCCGTAATTACGTATGCCATTTATTTGATTCTCCTGATTTCGTGTAATGCAATCCTGGGGCCAGCGGATTATGGGGGTCGAAAATCCGCCAGAGGACCATCTTAGCGCAGCGCGGTTCGGACGGATCGGCGCGGTGGACCGGCCAGGCTGCCGCCAGACGCAGCGGGCCGCTGCGGACTTTGGTATGTTATGAGTGTCCCTGCAACACATGTCTTTTCAGATTCAACCACTTAGGGAGTTTCTGGTGCGCCCGGCACTCCCCCCGGCGCTGTCCCGGATGTCCCAACTTGCCTACAATCTTTTTTGGAGTTGGGAGCCTACTATACGCAATCTCTTCCGCCGTATGGACACGGGCCTGTGGCGCCTTTCGGGGCACAATCCGGTGTCCATGCTGGGTCGGATACCCCAGGAGACTCTGGAGCGCCTAGCCGCGGACCCGCGCTATCTCGCTCTATACCGCCGCGCATGTGAGCGATTTGACGCTTACATGCACCGGACGGAGGCTCTGGCGGCCGCGTCCGGGCAGCAGAAGCTGATCGCCTATTTCTCGATGGAGTATGGAATCGTGGAGTGCATGCCGACCTATTCCGGCGGCCTCGGCGTGCTCTCGGGCGATTTCATGAAGGCGTCGAGCGACTCCGATCTTCCGATCGTCGGGGTCGGTCTGCTGTATCAGACCGGTTACCTGCAGCAGTACCTGAATCCCGACGGGTGGCAGCAGGAGCGCTATCCGTTGAACGACTTCTACACGCTGCCGATCGCGCCGGTGAGGAACGAGGTCGGAAGCGAGCTGAAAATCCAGGTGCAACTGCCAACGGGAGTGGTGTGGATCAAGGTATGGGTGATGGAGGCCGGACGAGTGAAGCTGTACCTGCTCGACACGAACATCCCGGAAAACGACCGGCCGGAACACCGCGGCATTACCGACGCGCTCTATAGCGGGGACAATCACGTCCGCATGCGGCAGGAAATCGTTCTGGGCATCGGCGGCCTGCGCACGCTGAAGGCTCTGGGATTCGAGCCGACGGTGTACCACATGAACGAAGGCCACTCGGCGTTTCTCGCGCTCGAACGAATCCGCCTGCTGATCGGGGAGCAGGGTCTGAGCTTCGCCGAAGCGCTGGAGGCCTCGCGCAACAACAACGTCTTTACGACGCACACGTCGGTGCCGGCGGGCATCGACATCTTCGATTCCGGGGTGATGTGGGAGTACTTCCACGACTACTGCCGGGAGACGGGCATCGAATTCGAGCAGTTGATGGGCCTCGGCAGGCGCAATCCGCAGGATACTTACGAGCGGTTTTCGATGGCGCTTCTGGCGATCAAGACGTCGTGTTTTCGGAACGCGGTCAGCCGCCTGCACCGGCACGTCTCGCAAGAAATGTTTCAGGAGCTATGGCCGCAATTGCCGGTCTGGGAGATCCCGATCACGTCGATCACCAACGGGGTTCACCTTCTGAGCTGGCTCTCGAGCGACCTGGCGATGCTTTACGATCAGTACCTCCAGCCGGACTGGCGCGAGCGGCTGACGGATCCGAAGACCTGGGAGCAGGTCCAGGACATCCCCGACCAGGAACTGTGGGAGGCGCACCGTAGGCGGAAACGCAGCCTGGTTGGGTTCGTTCGGGAACGCCAGGCGGAGTGCGCGCGGAACCGGAAGGCGCCCTCGGTGGAGTTGCGCCGCGCCGCGGAGGTGCTCGACCCGGAGGCATTCACCATTGGGTTCGCCCGGCGATTTGCCACCTATAAGCGCGCGACCCTGCTGTTTCGCGACATCAACCGCCTGAAACGGATTCTGGGAAACGCGGAGCAGCCTGTCCAGATCGTGATCGCCGGGAAAGCGCACCCGAAGGACCATCCCGGCAAGGAACTGATCCGGCAGGTGGTGCAGTTGTCCCGCGATCCGGACTTGTCGAAGAGATTGGTTTTTGTGGAAGATTACGAGATCGGTGTCGCCCGGGAGCTGGTCGGAAGCGTGGATGTATGGCTCAATAACCCGCGGCGCGGCGAGGAGGCTTGCGGGACCAGCGGGATGAAGGCCGGCATCAATGGCGTGCTGAACCTCAGCATTCTCGACGGCTGGTTCGACGAAGCTTACGAATACACCGGCGGATGGGCCGTAGGGGACCGCATCCCGTACTCGGAGGACCAGGACGAAGCGCACGCCTCGGCGATCTACTCGCTGCTCGAAAACGAGCTGGTTCCCGCGTTTTACGATCGGGATCAGGGTGTTCCGCGCGAGTGGATGCAACGCATGAAGCGATCCATTATGTACCTCAGCCCGCAATTCAACTGCCAGCGCATGGTGGACGAGTACATGGCGGAACTCTATAAGCCGGCCCATGGCGCCTGGACCGAGGTCCGGCGCGACGGCTTCGCGAAGGCGCGGCAGTTGGCGGAGTGGAACGCCGCCATCGGGAAAGTTTGGGACCAGATTCAGTTCGTCGAGCTGGGCCAGCCGCCGGACGGGCCTGTGCTCAGCGGCAAACCTGTTCCCGTGCGAACGGCGGTGAACCTGGCGGGCCTCAAGGCCGAGGACGTGCGCGTGGAGGTCGTGGTGGGGCGCGTGGGGGTGAACGGCCAGCTCGAGGACACGGAAGTGATGGTGCTGCCGGCCATCGAGCAACGGGGCACCGTGGTGGTTTTCGGGAAGGAGATCGTGCCTCAACAGACGGGCCGGATGGGCTACGCCTTGCGGATTGCGCCGAACCACTACGGGGACCCCGTGACGCGCCCCTGCAGCGCACTCCTCAAATGGGGTGATCGTGGCGCGCAGCGGTAGGTAATGCAGCCAACCCTATGGTACTAATCGTACTATACTTGTACCCCACCGCTCTACGGCTGTTTGGGCACTGGAATTCCGGCATTGATTCGTGCTAAAGTGTAGCTTGTACGGCGGGTTTCCGAACCTGTCGCTCCTCAGCGCCTCGGTTTCCCGCAGAATCCCTTCAGACCTCGGCTGTAAGAGAGCTTGTATTTGCCGTCCAGGGGCGGGCACTCCTGAATGGTTCCGCGGATAGTCGGGGAACTGTGAAGTTACGCTCACCGATTGACAATGCACCCCCTGAAGGAGTTGTAAGTCCTTTATGGATGATGACCGAAAGTACAGACAGCAGGGCTACATGGACAGTGGCCGGGACAACGGCGGACGCCGTCCGGAAGAGCGGCCGAGAGGACCGCGCCCTCCGATTGAGGTGACCGGCCCCAGGCTACCGCGCCTGGTGCAGCCGGTGGTGGCGTTCCGCTGCTATAACTGCGCGACCACGCTCCCGGCCGACATGGATTTCAGAGGCAACTGCCCGAAGTGCGGCGTGCCTCTGCACTGCTGCAAGCAATGCGCGCATTTCGAGCCCTCCACACGGTTTCAGTGCCTCAAGCCGGTTCCGCTGCGGATTCCGTCGAAGGATCAGGCGAACGAATGCAGCCTTTTCAACGCGCGCGTCACGGTCGCCCGCGACGGGACCGCGTCCGGGAGCCAGGCTGCCGCTCCGGTGGTTCCCGAGCCGCGCAATTCGAACGACGCGCGGGCCGCGTTTGACCAGTTGTTCAAGAAGTAGCCGGCGGCTTTCCCTCCATGCTGGTTGCCGAGCTGTACGCACAGCGCCGCTTTCGAATTGCGGAGCGGGCGAGGGAAGATCCCGCGCCCGGCGAGGTCGAGGTGCGCGTTGCCGCGGTGGGCATCTGCGGTTCCGATCTGCACAACTTTGCCGAGGGCGGCATCGGAGATACGCCCTGCGTGTATCCGATGGTCCTGGGCCACGAGCCCACGGGGAGCGTGGTGAGGACCGGGCCGGGCGTCTCCGGGTGGGCGGCGGGAGACCGCGCGGCGCTTGAGCCCGCCATCTATTGCTATCACTGCGAATTCTGCATGAGCGGGCGCCACAACGTGTGCTCGAACCTTCGCTTCATGAGCGCGCCGCGGGATCCCGGTTTCTTCCGCGAATACGTGAATCTTCCGGCGCTGAACCTGCTGCCGCTGCCGCGCGAAGTGAGCCCGGCGGCGGGGACTCTGTTCGAACCGCTGGCAGTGGCGCTGCACTCGATGAAATTCGCGGCGGTCCAGGCGGGCGAGCGGGTTGCGGTGTTCGGCGCGGGGCCGATCGGCCTGCTGACCATCGCGGTGCTGCGCCTCTCGGGCGCCGGCCGGATCTGGGCGGTCGAGCCGGTGGCGGCGCGGCGCGAGCTGGCGCTCAAAATTGGCGCGGACGCGGCGATCGATCCGGCGGCGGTGGACCCGGTCCGCGAGCTTCTGAAGGATACCGGCGGCCGGGGCGTGGACGTGGCGATGGACTGCGCCGCGCGCGGCGAATCCATGAACCAGGCGCTCGGAGCGGCGCGCAACGCGGGCCGCGTGGTGATTACAGGCATCGCATCCGAGGTGCGCGTCCCGCTCGACTTCCACGTGATGCGGAGGAAGGAGCTGGCGCTATTCAATGTGCGCCGCTCCAATCACGAATCGGAGACCGCCCTCGAGCTGCTGCGCGACCAGCCGCAGCGTTTCGCCGCGATCCTGACCCACGAGGCGCCGCTTGGCGCGATCGAGCGGGCGTTTGCGATGCTCGAAGGGTATCAGGATGGAGTAGGGAAAGTGGTGATCGGGGTGTCGGCTACTTGAGTTCCGGCCGGTACGGCGGGAACGGCGAGTTTTCCGCGGCAGGCGTGTAACGGGAGAGCCGCAACGGCCTCTCATCCGCCGCGAGCAGCCACACGCGGCGGTCCTTGAACCAGGCGATCAGCCGCTGGTTCCGAACCGGCCCCAGATCCCGGGCCCAGACGATGGGCGCCTGGCCGATATCCGCGGCGTTCTCGATCCACGCTTCCATGAAGGAGTGGGAGAGCTTGTAGCGCACGATGACGAGGTGCTTGCCTGGGATGCGCTGGAGCTGGCGAATGATGCCGGCGCGGTTGAGATCGCCGGGACCGCCGCAGCACCATGAAGTGAAGTAATCGGGATTGGTGCGGCTGACAACGGCATCCCCGGCGATGCCGCGCGCCGCGATCGCCAGGCAGACCACCAGAGGCACACTGCGCGCGAGCAGCAACAGCCGCGGATTGCGCCTGCCTCCGGCGTATAGGCGCCGCAAGCCTTCTACAAACAGGACTAGGATGACTCCGGCAGCGGTCGAGAAATAGTGCGGGTAGCGCGATTGTTCGAGGAGAACAGCGGCCAGAACGCACGCCGCCGCGATCAGCAAGGGACGGAGGCGGCGCTTCCGAAACACGCCCAGGCACAAGAGCAGAGGGAGCGTGAGCGCGGGACCGAGAAAGAAGCTCCACAGCGTCATGACGTGAGACGGCGGCGCCGCGGCGGCCGGCGAGAGGAGGTCGATGTGCTCGCCGAGTTCCCAGTCGTAGTAGCGGCGCATGTCCTCGTGGCGATGCGAAATCTCGGGCGGAGTTTGCCAGATGAGCGTCATCGGCCAGCCGTAGGCCTGCTGGTTGACCGTGTAGGGCAACCGTAGCGGATCTCCGGTGACGCGCCAGTTGTAATAGCACAGCATGGCGACAGCGGCGGCGGCGATGCCCAGCAGCGGCAGGACCACCGGAACCAATACGCGCCGGAGGGAGCTGCCATTGACAGCTCGGAGCGCGGTGGCGCGGAGAGTCCATGCCAGGCTCGCCACGACGGGCAGGCACAGCGCGAAGCCTTCGAATGGCCGCGTGTTGAGCAGGACGAGCATACCCACGCCGAGCAGCGCCGCGTTGCGGAGCCGGGGCTGGCGGCGGAGGCGCGGCCAGGCGCCGAGGACCAGCGCTCCGCCGAGCGCGCCCACGGCTCCGCCCCAGTAGCTGTTCATCCAATAACCGAACAGGCCAACGCGCAGCGACCACAGCACGCTCCCGAGCAGAGCCCATTTCGGAGGCACCCACGCCTGTAGCATCCAGCAGAGCGCGCCGGACATCAGCGCGAAGCTCAGCACGACGCCGGCCCACGGCACGCCGGTTGCGGCCTGGCCGAGCGCCAGGAACAGCGCCTGGCCCGGCAGGTACATCGAGTTGTAGGTCGGGTGCTGGATCACGTGAATGGTTTCGAAGTGGGGCCACAGGGGATGAGGCGGGTTGGTCAAGCGGCCGTGCGCCAGCGTGTCCGCCAGGAGCAGATGACTGTATTCGTCGGTGACCAGCGGCTGCGGCGGCGGGAGCACCGGCAACAGCGCAAGTCTCAGGGTGGGAGCGAGCAACGCGGCGATCCAGATCGAGAGGACCCGGCGTTCCCCGATCCGCGCCAGCGCGCGCTCGAACCGGCTGAACGATTTCGAGCCGAGACGGGGAAACGCCACCGAGACGGCCGCGGCCAGGGCCAGCGCGATGAACTCAAACCAATTCAGATCGAGCCGCAGCGCCAGCGCCAGCGCGTAGATTACGATCCAGGCAACGGCGTTCGTCAAATTGCCTCCCGGCGATTGAGGAACGGGCGGTGTGAGCACGCGTCAGCCGCCCGAGGGCATCCTCACCTCGAAAAGGCACTGATCCCCCCGATATCTGTATCCCGTCTTGAACTCGCCGAGGAAGCGAAGGCGCGCGCCGCTATCCATGAGCTTCGGAATCAGCCACTCCAGATGATCGCTCAAGGCGGCGAGTACGAGGAAGCGCGGGTGCTGCCTGACGAAATCGGGATAGGGCGTGATCCGCGCTTGAATGGGGAACCACTTGGCGATGACGGCGTATCCCTGGAAGTCGTTGGAGTGTAGATAGTGCAGGGACGAATCCAGGTCGGTCAAGTAGTACAGGCGCGAGAGGAACAACGGATTTTCGCGCTTGTTCATTTCAAGAAGAGTCAATCCACTGGCGACAACGAAGGGGAGCTCCGGCGAGATCTGGGTGAACGAGACCGCCTGGCGCGGCGGGTCCTGAGCCACCGCGGCCAGAGCGGTGTACAGGGGGCCAATCAGGGCGGTGTACGCGAACGTGCAGAAAGCGATCAAAACGGCGACGCCCGCGGCAACACGGCTCGCGGCGGTTTCGACGGCGGCTAGATACACCACCAGGAGCGCGAAGCCAAACGAGGCGGCAATGGAGTAGCGAGGGAAGAAGGCGCCGGCACTGCGCAACAGCAACAGATGAATAAAAACCGGCTGCAGCAGCAGGCAGCCGATAAGAACTTTCTCATGCCGTGGAACCAGCTTTGCCCCGGCCGGCGTCCGCCCCTTGCCGATGCTCCGCGCAAGCAGGATTCCCGCAATGACGGCCGGCACGATGGCGAAGCCCAGGTCTTCGAGCATGACCTTATAGAAGTCCGCGACCTTGGTCCAACTGGTTGCGTATTCCGGAAACGTGATCACGTGGCTATAGTTGCGCAGCAGCGGGACATAGAGGGCGAGCGCAGGCAGCGGCAGCAGCAGCGCCGCCCAGACGCCCCGATCCACCTTTTTTCTGTCGAAAGTGCGTACGAACTCGGCGGCGAAAAAAGGAGCCATCGCGGCGATGGCGAAGCAATGGCTCATGAACGCGCCGAGCATCCCGAGCGAAATGCCGATCAGCGCTCCGGTGGAGCGGCGTTCCCCAATCGCAGCGTACCAGCAGGTCATCACTATGGCTGTGAACATGAGTAGCAGCGCGTATCCACGGGCTTCGTATGCGAACACGAGCAGCGGGCTGGTCCAGACCACCAGGATCGCGAGAAGGCCGTATAGGGCGCCGAGCTTATTGCGGACCACGTGGTAGAGGCAGAGGCTGGCAATGAAGAAGGGGAGGAAAGACGGAATTCTCACCACCAGCGGAGCATCGCCGAAGAGCGCGACGCTGCCGCGAGTCAATAAATGCAGCAGAGGCGGGTACAGATCAACGTGCAGAAGGCCGCCGATGAATTTGTGCCAACTGGGCGCGGCCGCAATGTAGTAGGTGAAGAGCTCGTCATACCACAGCGACGCTCCCGCGCGCGTCAGGATGACCGCCGCATAGGTCAACGCAAGAATCCCCAGCGCGGGAACCGGGTCCCTCTCGACCCGGTCCGCGAGCGATTCGGTGGCGTCAAGCGCCGCGTGCGTAATCCTATCGACCCGGTTCATCCCGGCCATTATGCCACGGGTGAGGGGAATTCCGATCTCGCGTTCTGCCGAAGAAGAATGGCGACGTGCCGAACAGGAACTGCGCGTGACCGCCGACGACGCCAGCTAAACGGTGACGACACGGCGGAACCGGTTTTCCAACGCCGGAATCGTGCCGCTGAACCACAGCCTCAAGAAGTCGATATTCCGCCCCTCGCGCTCCCCCGATATCATGTTTCGCGGCAACGCGTAGCGGTGATTCCGGTGCTCCGGAAAAATGTTTGCGGGCCGGGTCGTCACGGCGCTCTTGTATCCGGCCGATTCGGCAGCGTCGAATTCGCGCTGGCCCGCCTCGCCCCTCGCGCCGTATGGAAAAGCAAAATGATCGACCGGCACGCCGATGTGCGCCTCGATAATCTCGCGAGCCTCCGTCACTTCAAGCTTGAGTTCGGAATCGGTAACTTTCCCCAGTGGCACGTGCTTCAGTCCATGCGCGCCGATCGTCACCAGCGGATCGCGGCTCATTTCGCGGACCTGGTCCCAGGTCAGTCCCAAGCCGCCGTATTTTTCTATATCGATGCCGTTCGGGAGGAACACCTGCTCGAGCGTGCCCCGGTAATCCGTGCGGCATCCCTCCAGGATTAGAGCTCGCAGTTCATAAAACGCAGTCTCCCGGCCGGTATCGCTCGTAACATCGAATGCCAGCCTTCGGCCATTCGCCATGCAGCGGCACGTATCGTCGCGGAGGATGAGATCCTCCAGGAGAAGCCACCACGGAATGAATTGCTTTTCCGGAAAACTCGCCGTCAGATAGATCGTGAACGGCGCACCGTGCTTGCGGAATACCGGGTATCCATGGGTGTAGTTATCTTCGTACCCGTCATCGAAAGTGTAGACCACAAATCGGCATGGCGGCTCTATTCCGTCGAGTATTCCGCACATGCGCGAAGGACTGATGATCTCGATTCCGTTTGCGCGGCAAAAGCCGATCGATTCGTCGAGCCATTCCGGAGTGACTTCGAGGGCCCCCACCGAGGGCACGCGCTTTCCCTTCGAGCGGGGGAGAACGCGGTGCAAGTTGAATATGGAACCGATGCCGCCGAACACCGGAGCCGCCGCCCGGTACAGTCCCGAACTGGTCAGCAGCCGGCATAGCGGTGTCGCTACCTGCCTTTTGAGCACCTCGAAATTCACAGGTCCCCCTCAAACGTTGGTCACGATGTACTCGGAATAGAGAGCATCGAGATCTTGCCGAGCCAGATCGCAGCCCTTCGGCGGCCGGAAGAACCTCGGCTCGTAATGGTAGATCGGAGGGAATATGCGGCTGCCGCGAAGGAACCGGGCGTCCACCAGCAGGCCGGCCACCTTTTCCCGGATGCACAGCCGCCACCGAAGCTGGCCCACGGCTTTCCGGAACAAGGCCGCGTTCCCGACGTAATGAACCTGAACGAACGGCAGCCGCTTGCGCCAGACGCGTGTGTAAACCACGTAACAGCCGCCGTCTTCGCCGCCGTCAATGAACAGGTGGCGGCATTTGTAAGGCCGGTGCTCGCGAAAAATCCGCGCCTCTTCCCCGGTCAGGCGCTTTTCTATATCACCCGGCGAGAAGACCAGCCGCAAGCGGCGGCTCAGTCCCGGGATGCGCAGGTACGGCAGAGGCACGATGATGTTGTTGCGGTGGTCGATTTCCTGCCACCGCAGTCTCACGTAAAGAGGCGCGACCGGCGGCGTGGGCGTCAGCGTGGTCAGCACATAGCCGTCCAGTTTCACCGCCTCCATGATCAGCCGAAGACTGTGCTGGCGATAGCTCTCCCGGACGAACCAGTGGGTAAGATTCGCAAAGTGGTACTCGCGCCCCCGAATGAGCCGCTTTGCAAAGATTAGTCCGAGGAATCCCACGATCGAATCTCCGTCCACCAGCACAAAACCGTGCCAGTCCTCCGCGGAGGCCCACTGGCGCCGGAAAAGACCTGCATAGTCATCGCGCTTCAGATAAGGGTTCCGGAACTGGACCAGAAGGGACGAGTATACCTCTGCGAAATCGCTGGGCAGCGCTTTTCTTATCGCGATCACTGAGACTCCGGTATGGGGTTCGCGCGAACTGGTGCACGAGCCTTGCTCGTCAGGTGCGGCTGACACAATGATCTGCCCTCCTGCACTTGTGTATCATAGCTCAGCTCCTCTCGCGGAATGACGGCGCTTTCCGCCGCTGCAACCCTAACAATGCCTGATCCCGCAATGCTAAACTAGACGAGGTTTTGCAGGGATGACCACACGAGAGAAGCTGATTCAGGCATTCGCGACCGGTTTGGGAGTTCCCGAAAGTTCTGAAGTCCCCATGTTCGAGTACCGGAAGGTCCTTCAGTGGGATTCCATGGCCCACATGCAGTTGGTCGCGGAGATCGAAGCGGCCTTCGACATCATGCTCGACACGGAAGAGGTCCTCGGATTGAGCAGCTTCAGCGTGGCGCTGGAGATTCTGTCCAAACATGGAATCAACGCTACGGCTTGACGGTAAGGTTGCGTTCATCACCGGGTCCACGCATGGGATCGGTTGGACAACCGGCCGCCTGCTCAGTTCATTGGGCGCAACCGTCGTGCTCAATGGGCATTCTGACGAGAACCTTCTTCAAGAGCGCGTCGGGGAGCTACACCGGATCGGTTCGGCCTCGGCGATGGGTTTGTTTCTCGACATCACCGATCACCACCGACTGGAGGCAGCTTATCAGCGGATACTCCGTACGTATAAGCGGCTCGATATCCTGGTGAACAATGCGGGGGTCCTCCAGGACGCTCTGCTGGGTATGATCCCCGCGGAGATGATCGCCAGCACATTCGCAGTGAACACGTTTTCGGCCGTTCACAACCTTCAACTGGCGGCCCGGCTAATGGCCCGGAATCGCAGCGGTGCCATCGTCAACGTGAGTTCCATTGTCGGCCGGGTGGGGAACGAAGGCCAGGCGGTTTACGCCGCGTCTAAGGCGGCTCTGATCGGGCTGACACTCTCTGCCGCCAAGGAACTGGCGCCGAAAAATATCCGTGTCAATGCCGTTGCTCCCGGCTTCATCCAGACCCGAATGATCGACCAGCTCGCGCCGGAAAAGCGCGCGCAGCGCGAAGAGAGCATCAAGATGGGCCGCATCGGCTCTCCCGATGATGTCGCGAATGCCATTGCGTTCCTCGTGTCCGACCTGGCGTCGTATATTACGGGTCAGGTGCTTGGAGTTGACGGCGGAATGCTGATATGAGGCGGTGGTTCGGAGAGATTGAGGATCCGTCGGCGCGCGCATTTTTCGAGACGCAGAGCGCGCGGTGGTCCACCTACGGCGAAGTGGCTGACCGGGCTGCCTCTGCGGCCGCGGAGCTTCGGTTCTCTCGCAAGGCCCTGGTGTTCTGCTTTTGCCAGAATCGGATCGAGTCTATCACCGCCTACCTGTCCTGCCTCGATGCCGGCCACGCCGTGCTGCTCCTAGACCCAGCGCTGAACCTGGATTTCAAGCGGGCGTTGGTGGAGTTGTACCATCCGGATTTCATCCTGGCGCCCTCGGGCTTCGGCGCGGCTCTCAGCGGTATCGAGGCCGGTTGCTACCGTACCTGGGAGGCAGCGGGAATTGCTTTCTGCCGTGCCTTAAAGCCGTACGACCATGATCTTCACCCCGATCTGGCGCTATTGCTCTCGACTTCCGGCAGCACGGGAAGCCCCAAACTCGTTCGCCTCTCGATGCGAAATGTCACCGCCAACGCGCAGTCCATCGTCGAGGCCCTCGATATTCGGCCCGAAGAGCGCGCCGTCAGCAGTTTGCCTTTTCATTACTCGTACGGCCTGTCGGTCATCAACAGCCACCTCGCTTCCGGCGCGGCGGTCGTGCTCACTGACGCCGCCCTCACCTCGGCGGAGTTCTGGGAAACGGTCCGAACCAGGGAATGTACTTCGTTCGCCGGGGTCCCTTATACCTACCAGATTCTGGCGCGCCTAAAACTCGACTCCTTAAATGCGCCCACTCTGAAAACCATGACTCAGGCGGGAGGCAAGCTCCATAATGAGTTGGCAAGAGGTTTTCACCAGGCGATGTGCCGGCGGCAAGGCCGCTTCTTCGTCATGTATGGTCAGACCGAGGCAACCGCCCGCATCTGCGTGCTGCCCCATTGTGCATTGCCCGCAAAGCTCGGCTCAGCGGGCAAGCCGATTCCCGGAGGATCCCTGATGATCGAGCAGGACGGTCGGCCCGTTGCCGAGCCCCTCCAGTCAGGCGAGTTGATCTATTCCGGGCCTAACGTGATGATGGGGTACGCAAGCTCCAGTCCAGACCTGGCGCTGGGCGACACGCAAGGCGGACGGCTGGCCACCGGCGACCTGGGTTACCTCGATGGTGATGGCTTTGCGTTTATTACCGGCCGCATGAAGCGTTTCTCGAAACTATTTGGACTCCGCATCAATCTCGATGAGGTGGAGCTGATGCTGAGGCCCTACGGCCCGACGGCCGTGGTCGGAAGCGACGATCGGTTGCTTATCTTCTGCGAACACGGCAGCTCCACTGAATTCCAGGCCTACGGGCTCGAACTGGGGGCGAAGCTGAATCTGCATCCCCGAGCCTTTCACTTCAGCCGAGTGGAGCGCCTCCCGTTGACATCCAACGGCAAGCCCGACTATCCGGCCCTCACGGTTTTAGCATGACTTTCGAGGAGCTGTTGCATCTTCCTGCTTTCTCGCTTGACCAGCCGCACAAACAGGCCATACTGCTTGAACAACTGAAGGCCCTCACCGAATGGCACCGCGCCCGATGTCAGGCCTATCAACGGCTGGTGGATCTCATCTGGCCCCGGTCGGCGGAATCCCCGGCAGAGGTCCCTTACCTACCCGTCGGACTCTTCAAAAGCCATCGCCTGGTGAGTGTCCCCGATGACCAGATTGCAGTGACCTTGATGTCCAGCGGCACGACCGGGCAGCGGGTCAGCCGCATATTTCTCGACCGTATCACCGCGCAACGTCAGACCCTGGCGCTGGGTCACTCCATGTCCCATCTTCTGGGACGCCAACGGCTGCCGATGGTTCTTGTGGAAACCCGCTCCCTGATGAAGGACCGCTCGCAGTTCAGCGCCCGCGGAGCCGGCGTGCTCGGCATGATGAACTTCGGCCGCGAACACTTCTGGGCGCTCGATGAGGATATGCGGCTGGATACCGAAGGCCTCCGCCGGTTCCTCATCCGTTACGGCAACGCTCCGTTCCTCCTGTTCGGTTTTACCTTTATGGTTTGGCAGTATCTCTACAAACCGATTGAGCGTTTGGGGCTCGATCTAACCAACGGCATACTGGTTCACAGCGGCGGGTGGAAAAAGCTCCAGGATGAGGCTGTCGACAACGCCGAGTTCAAACGCAGACTGTTCGATGCCACCGGTGTGCGGCGGGTTTTTAGCTTCTATGGGATGGTGGAACAGGTGGGCAGTGTCTTCCTCGAGGGGGAGGATGGATACCTCTACACCTCGAACTTCTCCGATGTGATCGTGCGGGATCCGCTCACTTGGCGCGAAGCCCCCGCCGGCCGCCCCGGCGTCCTTCAGGTCGTCAGCGCGCTGCCACTCAGTTACCCCGGCCATTCCATCCTCACCGAGGATTTGGGCGTCCTTCACGGCATCGACGATTCCCCGTCTGGCCGCCGTGGCAAATACTTTTCCGTGCTCGGCCGCGTGCCGTCGGCGGAACTGCGAGGTTGCAGCGACACACACGCTTACGGGAGCAATGCATGACGGTGGAAGTCGTGGCTCCCGATCGGGGAGGCGTGGACCTGGAACAAGCCCTGCAAGATCTGCGCCGAGCCCCCACCCACCAGCCGTTTTCGCAGGGAATCGTCGATTTCTGCTCCGAATTCTCGTCCGTCTTATTGCGGGAAACCGAGGCGCTTCGATTTCCTGAGTTGCGGGTGCTGGGTTTCCATACGCGGCGCGCAGCGGTTACGGAGCTCCAGCACCACTTTGAAGCGCTCGCTTCCAGAGACTGCGTGCTGGTCCCGCGCGGGCTGGTTTTCCACATTCCTCCAGCTAACGTCGATACGATCTTTCTCTATTCCTGGTTGCTGGCGGCACTCACCGGCAATCGCAATGTGATCCGGATCTCTTCCCGACAGTCACCGCAGACTTCCCTTCTGCTGCGGATTTTCGGTGAAGTCACACGCAGCGGCGTTGGCGACGAGGTGCGTTCGACCACCCTTATTTTGCGCTATGGGCACGAACGCGAGGTGACGGCGGCGATATCCGCGGTCGCTGACGTGCGCGTCATCTGGGGCGGAGACGGTACCGTCAACGACATCCGTTCGATCCCGGTTCCGCCTCACACGCGCGACGTCACTTTCCCGGATCGGTACTCCATGGCGCTCATCAAAGCATCGGAATACTTGGCGCTGGATTCGCTGCAACGCGCCGAAATCGCCGGGCATTTCTTCAACGACACGTACTGGTTCGATCAGGCCGGCTGCTCGTCTCCGCGGCTGCTGGTCTGGTTAGGCGGCGCGGAAGCATGCGCTCAGGGAGCACAATTGTTCATAGCCGAATTGGACGCGCAGATTAAAGCTCGCCGCTACCAGCTTCCGACCGGAGCCTACCTGGATAAACTGACATTCGCTTGCGGCGCTGTGATGGACGGCGGGGTTATAGGATACGAAGCGCGCGGCAACGAGCTGTGCGTGCTCTCTCTTAGAAGCCTCCAGGTGCTGCGGCGTGACCATTGCGGAGCCGGTCTGTTGTTCCAGTGCGCGACGGAGCGACTTGATGATCTCGCTGAAATCATCGAACGCCGTGACCAGACGCTAACGCACTTTGGTTTCACCACGGAGGAATTGTTTCAGTTTGCGCACGCGCTGAACGGGCGGGGAATTGACCGGATGGTGCCTATCGGAAAAGCTCTCGAGTTTCATCGCTACTGGGACGGGTTCGATCTGCTTCAAGAGATGACCCGGCGGGTCCACATCTGCGGCAGGTAGGGATGGCGCTGTCGAGCGGTGGTGTGCGGAGTGCCCATCCCGGCCATTATGCCACTGTCCCGGCGCTGAACCCGGTGAATTCACAAACCGCGTCAACAACGTACGCCTGATCCGCCTCGCTCAGGTCGTTGTAGAACGGCAGCCGCAGCACTCTGGCGGCGGCCCATTCGCTGACCGGGCATTGCCCTGGCACGCCTCCAAACCGGGCGCCCATCTCTGAGAGGTGCAGGGGCTGATAGTGAAACACGCCGAGGATGCTGCGTTCGCGGAGATGATCGATGAGGTTCTGCCGCGCGGCCAGCGACGGCATTAGGAGGTAATACATGTGGCAGCTATGTTCGCAGCCATCCGGCACGGTGGGCTGGAGAACGCCATACTGCCGGGCCCAGCCGCGCAAGTGCTCATCGTAGTAGTCCCAGACCTTCCTGCGCCGGGCCTGAATTTCCTCGCGCTTCTCGAGTTGCGCGAGCAGGAACGCGGCCAGGATGTCCGAGGGCAGGAAACTCGACCCGAGATCGACCCAGGTGTACTTGTCCACCTCGCCGCGGAGGAAACGGCCTCGGTTGGTGCCCTTCTGGCGGAGGATTTCGGCGCGTGCGGCATAGCGCGGATCGTTTACCAGGAGCGCTCCGCCTTCGCCGCACATGATGTTCTTGGTCTCATGAAAGCTCTGGGCGGCAAGGCAGCCGAAGGAGCCGAGGTAGCGGCCCTGGTAGCGCGCGAAGAGTCCGTGGGCGTTGTCCTCGACAACCGCGACGCCGTGGCGGGCGGCAATTTCGAGGATGGTGGTCATTTCACAAGCTACGCCGGCATAGTGTACCGGGACGATGGCGCGGGTCCTGGGGCCGATCAGGGATTCGAGGGCCGCCTCGTCGAGATTCAGCGTGTCGCGGCGTATATCCGCGAACACCGGCCGGGCTCCGCGGAGGGCGAACGCGTTGGCGGTGGAGACGAAGGTGAAGGAGGGAACGATGACCTCATCGCCCTCCTGGATGTCGAGCAGCAGGGCCGCCATTTCGAGCGCGTGGGTACACGAGGTGGTCAGCAGAGCTTTCCGGACGCCAAATTCCCGTTCGAGCAGGGCGTGGCAAGCGCTGGTAAAGAAGCCGTCGCCGGCGGTGTGTCCGCGCGTGAAGGCGTCGGCGACGTACCGAAGCTCATTGCCGGTCAGCCCGGGCTTGTTGAAGGGAATCCGGCACTGGGACATCCCCGGTATTATACTTGCAATTTGCTCGGGGGTTGTGCCGCGGGAGCGGCCGCTGGCCGGGACCGTAACAGGAAGACGTGCTCATGCTGGACAGCTTCTGCCACAAGATCGTATCGAATTATAAAGTCTACGACCTCGTTCAGAAGGCGGCCGGAGGACGCCGGGTGCGGGATCGACTGGCTTCCTTGATGAGTGACGCCGAGAACCAAAGCGTGCTGGATGTCGGCGCGGGCACCGGAGCGCTTTCGCCTCTACTTCCTCGAACGTGCCGATACATCTGGCTGGACAACGATCCCGAGAAGCTTCGCGGCTTTCGATCGCGGGGCGGAGGCTTAGCGGTGCTCGGCTCGGCTGTGGAGCTGGCCTTGGCGTCCAAGAGCGTGGACCGGACGGCGTGTATAGCGGTCGCCCATCATCTTGGGGACCAGGAACTGGCACGCGCCCTGAGCGAAATCGCGCGCGTAACTCGCAATAGGCTCATTTTCGTTGATGCGATCTATTGCCCCAGCCGGCCGGCGAGCCGGTTTCTCTGGAGCATCGATCGTGGATCCCATCCACGGCCGCCGGAGGTATTACAGCGGTTTTTGGAAGAGGCTTACGTCGTCGAGCAGGCCGAGCTGCTTACAGTTCTGCACCGCTACTTCCTCTGTGTTGCCGTACCAAGAGTTGCGACGCCGGTTGGATAGACCTTCCGCATCACTGCGAAGGTTCCCAGGACGCGAAAACCCACGCGGCCAATCTCGAGATTGAATATTGAGTGGTTGGATGCCGAAATATGTGTGATCCCGCGCCGGATGCCTTTGCCGATGAGCGTGTTGAATTCGAAATACTCGCTGATGAGGCCGAGCCCGGCATTCTTCAATTCCGGATGCACGCCCCCTAGAAGAAAGAGGACCTCGGTGCTGCCGACATACCGGTGGGTCTTGAAGGCGACCACGCGGCCGCTGGCGCGCTCCCTGAGGCAGTAGACTGCTTCGTCCGGCGAATGGAAGGATTTGCGCACGTATTCCCGGTAGCGGGCGCCGGAGATCTGGCTCGCAACCGAAGGGTCTACCCTGAAGCGATCGTGCAGGAAGGTTGAACCGGCAATCTGAAGCACGTGCTGGAGATCTTCCTCGCGCGTCACCTGGTCGAAATCGTACGGGAACTGCGAAACGTCATACGGCTTGCGCAGCTTCATTGCGGCCCTGATCTGACATTCGATGAAGTTGAATCCGCTGCGTTCGAGTGCGTGAATGTCGCTGACGCGATCGAGTGGAACCTTCGACGACACGTAGGCCGGGTCGAATTCGTCTATGTACTCACGCTCGCAGGCGGAAAAATTTGCAGCCGGATCGAAATCAAGTATCGCCAATACGTTGCGCCCAAAAACGCGGGAATCGACCTCGATACGCTCGATGATCACAAAGCCACCATGTCCTTGGCAAAGAACTCCGCGTTCCGATCGCGCGGGTCCTCTGCGATATACGCGTAGACGTCTTGCCGCAGGTGCTCGACGATAGTTTCATAGCCGTCGGGCTCGTCCAGGCAAGCGATGGTGCTGTCGCCACAAGCTTGCTTGCGAAGCAGGCCACGCCGCAGTAGATCGTTTTCGAGCATGCCGCTGGACGGAACGACCCCTTGGTAACGAACGAAAAGCGTGTAGGTGTCTTCCCAGGTCCGGTCTCCGTCGGTGATCTTGCCGCTGAAGGCTCGCTGGTAACGATAGGGCGCATTCATGCGCTCCTCGACGTAGTGGGTGTATGTGTAACACTCACTCACGGTAACCCCGAAAAAAAGGAACTTCACGCCCGCGCCGCGGCGATGCAGCTTGTCGAAGGTGGAGTTCTCGCCAATCGAGTTCTTACCTAAGTTCTGTACGAGGTCTCGGTCTTCGCCGATCAGCACGGACGACATCAGCGGATCCACCGAACGAACCGCGGACGGCAACGACCGGATGTACTCGTTGAGGGCGCCCATTTTCGACCGCGAGGTTTGAACGTTATAGTCCTGGCCGTTACAGAAGCTGAACGTAAAAGCCGGCACGCACAGTGTGGGGATGCCCAGGGATCCGATAAGTTCGCAAAGATGCCCGAGTAGCTCTCGCCGGCCGAGCTGCGGGTTTGGCAGGCCGAAGGTGAGGCCAGTGTGCATGTAGAGGACCTTGGCATCCGGTGCCTTGATTTGTTCGAGAATCGAAAGCAACTTCGTGCTCGTGATGCAGGCGCCGCTCCGAGTCTGAAACAGGTCGAGATCCTTCATATCTTCAGGCTGTCATTTAAGCGACATGTTGACAGTGCGCCCTCCGTCGATGACGATCTGCTGGCCGGTGAGCCAGCGCGCCTTGGCGGAGAGGAGAAATTCGATCGCATCCGCGATGTCGCCCGGTTGCCCGATACCCATCGGGTAATCTTGCCCAAGCTTTTCTGCAATGGCGGGATCGGACAAGCCCTGCGCCGCCATGGCGGTCTGAATCGCTCCTGGCAGGATGGAGTTGACCCGTACCTTGGGAGCTAATTCGACAGCCAGCGCCCGCATCAGACCGTCAAGCGCCGCCTTGGTGGCGCAGTATGCGCTATGGCCACGTGCGCCGAAGCGGCTCCAGATACTGGAAATAAACAGAACGTTGGTGAGCCGGTCGTTATTGATCTTCTTCTGCAACAGGAGATTCACGATCGACGCCGCCGAGAAAAAATTGACGTTCATGATCTCTTGAGCCGCACGGTAATCGATACTGCGCATTGGCAGGACCGTTACCATGCCCGCGCAGTGCACGAACGCCTCGACGGACCTTCCGGAGGGGGCCAACAGCGGAGCGAGCGAGTCCGGCAGATCGGGAACGTTTTTCAGGTCAAACGGCCACAGGACGTGGCGCTCGGGAGCGTTGCACATTCGGCGCGTTTCCTCCAGGCGATCCGGATTGCGGCCGTGCAGGATGAGGCTGCGCTCGCGCGAGAGCCGGACCGCCGCTTCGCGCCCCAGGCCCGAGGAGGAGCCCGTAATCAGGGTATAACCTGCCGGGTGCATGCGTCAGTTCCCGTTCTTGGCACCGATCAACTCATAAAGGGACCGGGCCGTGTCCACGCGCTTGAGCTCAGCCGCGGTGAGATTGACGCGGTACCGGGCATCGATCATCGCGATGACCGAGAGCGCGGTGAGGGAATCCCACTCCGGGAATGCCTCCAGAACGTCGGAGTCCTTGACCTCATCGACCTCGAGAACATCGGCGAGTTCCTTGAGGAAATCTTGCATTTGTCTATCCTATTGAAAATCGATCAGGTCGCAGAAATTGAGCGGCCCCAAGCGCAACAGCATCGACGACCAGGTCAGGCCCACGCCGAAACCGGCCAGGCAGGCGCGAATCGTACCGGTCACGATGCGCTCGCGAAGATTATAGGCGATCACCAGCGGAACGGTGACGCCGCTCGAATTGCCGAAGTGCTCCACGATGTTGCTGGGCATCTTCTCGTAGGGGACCTTCATCTTGTCCGCCAGCTTCTCAAGCATGAAACGGTTGGGCTGGTGGAACAGGAAATAATCGACCTCGTCCGCCGTGACGCAGGCCGTTTTGAGAAGGTCTTCAATCATCGGCGGAACTTCGACCTGCACGAAGTTGAACACGGCCGAGCCGTCCATGCGGAGGTTGTCCTTGGCGCGAAAATTGTTCTCGCCGTCGTCCTCGAGAACGGCCGTCTCGGGCGTAGAGGGCAGGCGGAAGCCGCCGGCGGGGATCATGAGCGCCTCACGGCGCCGGCCGTCCATCTTGAGGTTGGCGTGGATGGGCGCGGGGTCGCCGGAGCGCTCGATCACGGTAATCGAGGCGGCGTCTCCGATCAGCGGGTAGCTGTTGCGGTCCTTGGTCGAGACCTTGCGGCTCAGAACATCCGCATTGATCACTACGGCCCGGTGAACGCCGGGCTGCTCCAGGATCAGAAACGCCTGAATCAGGCCGAACAGAAAACCGGCGCAGCCCTGGTTGATGTCCATGCAGAACATGTCCTGCTTGAGAGCGAGGCGGCCCTGAATCACGCTGCTGGTGGGCGGCATGAAATAGTCGGGTGACTGGGTGACGACCAGCAGAGCGTCGAAGCCGTCGCGGTCGAGCAGCCCCCTGTCGAAAAGGTGCTGGAGCCCAAAGCAGGCGAGGTCGGAGACGCACACGGGCCCATCGACGATCCGGTGCTTGTCGTATCCCATGACCTGCTTCAGCTTGAGCGAGCGCGCCAGGGGGAAATTGAAGTTCGCCATTTCGTCGACGAAGGTTCGTTCATTCGACGGAACGATCGCCACGAGGCCGGTGATCTTGCGATGGCTGAACGTGAAGTTCATGGTTTTCCAACGTAGTTATGAAGAAGCCTCTCGATGGCCGCGATGTCTTTGAAATTCTCCGGCAGAATGTCCACGCCGGCAATGGAGATGCCGTAGAGCTTGTCCAGCTCGGACACCAGGATGGTCAGGTCGAAGGAATCGAGCATGCCATCGGCGATGAAATCCGCCGAGGCGGTAAAGTCGAACTCCGGCCGGATGTCTCTCAAAACTTCGGCGACTGTCTTCATGCTAATCTTCTGTCCCCGCAGTCCCGTTACCGCTCCCTAACGGTCGCGGCTCTGTTACGGAGCCGCGCACAGCTCCTTGGCGGATCATGATCCGGTCGATGAGGCCCTCGCGCCGGAAGCCGTAATGCTCGTACTTGCCGATGCTTTCCGAATTGTCATTGGCGACCCAGAGGAGAAAGCGCTGGGCAGACCGGCAGAGGCCGAAGTACGCACGGATGAGCCGGGCGCCAATGCCCTGGCCGCGGGAGCTCTGAGAAACGTACCAGTAGCGCAGTGTGGACGTCAAGCCTTTGGTCTCGAAGAAAAGAAGACCAGCCAGAGCTTGGCCGCGGCGCACGATGAGGATATTCGAGCGCCCGGCTGCCGCGCGAATCTCTTCCGGTTCCGGGATCTGATCGGAGAAGCGGTCGAGCAAGCCTTCGAGAAAACTGCCGATGGCCGGCGCGTCGGTCTCCGCCGCGAAGGCCACCTCGGGGTCCGGCGGCTCCGAAGGGAGCCTCGGATCGACGATACGAACCATGCGGAGAAGCGATTTGTACTCGCTGAATCCGTTCTCTTGGTAGATGCCCGCTGCAGCGGATGCATTCCCGGGGGCGCCTACGAGATCGGCTGTCAGCACGGCGCTGGAATCCAGGGCGCCGCCGTGCGAGGCCAGCGCCGTGGAAAGCTGGTGGTTGCCGGCGGCAACATGGTACAGGTGGTAAAAATCCCGGTCGCGCCGGAAAATGAGCAGGCAGCCGCAGTGCTCGACCTGAGACAGCGCCCCGCGGTCCGCCCAGTATTGAATCTGCTCCGGCCCCGCAAAGAGACTGGTGGTGAAATCCGCCGCCTGCCGCGTGATCCGGTGAATCGCGTCGAACAGCAGAGCGCCGCTGGTGAGTGGCTCGATCATCCGGCCTCTTGCAGCTTCAGGGCGAGGCCGTTGCGATCGATCTTGCCGTTGGGATTATGCGGCAATTCCGCCATGCGGTGGAAAGCGGATGGCAACATATATTTCGGAAGGACCCCGGAGAGCTCCCGCCGTATCGTTGCGGGCGTGCAATCTTCCCTGTCGGTTTCGTAGAAAACCGTAATCTCCTTTTTCTCCTGGTTGTACAGGACGCAGGCATTGGCGATGCCGGCGAGCGACAGGATCTGATACTCGATCTCGGACAGCTCAATGCGGTAGCCCAGGTGCTTGATCTGGAAATCACTGCGCCCGACGAACATGATTTCGCCGCGCTCGTTGCGATAGACCAGATCGCCGGTACGGTAAATCAACTCGGGGTAGTGCTGGTTCAAAGGGTTTTGGACGAACGCCTTCGCGGTCTTCTCGGGATCGTTCCAGTAGCCCATGGAGAGCGAGCTGCCGCGCACGCAGAGTTCTCCCCGTTCGCCGGTTTTGCACGGTTGGTTCTCCGCGTTGAGGATCAGGATATCGGTGTTCCGGCAGGGATAGCCGATGGGGAGCAGATCGTCATCCGCGAAGTCGCGATCGACTTCGAAACACGTGCAGTCCACGGTGATTTCGATGGGGCCGTAGAGATTAACGAACCGGGCCCCGGGCAAGGCGCGCCTCCAATGATTGAGGTGCTTCATCGGAAAGACCTCGCCTGCGAAGAGGACGGTCCGGAGGGCGGACAGATCGAAGTGCTCGAGCAGCCCCTGGCTGGCGATGTTCACCATGATGCTGGGCACCCAGAATACGAAACTGATCGCCTGGTCCGCCACGAAGCGCATCAACTGCGCCGGAAACACGCCCATCTGGTCGGGGATGATGACGATCGTGGCGCCTTTCGCGAGGCAGAGATTCAGCTCGAGTGTATAGATATCGAAGTAGAAGGGAGAGAGGCTGCCGATGCGCTGCGTGCCATCGAGCTTCAGCCGCTCAAAGCACCAGTCCATGAAATCAATGGCGCCGCGATGATTGAGCACGACGCCTTTGGGCGTGCCGGTCGAGCCCGAGGTGTTGATGATGCACAGCGGGTCCGTGTCGATCACCCGGCCGAGGCGGCTCCAGAGGGCGGCGCTGTCGTATGCGACCGCATCATCATAGATTTCCTCGATGAAAAGCAGCGTCTCCGCGGGAACACCGATCGCCTCAAGCGCGCCGGCCAGCGCGTGCGACGTGATTACGAGGACCGGGGCGATGTTGTCGAGAATCCTCCGAATGCGTTGTGGAGGCGACTTCGTGTCGAGATTGGCATAGATGTTGCAGCTGTAGACGATTCCCAGGTCGGCAAAGATGGCACCGGCGCACTTGGGCAGGTAAACCGCGATCGGCTGATTGATCACATCGGCGCGGCCGATGAGCAGAGCCGCACAGCGCTTGGAGAAGCGCTCCAGTTCGGCAAAAGTATAAGACCGCTCGCAATCGACGATCGCGGTCTTATCGGCGAAGTGTTTCGCCGCGCCGTTTTCAAGGTACTCGAGAATATTGATCTGCATCTTCACGCATCTGGCGCGCAACCGGTATCGGCTCGAAGTTGATCTTGTCCTTGACGATGTATAACGGCCGTTCCTTTACCTCGTTGAAAACCTTCCCCAGGTATAGCCCGACCACCCCGAGATTCGCCAGCACCAGGCCGCCCAGGAAGTAGATGGACACAATCACGCTGGTCCAGCCGGTCACGCCGACGCCGTGCAGGAGATAGCGTGCGATGAAGTACAGGCCCACCAGGAGGGCCGATCCCGAGAGCAGGAACCCGGCCCGAATCGAGAGGATCAGCGGTTTGTTGGATTGCGAGGTGATGGATTCGACCGCCAGAAGGAAGCCCCGGCGCAGGCTGTACGCGCTCTTGCCCGTGAATCGCCCGGCGTGTTCGACATACACGTAGGTCGAGGGGAAACCCAGCCAGCGCAGCAGCAGATGATACGAACGGTTGAGCTCTTTGAGGCGGCAATAGCCCTCGATCACCCGGCGGGACGCGATGGAAAAATTGCAGGCGTGCGGGTCGATTTTGACGTCGCTGAGCAGGTTGTAGACAACCGAGAACGCGCGCGAGAGGGCGCGCTTGGTCCAGCGGTCGCGGCGCTCGCGGCGCAGGGCGTAGACGATATCGTATCCCTCCAGCGCTTTGCGGTAGAGGCCGGGAATTTCGGCCGGCCGGTCCTGCAAATCGCAATCCATCACCACGGTCCAGTTTCCGGAGGAGTGGTGCACGCCGGCGGCAATGGCGTAGTGTTGGCCGAAGTTGCGAGAGAGGTTGATGGCCTTCACCCGGATATCCCCGGCCGCGACGGCCTGGATCGCCTCCCAGGAATTCGCCGGACAGCCATCGTTGACCAGGACGATCTCGAAAGACGGCACCAGGGGCTCGAGCGCCGCGACGAGTTGCCGATGGAGCTCGGCAACGCAGTCACCGCACTTGTATACCGGCGAGACCACGGAGATTTCCACTGGCCTCCGGGCTGAAGGGGCGCTCGCGGCGGAATCCATGAATGCCTCCCTAGACTCAAGAGTGTATTACAACCTGGCGTTTTGCGACGAAAGGCCGGGATTTCAACCGTTGCGGGCGACGGCCAGAAGCGAGGCGCCGAACGGCAGACGGCGCCCGCCGGCGACCCAGCGCGCTTCCAGGTTGAGGAGGAGATTCAGCAGGGGATTCATCAGCGGGACGACCCGGAATTCCCCGAGCGCGACTTCGAACGCCTCCGCGCGTCCGGCATTTTTGACCCGGAGGTTCATGAGACGGCGGCTCAGCCAGAGCAGGGGAAAAATGCACGCCATGAATTCCGTCAGGAACTCGACGGTGTAGCCGGCGGCCGTGAGTTTCCGGTGCATTTCATTGGAGGAATAGCGCCGGCAGTGGAGCGCGGTCTCATCGGAGCAGCTCCAGAGAGATTGGTGCGCCGGCACGGTGAGAAGGAGCCTGCCGCCGGGGTTAAGGAGCGCTTTCAGGTCGCGCAGGGCGTCGAGATCGTCGGGCAAGTGCTCGAGGACGTCGAAAATGCCGATGAGATCGAAGCCGGCCGCGAATGGCGGCGTGCGGACGTCGGCGTTGACGAGAGGGCAGGAGCAACGCGCCCTGGCGTGGCGCAATCCCTCCATCCGGAAATCGACGCCAATGACGGTTCCCGCCGTGCAGGCCCGCTCGATGAAGCGGAGAACGTTCCCGGAGCCGCAACCCGCCTCGAGGACCCGGTAGCCTGGCGGCAGGGAGGCGACCAGCCGCTTCGAAAGCGCAAACAGCAGGCGGTTGCGCGCGCGGAACCAGAAATGCCGGTCCTCGACGCGGACCAGGTGATCAAAAGACGCCGGATCATAACCGCCCTGGCGCACACCCGGCGAGCCGCTGGAGTCAGGCACGCTAGCCGCCGTCATCCATAAACGCGTAGCAGATCACGTGGCAGACGATCATGTGGGCGTCTTCGATGCGTCCCATGTGCGGCTCGGGCACGTGAATCTCGAGCTGGGCGGCGGGGCCGAGCTTGCCGCCGTCGCGGCCGGTGAGGGCCAGCGTGCGGCAGCCGATCGAGTTGGCGTACTCGACGGCCGCGACCACATTGGCCGAATTGCCGGAGCCGCTGAGCGCCATCACCAGATCGCCCGGCTGCGCGAAATTTTTCAGTTGCTCGACGAAGACGCAATCGTAGGAGACGTCGTTGGCGTAGGCGCTGATGGTCGCGAGCGAATCGGTCAGCGCCAGGATGCGGAAGCGCGCGGGGCGGTTATAGCTCGCGCCTTTCAGCATGTCCTGGGCGAAGTGCGAGGCCGTCGAGGCGCTGCCGCCGTTCCCGCACACGAAGATGTGGCGGCCGGCGTCCCGCGCTTCACGAAACCACTGGATGGCCTGCTCCACCTTGGCGAGGTCGAGCGTATCGATTACCCTGCGCAACTGCGATAGATACTCGCGGGGATAACTCATTGTCCAGTTCCCGCCAATGCCAGCGCCCCGTAGAGCACGCTATCATCGCCGAGCGAGGCCGGAACGACGTCGATTCGCGCCTGCGACCAGGCGGTGATCTGGCGGCGCAATTCGGCCCGCAGCGGAACGAAGAGCGCATCGCCGGCCTTGCTGATGCCGCCGCCGATCACGATGCACGCCGGATTCAGCAGCATGATGCCGGCCTTCAGGCCGAGCGCCAGGTCCACCACGTAGCGGCGCACGAACTCGGGCTCCTGCATCAACTCTTTGGCGGATTTCCCATGGTCGGGTTCCATCCAGATGCCCGCGCACATTCGCTCGAGGCAGCCGCAGGCGCCGCAGAGACATTTCGGGCCGTCCGGCCGCACGGTTAAATGCCCGATCTCTCCGGCCCAGGAATCTGCGCCGCGGTAAATCGCGCCGCCGGTGACGATACCCCCGCCGATGCCGGTCGAGAGCGTCATGTAGAGGAGCGGGTCCGATCCCTTTCCGGCGCCGTAAACGGCTTCGCCGAGCGCTCCGGCGTTGGCATCATTATCCATGACAACGGGCACGCCGAGCTCGGCTTCGATGAATCGAGACAGGCGGAAATCCTTCCAGCCGCCCACGTGCGTCGAGAGCGCGACGCGCTGGGAAGCGAAATCCACCGGGCCGCCGAAGCCGATGCCGCAGCGCTCGAAGGCAGTTTGGCCGCGCCATTCCCTGGCGAGGGAGACGATCTGACCGAGCATCCAGTCGCGGCCGCCTTCGCGGTCCGTGGAGCGGGTTTCGCGAAGCAGCATGCGGCCGTTCTCGAAGACCGCCATGGAGAACTTGGTACCGCCGATATCGATTGTGAGCGTGTTCATGGAGAGACGGCGGCCTCCGCCGCCAGAACTTCTTCGGGTGATGCGGTGCCGGTGCCCGGCTTCATGATGGTGACGGAGGCGACCAGGTTGCCGAAGCGCGCCGCTTCGATTGGAGAGGCCTGGGCCGCCAGCGCCAGGGCCGCGCCGGCGGAGAAACTGTCGCCCGCGCCGCAGATGTCCACCGGTTTCTCGATCCGAACCGTAGGCACAGGCGTCTCCTTGCCCGGCGTCACCACCACGGCGCCCTCCTCGCCGCGCGTGACGACCAGCAGCTTCGTTTCGAGGTGCAGGCGCAGGCGCTGGTAGTCGATGGCTCCGAACAGGCGGAGGCAGACCTCGTCCGCCTCGTTGCGGTTGGGCTTTACGATGAGGCCGCGAAACTGCTCGACGCGCCTCCTGGAATCCGCCCAGATGACCCTGCCGGGATTCTTGAGCGCCAGCTTCCGCAGGAGCCGGCGCACTTCGGGCGTGATGACCCCGCCATATTCGGTTTCCGCCTGATCGGCCACGAGAACGACATCGAAGCCCCGGATCGCGGATTCGAGCCGGGTCATGATCTGCCGTTCGACCTGCTCGGGCAGCGGGCGAAAGGGCACGAAATCGATGCGGGGACGGTCCTCCACTCCGGTTTCGGAGTTGACGAACTTGGTGTAGGTGAAGGTGGGGAGACGCGGATCGCGCACCATGAGATCGAGCACTACGCCGCGTTCCCGGAGCGCGCGCGTCAGTTCGAACCCGTGGCCGTCGTCACCGATGACGCCCACCGCGGCGACCCGATAGGCGTTCAGGGCGATCAGGTTGTTCGCCACGGTGCCGCCCGCTCCGGGAGAACCATAGCTGCCCATGACGCCGATCCGCGGAATGCCGGTTTCCCGCGAGGGCTCGGAGAGCGAAGGGTCGTAGGTACACCAATAGTCCAGGCAGATATCGCCGACCACGAGGGCGGCGAGCTTCGGAATGGCGGCGAGGATCTCCGCGGTGGTCATTGGCATTCCAGGATCGCACGCCTCAGGGCAGGGAAGGTGGCGCGGTGATCGCCGCGGAAATAGAAGCTCGCGCCGCCTTCGGCCACCGTTCTGACGAGCATGGTTTTGTGCGGACGGAAATAATAGCCGGGGTCGGATTTCGGAAGCTCCCGCCGGAAATCGCCGCGGATGGGCACGAGGTCGAAAACGGCGGTGGCGAAGCGGCGGATGGTCCGGCCGGTCTGGTGCGCCACGTTGCGCGCCATGGCGAGCGCCTTCAGATACACCTCCGGAGCCATGGTCGCTGAACCGAAGCTGAGCAGCACGCCGCCTTCCAGCCGCTCGATGGTGTGGGCGAACACCAGGAAGTCGCGGTAGCTTGCGGTTCCGAGCGCGCCGCCATCGCAGTTCCCGTGCTCATGCAGGATATCGTAACCAATGCCGGCGTGAACCGTGGCGGGCACGCCGCAACGGTACGCGGCGGCCAGCACGCTCAAGCCGCGATGAGGGAACGCGCTCTCTAGAATCCGGCGGCCGATGTTCTCGCCCAGCCCGAGCGCAAGGCGCGCGGCTTCGGAAGTCCAGGCGTTGAGCTCGCCGGTCTCGATCCAGAGTCCGAATTCACCGCTGGCTATGTAGCGCGCGACGTCTTCCGTGGTCGCGCCGATGCGGGCCAGCTCGTAGTCGTGGATGGCGCCCGCCCCATTGGTCGCGATATGGCTGATGAATCCGCGCTCGATCAGGTCGATGATGTGCCGGCTCACTCCCGCCCGCAGAAGGTGCGCTCCGAACATGAGGATGCGCGCGCTGGCGGAGACCTTCGCGCCGGCGAGGCGCCGGGCGACTTCGGCCAGGTCCGCGTGAACAAACGGCGGAGCTTCCGCTTCGAGAGAAAGCCAGTGGTCAAGAGTAAGGCCGTTCACGCGCTCGGCCAAGGGTCTCAGGCGGAGACGGGAGCGATCGAAGATTTCGTAGCGGGATATCATTCCGGGAACAGTGCGGCGATGAGCTCGTCATGGCCGAGGAAATTCGGAACGATAAAATCCGCGCCGACACCGGCGAGGCGCTTCCGCTTCCACTCGTCAACCTGCCGGCACTCGGGCTCGGCGGTTGCCACGCCGACGGCGACTCCGCCGACCTCCTTCACATTTTCGATCTCGACGTAGCCGTCGCCGAAGCCCAGGAAGGCCGGGCCCTCGCACTCGGCGGCGGCGATCAGGCGCTGGATCAGGATCTTCTTCGAGAAACTCTTGTAGTCGTCGAGAGCGCCATAAACCCGACCGTCGAAATACTTGCTGACATCGACCAGATCGGCTTCCTCGCGCATGTACTGCTGGTCGGTGCCGCTCGCCAGGTACATTTTCAGCCCGCGCGCGTGCAGCGTTTCGAGCAGGCGGCGCGCCCCGGGGACCAGGTACTTGTCCGGCGAAGCCTTCGCCTGGCGCAGCTCCTCCAGCCGGTAGGCGATTTTCGCGTGCAGCAGATCCAGGTACATCTTTTTGTACAGTAGCGGATCGAGCGGCTTGCCGCCGCGCAGCTCGATCTGGTTCGCGAGCTCGACCATCTGGTACATGGTCTGCTTGCCGGTCAGGCGCCCGACGAAGTCCTCCACCAGCTCGCGGAGGCTCTCCTCGCTTTCGCCCGTCTTGAGGTCGAGGAGCAGCTCGACCATCATAGGGACCATCACATCCACCCAGCCCGACCGGATCAGGGAAATCGTGCCGTCAAAGTCGAAGAGGACGACCCGGGCGTCCCGCGCGGACACACCCGGACGAAGGCGTTCAAGCATCTCATCTATTTTGGCATGGGCGGAGCGGGCGCCCGCTTACGGCTCTGGCGCGGCGTCTTTGGAGTTATCGAGCCCCATCTGCGAGAGCCGGTAGCGGAGCGCGTTGCGGGTCAGCCCGAGCAGCCTGGCGGCCTGGCTCTTGTTGCCGGCGGCGCGGCGCAAGGCCTCGCGGATAATCGACTGTTCGTAGTCGTCGAGCGACATCCCTTCCGGGAGAAAGGCGTCCGCGGAAGCCTGCTGCCGGACTCGCTGCGCGGTGTCGAGATGGATGTCCGCCGCATCCAGCCGCTCGCCCTCCGAAAGCACCAGGCTGCGCTCGATGATGTTTTCCAGCTCGCGCACGTTGCCCGGCCAGTGGTAAGCCATCAGCTTCTGGATCGCTTCCTCGGAGATCGATCGCACACGGCTGCCGTTCACCGCCGCCAGTTTTTTCACGAAATGCTCGGCCAGGAAGGGAATATCCTCCGGCCGCTCGCGCAGAGGCGGAATATTCATCGGCACCACGTTCAAGCGGTAGTAAAGGTCCTGGCGGAAGGTGCCCTGCTCGAGCGCGGCGCGCAGGTCCTGATTGGTTGCGGCGACGATCCTCACGTCGATGTGGAGCGTCTTGTTGCTGCCCAGCCGCTCGAACTCGCGCTCCTGGAGCACGCGCAGCAGCTTGACCTGGATGGCCGGGGGAACGTCGCCGATTTCGTCGAGGAACGCCGTGCCGGTATCGGCCTGTTCGAAGCGGCCCGGCTTGGAGGTGTTGGCGCCGGTGAAAGCGCCCTTCTCGTAGCCGAACAGCTCGCTCTCCATCAGGTTTTCCGGCAGCGCCGTGCAGTTGATCTTCACGAACGGCCGGTCGCGCCGGGGGGAATGGTAGTGAATGGCGCGCGCGATCAGGTCCTTTCCTACTCCGCTCTCGCCGGCGAGCAGCACCGTGGCCCGCGATGGCGCCACGCGCTCGATGGTGGCGAAGATTTCCTGCATGGCGTTGCTGCGGCCGATGATGTTATCGAACTCGTAGCGATAACCCAGCTCCTCGCGCAGCTTGCGGTTCTCGTCCTCGAGCGCGCGCATATCGAGCGCTTTGCGGATCACCGCCATCAGGTGATCCAGGGAGAAGGGCTTCAGCAGGAACTCGAAGGCGCCGGCTTTCATCGCCTCGACCGCGGTCTCGACGGACCCGAAGGCCGTCATGACGAGGATCGGCGTGCGCGTGTTCTGGCGGCGGATCAAGCGGATGAACTCGAGCCCGTTCATTCCGGGAAGGCGCAGGTCGGTCAGGATCAGATCGGCGCGGTCGGCGAGTTTCAGGCCATCCTCGGCGGTCGCGGCCTGGTCCACCTCGAAATCGGCGGAGCGGAGCTGTAGTTCGAGAACCCGCCGCAGCTTGTCCTCGTCTTCGATAATCAGGATGCGCGATTTCATGCCCTTAGCAGGGCGGCATTGCGCCTCCGGCGCAGCAGCCCACCCGCCACGGGAGCGGGTTCAGTCAATCCTTGTCACCGGAAAGGATGTGCGGTGAATCAGCCCTTCCTCGCCGGCAGAAACACGCGGAAAACGCTGCCCTTGCCCGGCTCGCTTTCGACTGACATTTTACCGCCGTGCAGATCCACGATTTTCGAAACGATGGCCAGGCCCAGGCCGACGCCTTCCTTTTTCGTAGTGAAAAACGGGTTGAAGATGTTCTCGAGGTGCTGAGGCTCGATCCCCGAGCCGCGATCGATGAACGAGATCTCGACGTTTCCGCCAAGGGCCCGCGTCTTCACGGTAACCTCGCCTCCCGGCGGCGTCGCTTGCGCCGCGTTGAGCAGCAGATTATGGAAAACGCGCTCCAGGAGCTCCGCATCGAACGCGAACGGCCGCACGTCCGGGGAGTAATTGCGGTAGACGGTCACCTGATAGCGCGCGATGTCGCGCTCGAGCTGCGCGATCGCGCGATCCAGCACCCGGTCCAGCTCGGCCACTTGCGGCTTGAGCTCGAGAGGGCGCGCAAATTCGAGGAAGCGCGTCACCAGCGAATTCGTGCGGTCCACTTCCGAGGAAATGAAACCCGCCAGCTCCCGCTCGATCGCGCTCCCCTCGGGAACCTTGTTCAGAAGCATCTCGGCGGAAGCCCGGATTGTGCCGAGCGGGTTCCGCAACTCGTGCGCGAGCCCGGCCGAGAGCTGCCCGAGGGCGGCGAGCCGCTCGGACCGCCGCACGGCGGCTTCCGCCTCTTGCAGGCTCCGGTTGGCCTCGGCGAGCTGGCCGGCCACCGCTTGCGCCCGGCGGGCCTCGATGCGGAGCGCTTCGGCCAGCCGTTGCGCGAGATAGCCGATCACGGCCAGGAAGACGAGCCGCAAGCTCAGCTCCGCGATCTCCTCGGGGGGGATGGTGTAGAGTTCCCAGTCGATGCGCAGCAGGAAAGCGAGATAGGCGCCGCAGGCGAGCACGGTAAACAGCAAGGTCCCGCCTGCCCCGAGTGTCGTCGCCGCCGAGACCACGGGAACCAGCAGGATCCAATAGTAGCTGCTGTTCACCCCGTGGGTCTGTTGGATGATGATGTACCCCAGCGCGAGCTTCAGGAGGTTCGCCAGCACGCTGCCGCGGGGGGGCTGAAGCAACCGGACTTTCTCTTCGAGCACCTGCACCCCAGCCAGCAGGAAGAGCAGCAGGATGAAGCGAGGCTCGCGGTCGGGGCCGGCCGCGGCCATGATGGCGAACAGCGCCAGCCACACCAGATCGTGCAGGCGAAGCCACTGATTCCACCGGGACGGGGTCACGCAGCCATCTTAGCTCCGAACTGTGGCAGAATATGAAATTCGCCTCACGGTGGACATGAGTTACCCAGAACCCCCCAGCAACCCAGGCCCGCAAGCGCGGCCCGCTCAAGAAGCGTCGTTCGGAGACATCCTTTCCGAGTTTGAGACGCACCAGCACCGGCCGGAGGGCGGAGGAGAAAGCCGGAAGGGCGCGGTCATCGCGGTTTCGAGCGATTCGGTTTATGTCGATATCGGTTTCAAGACCGAGGGCGTCATCGCGCTCGACGAATTCCGGGACGCGGTCGGCAATCCCGACGTGAAGACCGGCGACCAGGTCGAGGTCTCGGTTCGCGGACGCAGCTCCGAGGGCTACTACCTCCTTTCGAAGATCAAAGTGGAGCGGCCGAGGGACTGGTCCGGACTCGAGAAGGCTTTTGCCGATAAGCTCGCGATCGCCGGCACGGTCACGGCGAGCATAAAGGGCGGCCTGAGCGTGGATGTCGGCGTGCGGGCGTTTTTGCCCGCTTCCCGCAGCGGCGCGAAGACCCCGGCCGAGATGGAGCAGCTTGTCGGCCAGGAGATCACCTGCCGGATCATCGAGCTGGATACGACGAAGGAAGACGTCGTGGTGGATCGCCGCTCGATTCTCGAAGAGGAGGAGCTGCGCGGGCGCCAGCAGCGCTTCGACGCGATCGAGGAAGGCGCGATCGTTCGCGGCGCCGTCCGCACCCTCACGGATTTCGGCGCGTTCCTCGACCTCGGCGGAATCGACGGCCTGCTGCACGTTGCCGATATCTCGTGGGGGCGGGTGAACAAGCCGTCGGACGTGCTCAAGGTGGGCGACGAGCTCGAGGTCAAGGTGTTGAAGGTGGACCGCACGTCGCGGCGCATTTCGCTCGGTCTCAAGCAGATGAGCCCCGATCCGTGGTCCGCGGCCGAGGAGAAGTACAAGGTGGGCGGGCGCGTGAAGGGGAAGGTCACGCGAGTGGCCGAGTTCGGCGCGTTCGTCGAGATGGAGCCCGGCGTGGAAGGCCTGATTCGCATGGCCGACCTCACGTGGTCGCGCAAGGTTCGCAAGCCGGAAGACGTGGTGAAGCCGGGGGAACTCGCCGAGGTCGTAATTCTCAACGTGAGCGCGGCCGACAAGCGCATCGGGCTGGGTCTGAAGCAAACGCTGGACGACCCGTGGGACGAAGCGGTCAAGAAGTTCCCCGTGGGCAGCGTAGCCGAAGGGCGCCTGGTGAGCCTTTTGAAATTCGGCGCGTTCATGGAGCTTGCCGAAGGCGTCGAGGGCATGATCCACATCGGCGATATCACCAACGAAAAGCGGATCAATCACCCGCAGGACGTTCTGAAGCCCGGGGAAGTGGTGAAGGCGCAAGTGCTCGAAATCGACAACGAGCGGAGGCGCTTCCGTCTCGGAATCAGGCAACTGCAGCCGACAACCGCCGACGAGTACATCGCCGAGCACAAGCCGGGCGACGTGGTGAGCGGGCGCGTGGTGGACGTCGCGAAGGGCTGCGCCAAGGTGGAATTGGGCGAGGGTCTGTTCGCCGTCTGTGCGCTTCCGAAGGAACGGAAGGCGAAGGACCAGCCGGAAACGGCCGCCGGCCGGCCGGATGTTTCGTCGCTCTCGGCGATGCTCGCGGCGAAGTGGAAGCAAGGCCCCGCGGCCGTGGCCGGCTTGGGTCCCGAACCGGTTCGCGCCGGACAGGTGCGGACGTTCCGGATCACCACTCTCGATGCCGCGTCCAAGCGGGTCGAGATCGAACTGGCGGGCTAAGCCTTGCGAGTCAAGACGTCCATCACACTTCCCGCGGACCTCCTGGACCGGGTTGACCGGATGGACTCCAACAGGTCCGCCTTCCTGGAGCGGGCTGCGCTTGTCTATCTTGCTCGCCTGGAGCAATCCCATCGGGATCGCAGGGACATCTCACTTATCAACCGTCACGCCCGGCGCTTAAACCGCGGAGTCCGCTGGAGACCCTCGAATACCAGAAGCTGCCGTGAAGCGTGGCGAGATGTACTTGGTGCAGAAGTTCGCCGTAAGAATCACGTGGATTCGGGTGTCGAGTCGCAGACTTTAGTCCTTGTCGGTGCCAAGACGACCTTCACACATGAGGCACCCCATCAGGTATTTGGGATATACTTGTTGCGCTATGGCTTTGCCTCGCCTCACCATCAACTTCCTCGAAGATAGCGCATACGCGCTGCGCCGGATCACCCCATCCAACACGAAGCTTGAGTGCCTCGTTTCCTCTCGTTCCGCGTTACCCAGAAGCCTCGGGAATAACGAAATTCGCAAATATCTCGACGTGCCGGGTGTGTACTTGCTCGTCGGACCACCGAAGAACTCAGGCGATATTGTAACCGACTCTATGTCGGACAGGCTGACAGCGTTGCCGACAGGCTGGACAACCACCTCAGGGACGACGGCAAAACGTGGTTCCGAACAGTCATTGTCATCAAGCGGCCGGATGACGAACCCTTGAATCTTAGCCAATGCAAATTCTTGGAATCGAAGCTATGCGTACTCGCCTCAAGGGCGTGTACATGCGAGCTGACCAACAAGAATGCCCCGCAGCCTCCCTTACTTGCGGAGGCCGAAGAGAGCGAGACAAAGGACCTCTTAGAAAAGGCGATTGTGATCGTGGGAGCGCTTGGTTGGAACTTTTTCGAACCGCCCAAGGAAGTGAGCAAGCCGTCCGAACCGCCCGAGCCACCATTGCCTGCTAATTTGCAGCAGTTGTTCGAAGGGCTTCGACGGGCGGTAACTGGACCGACTCTCCCAAAGGCCGAGGGGTACTGGACTCGCACACCGGACTATCGTGTAAAGGTTGTCAGCGGCGGCGACTTCCGGGTGTTCGTTAGAATCTGTTGGGCCAAAAATTGGCTCCGCGTCAAATTGAAAGATGTGGAAAATTTCAAGATAAGCGATTTGGCAGACTTGGAGAAGCACCGCGACAAGACTCAGGCGGCCTACAACAAGGCCGAAAAGTACCTTCAGCGAGGCAAGTGATACCGGCTGATTCCGGCGCTGGGTCACCAAGCCGCAACCGCCCTACTTCGTAATCGCCCGCATGCGCTCTTCCAGCGAGCGGCGGAACGCCCCTCGTGCTCTATGGCTTGACTCTGCGTACCAAAAACGATACACTACGCTTTGGTTCCGGGTTTCAAGCTCCTGCCGGCCTACTTCTATCGCTCCGATAATGGCCGCTAGCCGGTGCACGAATGGTTGCGGAGAAGAGGGGGGATCGGATGAAGAACAAAAATATCGGGTCATCCTTCGATAGCTGGCTCCGGGAGGAGGGCTCCTACGAGGAGGTCACCGCGACCGCCGTCAAACGGGTGCTCGCCCGGCAGGTCGAAGCCGCCATGAAGGAGAAGCGGTTTTCCAAAGCCGAAATGGCGCGCAGGATGCACACCAGCCGCGCCGCCCTCGACCGGCTGCTCGACCCCGAATACGACGCCGTCACATTGAACACCCTGCGCAAAGCCGCCGCGGCTGTGGGCCGCGGACTTCGGATCGAGCTCGTTTGAGAGCCGGTGAACCCTACCCTGTAATCGCCCGCACGCGCTCTTCGAGCGATTGGCGGAACGCGTCGTCCTGGACCGACTCCAGGTTGATGCGGACGTTCGCGAGCGTTCCGGCCCGCGCCGCCGCCGCCAGCGCGCGGGCTGTTTCCAGGTCGGAAGAAAACCGCGCCGGTGCTTCGCGTTGCAACGCCTCTAGCCGCGCTTCCAGTTTCCACACGCGCTCGGCCGTTTCCATGGGCACCGCCGCGGCTTGGTGGAGCGCTTGCTCGACATAGGGCGCCCGCGTGTCCTTGGGCATCCGGTAGGCGGCCATCACCGCGCTGAAAGCTTCGGCGTCGCGCACGACCGCCGCGGCCAGATACCGCCGGTCGTCCTCGAACGCGCTGCCGTCGCGTTTAGCGATAGCCGAGATCATCGCGCCGAGCGCCGCGGCCATCGCGCCCGCAGCCGCCGCCGCGCTGCCTCCGGCCGGCGTCGGAGCCGCGGCCGCCAGCGCGTCCAGAAAGCCGTTCAGCCCGCCCCCGGTAACCGCTTCCGCAAGCCGGTTCTCGAAGACCACTTCCGGCCGGAAGTTCTCGCAGCGGAGGAAATATTCGGCCGCCATTTCGAGCGCCTTCTTCGGAATCAGGCCGACGATCTCGCTCCCCACAATCGACGCGCCGTATCGCTCCGCCTCCGCGCGCACCGTCTCGAACACCTGGTGCACGGGCGTCTGCTCGAAGTCGGTGAGGTTCATCGAGACCTGCGCGAGATTGCGGGACGTGAGCGGCACGCCCATGGCCTTCACGTACCGGAATCCGCCCGAAGAAAACCGGATCGCCTTGGCGATGCGTTTGGCAATCTCGACATCCGGCGTATTCAGGTTGATGTTGTACGCGATCAGGAACTTTCGCGCGCCGACCACCGTCGCGCCCGCGGTCGCGTGCAGCCGCGGCTCGCCGATATCGGGAGCGCGGCCGGGGTTGGTCAGGATCTCCTCGCGCAAGCCCTCGAACTGGCCGCGCCGGATGTCCTCGAGATTCACGCGCTCGGGCCTGCGCGCGGCAGCCTCATAAAGGTAGACGGGGACCTGGTAGCGGCTCCAGATCTGGGCGCCAACCCGCTCGGCGATCCGCACGCACTCCTCGATCGTGACGCCCTCGACAGGGATGAACGGGACGACGTCGGCCGCCCCAATGCGCGGGTGCACGCCGCTGTGGCGATTGAGGTCGATCAGCTCGACGGCTTTGCCCACCGCGCGCAGGGCCGCCTCGCTCACCGGCTCAGGCCCACCGGCGAAGGTCAGGACCGAGCGGTTGTGATCCGCATCCAGCTCCTGATCGAGCAGCGCCACGCCGGGCACGGAACGTACCGCATCCACCAGCGCCGCAACCTTGGCGGCATCGCGCCCTTCCGAGAAATTCGGGACGCACTCGATCAGCCTTCCGGCCATGCAATGTCCCCTTCCCGATACAGCACCCGGCCCTTCTTGATCGTCATGGCGACCAGGTTCACCCCGAAATGATACGGGATTTCGCGGTAGTCGGGAACGTTGAGGATCACCAGGTCGGCGTCTTTGCCGGCTTCGACGGTACCGGCGCGGTCTGCGCAGCCGAGCGCGTGCGCCCCGTTGACGGTAGCGGCGGCGAGCGCCTCGGCGGGCGTCATCCGCATCTGGGAGCACGCCAGCGACAGGATCATCGGCATGCTGTAGGTGGGGCTCGTGCCGGGGTTGAAATCTGTCGCGAGCGCTACGGCAACACCGGCCTCGATCATTTTGCGCGCCGGCGGGTAGCGCTCCAGGCCAAGGTGGAACGCCGCGCCGGGCAGCAGCGTCGCGACGGTCGCGGAGCCGGCGAGCGCGCGGATATCCTCCTCGCCGGCATAGTCCAGGTGGTCGGCGCTGGTCGCGCCCAATTCCACGGCCAGCCTGGCGCCGCCGGTGTGCGAGAACTGCTCGGCGTGAATCTTCAGTTGAAATCCGAGGCCGCGCGCCGCTTCCAGGTAGCGGCGCGCCTGCGCCACGGTGAACGCTCCTTGTTCACAATACACATCCACAAAGCGCGCCAGCTTCCGGCGGCGAATCTTCGGCATGAGGTAGGAGCACGTCCAATCGATGTAGTCGTCCGCCCGCCCGCTGTATTCCGGCGGCACCACGTGGGCGCCCAGGTACGTAGGCACCAACCCGAGCGGCTTGCCGTTCAGCGCCCGCACCGCGCGCAAGGTCTTTCGTTCGCCCGTCTCGTCGAGACCGTAGCCGGATTTCGCTTCCAGCGTCGTCGTGCCATGGCGGACAAAGCCGCCGAGCGTGCGCCGCGCCTGGAGCACGAGCCTGCGAATCGGCGTCTGCCGCACCGCGCGTACGCTGGTGAGGATTCCGCCGCCCGCCTCGGCGATCTCGAGGTAACTGGCGCCGGCCAGCCGCATCTCGTATTCCGCCAGCCGCGCCGGACCGCAAATCAAGTGGGTGTGGCTGTCGACAAAGCCCGGAATCACCACGCGGCCGCTTGCGTCAATCTCCGTCGCCTGGCGCGCCGCGGTCAGATTCTCCACGCGGCGGCTTGGGCCGAGCGCCGTGATCACGCCGTCCTCGACGAGGACCGTGCCATCCTGAATCACGCCGAGTTCCCGCAATGTGGTCCCGCGGCGCGGACTCGCGGGCCCGCGCAGGGTGATGAGCTGCCTGGCACCGCGCACCAGTAGTGTGGTGGTGTCTTTCTTCATTCGCTAGAGTCGGGGCTGCAACACTATTCTTGCATTGGTGCTCGCAGACCCGCGCTCTTGGCGAACTCGATTGCGTCCTGGTACCCAGCGTCCACATGGCGTAGTACGCCCAGTCCCGGATCGCAGGTCATGACCCGCTCGAGGCAGCGCGCCGCCAGCGCGGCGCCATCGGCGACCGTAACCTGACCGGCGTGTATCGAGTAGCCGATGCCGACTCCGCCGCCGTTGTGGAACGAGACCCAACTCGCACCGGCAGCGGTGTTCAGCAGGGCGTTGAGAATGGGCCAGTCGGCGATGGCGTCGCTCGCGTCCCGCATGGCCTCGGTCTCGCGATAGGGAGAAGCGACCGAGCCGCAGTCCAGGTGGTCGCGCCCGATCACGATGGGCGCTTGCAATTCGGCGCTCGCTACCATGCGGTTCAGCTCGAGCGCGAAACGCGCGCGCTCGCCGTAGCCCAGCCAGCAGATGCGGGCCGGCAGCCCCTGGAAATGAACGTGCCGGCGGGCGAGCGTGATCCAGCGGGTCAGGATTTCGTTGGCCGGGAAGAGGCGGCAAATCGCAGCGTCGGTCGCGGCGATATCCGAAGGCTCTCCCGAAAGCGCCACCCAGCGGAACGGCCCGCGGCCTTCGCAAAACATCGGCCGTATATACTCCGGGACGAAGCCGGGAATGGTGAACGCGTCCGCGACGCCCCGGTCGGCCGCCATGCGCCGTATGTTGTTGCCGTAATCGAAGGTCACCGCGCCGAGCCGCTTCAAATCCAGCATGGCGCGCACGTGGGTGGCGATGGAATCCAGGGCGCGCTCGACGTACTCGCGCGGGTCGCGCGCGCGGAGCTCGGCCGCCGCCTCCACCGTATAACCCGCCGGGACGTAGCCGTTCAGCGGATCGTGGGCGCTGGTCTGGTCGGTCAGCAGGTCGGGAACAACGCCGCGCCGCACCATTTCGGGCAGCACCTCGGCGCAGTTGCCAACCAGGCCGACTGAGAGCGCGGTCTTCTCCTGCGCCGCCTTGCGAAGAATTCCCAGCGCCTCGTCGAGGCTGCCGGCCAGGCGGTCGCAGTAGCCGGTCTTCACGCGGCGCTGAATGCGCTGGGGATCCACTTCGACGCAGAGGAATGCGGCGCCGTTCATCGTCGCGGCCAACGGCTGCGCGCCGCCCATCCCGCCCATTCCGCCCGTGACCACCAGCCTGCCGGTGAGCGAACCGCCGAAGTGTTTGCGCGCGGCCGCGGCAAAGGTCTCGTAAGTTCCCTGCAGGATGCCCTGCGTTCCGATGTAGATCCAGCTTCCGGCGGTCATCTGGCCGTACATGATGAGACCGAGCTTCTCGAGCGCGTGAAAGTGCTCCCAGTCGGACCAGCGCCCCACCAGGTTCGCATTCGCGATGAGCACGCGCGGGGCCTCCTCGTGCGTACGAAACACGCCAACCGGTTTGCCCGATTGCACCAGCAGCGTCTCATCGTTTCCGAGCGCCTGCAACTCGCGCACGATGGCATGGAAGCAAGGCCAGTCGCGCGCCGCTTTGCCCGCCCCGCCGTAGACGACAAGATCCTGCGGGCGCTCGGCGACCTCCGGATCGAGGTTGTTCATGAGCATCCGCATCGCCGCTTCCTGCCGCCAGCCTTTGCACTGGAGCGTGGAGCCCCGCGGAGCCCGGATCGCTTGCGCCATGCCTTCAATCTAGCTCTACCGCGGCACACGCGCGCGGCTCCCGTACTACACTAATCCCCAGTGTCCGAGCGCAAACGAAACCGCCCACTGAAAACCCTGCAGCGCGTCATTTCGAAAGCCGGACTGGGTTCGCGAACCGAGGCCCGGAAGTGGATCGGCGCCGGACGCGTGCGGGTGAATGGGAAGCTCGTCCGGACTCCCTATCGGTGGGTAGATCTCGAACGCGACCGCGTGAGTCTCGACGGCAGGTCCGTCCGCGGCGGCGAGAAAATCTATCTGCTGCTCTACAAGCCCAAGGGCTACCTGACCACCTACAAAGACCCGGAGGGACGTCCGACGATTTATGACTTGCTCGAGGATGTCGGGCAGTTTGTGGTTCCGGCCGGGCGCCTGGACCTGGATACGAGCGGCCTGCTGCTAGTCACCAACGACACGCAGTTTGCCGAGCGGGTTACGAACCCGGAATACAAGGTGCCCAAGACCTATCTGGTGAAGACTGCGAGCCGCTTGAGCGACGCGGATCTCGATCGCCTGCGCTCGGGCGTCGAACTGAAGGACGGGCCGGCGAAATCCGCGATGGTCACGCGCCTGCGCGACTCCGGGGACCACACGTTTCTCGAGATCGCGATCAGCGAGGGCCGGAACCGCCAGGTGCGCCGAATGATCGAGGCAGTTGGCAGCCGCGTACTCAAGCTGGTGCGAACGGCGATAGGGCCGATTCAGATCGGAACGCTTGCGATCGGCAAGCACCGGCCGCTGACGCCCGCCGAACGGAAGGCGCTCACCGTTTCGCGCGCGTGAACCGCCGGGGATCGACGGCGGGAGCTTGCGGCGACAGCCGGGCATCCGGTACGGGATCGCCCAGGCTCGCGACAATGGGGATCACACCCGCCCAGATGGGCAGGCTGTAGTCTGCTTCGTCATCGAGCGGCGGGCCGGTGCGCACCTTGGCGGATACTTCGTCCAGTTCGAGCGCCACCACCCCGGTGCTTTGCAGTTCCTGCGCGGTGGGCTGGCGAACCTCTTCCCAACGGCCCGGCAACAGATGATTGGTGACTGCGCGGAGCGCCGCTCTCTTCTCGTCCGGATCGGTCACCAGCCGCCCCTTGCCCAGCATCACCACGGAGCGGTAGTTCATCGAGTGATGGAAGGCGGAGCGCGCCAACACGAAAGCATCGACCAGAGTTACCGTCACGCACAGATCGAGAGCCTGCGCGGCCGCACGCACCAGACGGTTCGCGGCGGACCCGTGGAGGTAGATCCGGCCGCTGGCGCGCCCATATCCCATGGGGATGACGAAGGGCTGCCCGTCCAGGACGAACCCGGCATGGCAGAGATAGCCCTCGTCGAGAATCGCATAAATTTGCGCTTTGTCATAGACGGCGCGCTTGGGCAGCCGCCGCACCTGGGTCCGGCTGGTGGGAATGAAGTGATCCATGCCTTCTCCCACTATAACCGCAAGCGCCGCGAATGCCTCCCCGGTATGCTTCAATAGAAGTCCTCGATGCCGTATACCAAGCCTGTTGTTGCGTTGATTGGCGCTGTTGTTTGCCTGGGTATTCCGGGTTCCGGTGCCGCTGCCCAGAGCACGCCGGCGCCGCCCTATCTGGGCGTGTCCTATTATCCCGAGACCGCCGGAGACAACCTGGACCGCGATGTCAAGCGGATGCGCGAGATAGGGATCAACCATGTGCGCTTCGGCGAATTCGCCTGGGGCCTGGAGGAACCGCGCGAGGGAGAATACGACTTTTCTCTCCGGGAGCGCGCGCTCGCCAAATTTGCCCGAGCCGGAATCGGGGTGGTGCTGTGTACCCCAACCGCTGCTCCTCCGCTTTGGCTGTGCGAAAAGCATCCGGAGATTCTGCGTGTAAACGAACTGGGATTCCCGCAGCTTGGGGGCCGGCGCGAGGTCTGCCCCAATTCGGAAGTCTACCGGGAGTACAGCCGCCGCGTCACGGAAGCCTTGGGGAAACGCTTCGGCCACCAGCCGGGCGTGATTGCCTGGCAGCTCGATAACGAATTCTACGGGGAATGTTTTTGTCCCCGCTGCGAGCGCGCTTTCCATGTTTGGCTCAAGCGCCGCTACGGAAGCATCGAGGAGCTGAACCGGGCCTGGCTCAGCGTCCTGTGGAGTCAGCAATACCAATCTTTCGATCAGGTCCCTCTGCCCAACCCCAATCGGATTCATCCCAGCCCGCATCCGTCGTTGGTGCGCGCCTATCTACAGTTCATGAGCGACAGCTATGTATCCTTCGCCAACGAGCAGGCCGGCATCCTGCGGAAGTATACGAACCTGCCGATCACGACCAACGCTCACACTCCGAAATATCAATTGATCGACAACGGCGACCTGTTTCGCCACCTGGACCTGGTTTCGATGGACTGCTACGCCGGGGCCGCCGACCTGGTTCGCTACGCGTTTGAAGACGATTGGATGCGCGGCATGGGGAAGCCCTTCTGGCTTGCGGAAACGGAGTCGTCCGATGCGGGCGACATCGCGGTTGCCGATCAGACGGTGTACGTTGATGCGCGTGGGGCGCTGCGCGCCAAGATCTGGCTCAACTACGCCTTGGGCGCCGAGGCGGTGAGTTTCTGGCACTGGAGGCAGCATTGGGCTGGCCAGGAGCTGGAGCACGGCGGGCTGCTCTATCCCTGGGGCGACGAGGCTCCGAACACCGGAGAGATACGCCAGGTAGGCCGGGAGCTGGCGCAATATGGCGCCTGGCTGAGGGCGACGAAGCCCCGTCCCGCCGCGGTTGCGATGCATCACACACAGGAATCGCTACTGACCTTCAAGGCGACGCCGGTCGTGGCCGGTTTCGAGTACGACAAGGCGATCGCCGAATTCCACCGTGCGCTGGTGGAGCTTGGCGTCCAGCGCGACGTGATCCTGCCCGATGCGCCTGTTTCCGGATACCGCACCGTGTTCTCGCCCTACCTGCCTACGGTCGATACGGCATTGCTTCAACGGATGCAGCGCTTCGTCGAAGACGGCGGAACCTGGGTGCTCGGTCCGCTCTCGGCTTTTCGCACGGCGGATGCAACCGCGCACCGCGATGCCGCCTACGGAGCGGCTCTCGAACAATGGATGGGGGTACACGTGCGCGACAGGCTGCCGCCCCTCGGGGTCACACGGCTGGCCGCTGACGGCGGTTCGTTTGCCTGCCGGTGGTGGTGCGATGCCTACGAGCCCGGACCTTCTCACGCGGTCTGGGCCCGCTATTCCGGCGGCGCCCTGGATGGCTTGCCGGCGGTCGTCGAGGCGCGGATCGGCAAGGGCAGAGTGATTCTGCTCGGCACCCTACCGGAGGACGCCTGGCTGAAGCCGCTGCTGCGGAGGATTGCCGGCGAAGCCGCGGTCGAAACCGGCCCGGGCGTGGTCGCCGTCGAACGGGTCAACCGGAAGGGCGAGCCCGCCGGATGGATTGCGGTGAATACCGCGCCGCAACCCGGGACGCTACGCCTGCCCGGCCAGGAAACGCGTGAGTTGCCCGCGTATGAAGTAGTCATCTTCCCGGCGGACGCCGGACTTTCGCACTAGGATAGAGAAATGCCCAAACTCACGCGTCGTGAATTCGCGGTCGCACTGCAGCTTCCGGCCATAGCGCCGGCTCTCGGAACCTTGAGATCATTCGGCCCCTCGGACCGTCCGCCTCGCAAGGTTATCGTAGGCACTGTGATTCAGTACTACGGCGGCGGCAAATATCCTGGCGTGGAAGCCCGGCTGGCGGAACTCGTGAAAATCATCGACCGCGTGGCGGAGGAATCCAGGAAACAGTATGGCCGGGGCCCCGACCTCGTAGTCTTGCCGGAGCTCATCGTAACTCGCGAGGCGCCCGGTCCGCTGCCATTCGAGGGCAGCGTCCGAAAGACGTTTTCCGAGACCGCTGTCCGTCATCACTCGTACATTGTCGTGCCGATGGCCCTGCTCGAGGACGGCAAGGATTACAACGCCGCCGTGCTGGTGGGCCGCCGCGGAGAGGTAGCGGGCATCTACCGGAAGCTGCACCTGGCGGTCGTGACGGGGTCGGACTCCATGGAGGGCGGCAGGACACCGGGCAAGGAAGTTCCGGTATTCGAGTGCGACTTCGGCAAGGTGGGGGCGCAGATTTGCTTCGACATGGAGTTCGATTACGGCTGGGATGAACTCGCGCGCCAAGGGGCGGAGCTGGTCGTCTGGCCGAGCGCGTCGCCGCAAACGGCGCGTCCCGCGTCGCGGGCCCTGCAACACGGGTACTACATAGTGTCCAGCACGCCGCGCCACAACGCCTCCGTGTTCGAACCTACCGGCAGGATCGCCGCTCAGGTGAAAGCGCCCGAGCGCATCCTCGTCACGGAGGTGGATCTCAGTTATGCCATTCTGCCGTGGAGTCCGCAGTTGCGGAACGGCGCCACCCTGGCCGAGAAGTACGGCGATAAAGTGGGATTCCACTATTACGAGGAAGAGGATCACGGCATTTTTTGGTCCAACGATTCGAAGATTCCCATCGGCCAGATGACTCGCTCCGTGGGGCTGCCCGACGCACGGTCGGAACTCAGCCGCGTCCGAAAGCTCTACCACAAGGCCGGCGTGCCCTCGTACTGACAGGTCGCCCGGAAGGAATGCGGCCGCGGGCGACGGGCGCCGCGCTAAGCCGACTGGACCGGATATCTCGCAAGGTACGTATGAACTTCAAAACCATTGCAATCCACGCGGGGCATAAGCCCCGGGAGCATCTCGGCGCGGTCATGACGCCGATCTATCAGACGTCCGCCTTCGCCTTTCAGGGAGTGAAACAGCCGGGGCCGTTCGAGTATTCCCGAAGCGGAAACCCGACCCGGCAGGCGCTGGAGCGCTGCCTGGCCGCGCTCGAGGGAGGCACTGCCGGCTTCGCTTTCGCGACCGGCATGGCCGCCGAAGCAACGCTGCTGATGCTGTTCAGCGCGGGCGACGCCGTGGTGGTACACAACGATCTGTATGGCGGCACGTACCGCCTGTTTCAATCCGTCTTCGCGAGCAAACAGATTCGCGCGGATTACGTGGATCTCCGCGATCCCGCGGCCTTGCGGGCCGCGCTGGGAAAGGGGGCGAAAGCCGTCTGGATCGAGTCGCCCACCAACCCGTTGATGAACCTGGTGGACCTTCGCGCGGTGGCGGACCTAGCGCATGAATACGGCGCCATCGCCATCTGCGACAACACGTTTCTCTCGCCCTACTTTCAGCGGCCGCTCGAACTGGGCGTCGATGTGGTCACGCATTCGACCACCAAATACATCAACGGCCACTCGGACGTAGTCGGAGGAGCGGCCGTCGTGGCCGATCCGCAACTTGCCGAGAAGATCGGCTTCCTGCAGAACGCGATGGGCACCTGTGCCGGACCGCAGGACTGCTTCCTGGTTTTGCGCGGATTGAAAACGCTGGCACTGCGCATGGAAGAACACAACCGAAATGCGCTTGCGATTGCCCGATGGCTCGAACGCCATCCGAGGATCTGCGCGGTGCTACATCCGGGGTTGGAGAGCCACGCGCAGCATCAGCTCGCGTTGCGGCAGATGAGCGGCTTCGGAGGAACCTTTTCCTTCCGCGTGAAAGGCGGAGAGGAGGAGGCGATGCGGCTTCTCGGCCGCGTCCGGATTTTTACGCTGGCCGAGTCCCTGGGCGGAGTGGAGTCGCTTATCGAGCACCCGGTGACGATGACTCACGCCTCGGTGCCGCGCCAGGCCCTCGACCAAATGGGAGTCACGCCGGACCTGGTTCGCCTCTCGGTAGGTCTCGAAGACGTGCGGGATCTGATTGCGGACCTGGAGCAAGCGCTCGCCGGCGCATAACGGGCCAGCGCCGCAATGGCCTGAAATGATACACTGACGCGTTCATGCCGCTGCCGGACGAAGCAACGCGCAAGGAGGCCTGAATGCCTGCAATGTCGAGGAGAGAGTTCTTCAAGAATGCGGGGGCCGATGCCGCAGTGGCCGGGTTTCTAGCCACGGGCGCGCTACCGCTTCGCGCCAATCCGCTGGGCCTGCCCATCGGATGCCAGACCTGGCCGGTCAGGACTATGATTGCCAAGGATTTCCCCGGCACGATCAAAAATCTTGTCGCTGCCGGATTTCAGGCTGTGGAGCTGTGCTCGCCGGTGGGTTACGCCGATTCCGGCTTCGGCGGCCTTGCCAAATACAAGGGGAGCGAGATCCGAAGGATGCTTGAAGATCTGGGCGTACAGTGCGAGAGCTCTCACTTCGCCATCCAGGAACTGAGACAGAATCTGGCCGGCAGGATCGCCTGGGCCCAGGACGCCGGCTTGACTCAAATGCTTGTGCCCAGCCTCGAAGGGCCGCGGAACCCGACGCTCGATGACGTGAAGCGCGCGGCCGATGAATACAATAAAATGGCTGAACAATCGGCGCGGGCCGGCATCCAGCAGGGGCTTCACAACGAGGACTTCGAACTCACCACGGTCGACGGCAAGCGGACCTATGACCTGTTGTTCGATCTGCTCGATCCGAAACTGGTCAAATTCCAGTTCCAGATCTCCACGATCAGCCGCGGCTACGACGCAGCCGAGTATTTTATGAAGTACCCCGGCCGTTTCATCTCGATGCACGTGCAGGGCTGGAGAACGAGCACCAGGAAGATCACTGCGGTGGGGCAGGACTCGTTGGACTGGAAAAAGATCTTTACGGCGGCAAAAACGGGCGGGATCAAGAATTACTTCGTCGAAATGGATCTGAACCTGATGAAAGCCAGCGTTACCTACCTTCGCGCTCTCGAGGTTTGACAAGCCCTTAGCAGGGCGGATAGCGAAGAGCAATATGAGACAAATCATCAGCAGCTTCATCCTGGCAGGCGCGGCAGTCGTGGCGATGGCGGCGGATAATCCGATCGGCGTGATCGGCGGCGACCCGCTCGCACGGCTCGGCTTGCGGCGGGAGCAATTGCGCGAGAGTTCCCCGCAGCCGGCGGCGGTGCGTTTCGTGAAGAAGACGCAGTACCTCAACAACGCCCATGCCGTGGTCACCCACACCATGGACGATTCGGCGAAGCTGGTGCTCCGCGCGGTGGAATTGATGGACAAGTACGACATCAAGGCCACGCTGTTCGTCTCGACCCGGACGGGAGACATCGCGGAGATGTGGCCGGGCCTGCGAATGGCGATCGCCAACGGACACGAAATCGGCTCGCATTCTCGCACGCACACGTGCAGTTGGCCCGATACCGCGGCCTTCTGCGCAAAGACTTATACGGATACGGATTCGGAAATCATTGGCTCGCGGGACGACATTCTCAAGAATACCGATCAGCCTTACGTATGGGCCTTTTGCTACCCCTGCGGCCTATGCGCCACCAACCAGGCGGTTCATGAGATGCTCGCCCGTGCCGGATACCTGGTGGCGCGCAACTATCCCGACGAACCGCACGACGGCCACGTGGTCCCCAACCTCCAGACCTACGCCAAGGATTGGTACAACGCCGCCTACACGCAGGTGGTGCAGAAGGTCGGCGGGATCGCCAAGCATGGCAACACCGACGTCCCCACGCTCAACGCGAAGTTTGACGAGGTATACAAGCGGGGCGGCATCTACAGCTTCATGTCCCACTCGCAGTGGCTGGACTTCGGCCCCGACCAGTTCTATCAGCGGCACATGGCATACATCGGCGGCCGGCGCGATGTCTGGTACGTGCCCATGGGATTGCTCTATGCGTACAAGACGGTGGTGGACCGGACCCAGGTCCGGCCCGTGGAAGCTCCGGCGCAGGTGGCGCGCTTTGCGGTTTTCAACGATCTGGATCCGAAGATCTACCTGAACAGCATCACGCTTCAGTTCACCGCTCCGGCCAAAACGCGCGTATTCTCAAGCGGGAAACCGCTGGCCGAGCGCGAGACCGGCCTGACGGATCGTTGGGGCGACGAGTACTTCCGCCGCGAAGGGGAAACACTGTACGTCACGGTGCGGCCGAATACGATCCTGGAGTTTCGGTAAGGTAGGCCGTTTGCCGGCGCGAACGGCGCCGTGCTCAGATCCGCAGAAAAGTCCGGTTGCGATACAGGTAGTAGAGGCCCGCCCAAAGCAGCCCGACGGCCCCGAATGCCAGCAGGAACTCGCCCCCGATCCCAAGGTGCTTCGCGAGCCCCCCGAACAGGGCACTACTCGTGTGGCCGAAGTCGATGAAGTCCGGGGCCAGGTAGGCGACGATGGCATTCATGCCGATCACGGTGAAGAAGAAGGCCCAGCGCCGGTAGCCGAGCACGTCGATGATCCAGTAGAACAGCGCCAGCAGCAGCAAGCTCCACCCGGCCGCCCACAGCACCATGGAGCTGGTCCAGATGTGTTTGATGATCGGGGAAGGCAGGCTCCACAGCCATCCACCCGCCAAACAGGTCAGGCCCGAGACCGCCAGCACCAGAACCTTCCGGCGGCCCGGCAACCGTGCCCGCAGCAGGTGGCCTGCCAGAACGCCGATCAGGGTTGTGGCGCCGAAGCCCAGGCTGCTGAGAATCCAGGTGTACGGGGTGCGGTCCTGGAAGGGGCCAAGAAGCGCCTTGTCAATCCATATCGCCAGGTTGCCGTCCGGGGTAAGCACACCGGCGCCGTGTCCGGGAACCGGCACGAACGCCAGCAGCGCCCAGTAGGCCACCAGAAGCGCCCCGGTCAGCACGGCCTGCCAGCGCACCGGCAATTCCACCAGCGCAATGGCGGAGATGAGGTACCCGGCTGCAATGGCCTGCAGCGTATTGCAGTAGAGGTGGAGATTGCCCAGGTTGAACTCCAGGAGGTGTCCCTGCGCCGCCATGCCCAGGATGAACAGCACGACAAAACGATAGAGCACCTTGCGATAGATCGCGCCGCGGGAATCGCCGCGTTCGATGCGCTTGCCGACCGAGAACGGCATGGCCACGCCCACAATAAACAGGAACAAGGGCATGATCAGGTCCCACGCCACAAATCCCTCCCAGCGGACGTGCTCGAACTGGCGATCGAGCCACGCCGGCAGCGGGTTCGCGAACAGTTTGAAAAACGCCACCGCCAGGGGACCGCCGCCGACAATCCAGAACATGTCGAAGCCGCGCAGGGCATCGATCGAGGCGAGGCGTTCCGAAGGCTTGACCGCGCGCGAACCGCTGTCCGGGGGTTTGGTTTGATTCAGCGCCGGACTGCCTGCGGTGTGGTTCACGAACCCTCCCCAAGCCAAGACTCCATTATCTGCAAGCAGAGCGCCCGCCGGGGTCCGGGTTGCTCCGTGCCTAGTACTCTGCTGACCCGAAGTTCCTTTAGCACTCCCTCACGGCCGCGGCTCAGTGCTGGCTTTGCAAGGAGCCGCGCGCGTAAGCAAGCGGTTCAAGTTTCCTACATATACATTCCACCGTTGACGCTGATGACGTGGCCGGTGATGTACGAGGCGTCGTCGCTGGCCAGGAACTTCACCGCGGCGGCGACGTCCTCGGGCTTTCCGCCGCGCTTCAGCGCGATGCGGCTCAGCATGGCGTCCTTGACTTCCTGCGGCAGGACCGCCGTCATGTCTGTTTCGATGAAGCCTGGGGCCACCGCGTTCACCGTAATGTTGCGGCTGCCAACTTCCTGGGCCAGCGCCTTGGTCAGCCCGATAATGCCGGCCTTCGAGGCGACATAGTTCGCCTGTCCGGGATTGCCCGATTGGCCGACCACCGAAGCGATGTTGACGATGCGGCCCCAGCGCTCCTTCATCATGCCCAGCAGGACCTGCTGCGACGCGAAGAACGCGCCGGTGAGGTTGATGGAGAGCACGAAATCCCAGTCCTCTTTCTTCATGCGCACCGCCAGCCCGTCTTTGGTTACGCCCGCGTTATTGACCAGAATGTCGATGCGGCCGGCCTGTTTGAGCGCCGTTCCGAACGCCTCCTTGATGGAATCCTGCGACATCATATTGACGAACACGGGAAAGGCCTGGCCGCCCGCGGCGGTGATCTCGGCGGCGACCTTGTCGTTGTTTTCCGGCTCGTTCGACGCCACCACGATCTTCGCGCCGGCCGAAGCGAGCGCGAGCGCGATGGCTCTCCCGATTCCGCGGCTCGCGCCGGTTACCAAAGCAGTTCGATTGGTCATTTGTTCTCCAGAGTTTGAATGGCGGCGACCGGCGCCGCTTGAAGGGGCGAACTTTCAATGATAATAGAAAACAGTCATCCGCCATCAGCGATCGGTCGCCGGCATCGGACCGAAGCCTGGCGGCCGAAAGCCGACGCCCATGGCCTACACCGACCTCCGCGACTTCATTCGCGCTCTCGAAAGGGAGCGCGAACTCGAGCGAATTTCCTGCGAAGTGGATCCGGTTCTGGAGATCACCGGCTTTGCGGACCGGTCGGTCAAACGCGGCGGGCCCGCGCTGCTGTTCGAGAAGCCGAAAGGGTCGCGGATTCCGGTCCTGATCAATGCGTTTGCCAGTATGCGCCGCATGGAGATCGCTCTCGAAGTGGGATCTATCGCCGAAGTGGCGGCGCGTATTTCCGGCTTTCTCGAAATGCGGAGGCCGGAGGGGCTCATCGGCAAGCTCAAGCTGCTGCCGAAGCTCGCCGAAATCGGCTCGTTCTTCCCGCGCATGGTTTCGGACGGGCCATGCAAGGATATCGTCCGGCACGACGGGTTTTCCTTGTTCGAGTACCCGGTCCTGCACTGCTGGCCGCTCGACGCCGGGCGGTTCATCACCCTGCCACTGGTCTTTTCGAAGAACCCGGACACCGGCAAGCGGAACTGCGGAATGTACCGGATGCAGGTCTATGACGAGCGCTCGACCGGCATGCACTGGCAGACCCACAAGCAGGGGGCCGAGCATTTCCGGCGGATGGCCGCCGCGGGCGCCCGGACGCGGATGGATGTGGCCGTGGCGATCGGCGCCGACCCGGTCACCATGTTCTCCGCCGTGCTGCCGCTGCCGCCGGATCTGGATGAGATGCTCTTCGCCGGGTTCCTGCGCGGCGCCGCCGTCGAGATGGTGAAATGCGAGACCTCGGACCTCGAAGTCCCGGCTGAAGCCGAAATCGTGCTCGAAGGCTATGTGGACCTGGGCGAGTTGCGCATCGAGGGACCCTTCGGCGACCATACCGGCTACTATTCGCTCGAAGACGAATACCCGGTGTTCCACGTCACTTGCGTTACCCAGCGTAAGAAGCCTGTGTATGCGGCCACTATCGTCGGGCCGCCGCCGATGGAAGACTACTTTATGGGCAAGGCGATCGAGCGGATCTTTCTGCCCCTGATGCGCCTGCAATTGCCCGAGATCCGGGACGTCTCAATGCCCGCCGAGGGGGTCTTTCACAACCTCATGCTGGTTTCGATGCGGAAATCCTATCCCGGACACGCGCGCAAGGTGATGCACGCCCTCTGGGGAATGGGGCAGGCAATGTTTTCGAAGTGCATCGTCGTGGTGGACGAAGACGTGGACGTGCAGGACGTGCGCGAAGTGGCCTGGAGGGCTCTCAACAATATCGATCCCGAGCGGGACATCGAGTTCTCTCTCGGCCCCGTAGACTCGCTCGACCACGCCAGCCGGCTCGCCAACTACGGCTCCAAAATGGGCATCGACGCGACGCGCAAGTGGCCCGGCGAAGGCTTCACCCGCCCCTGGCCGGAAGTGATCCGCATGTCACCCGACGTGATGTACCGCGTCGATCAGCTTTGGAAGAAGGCGGGCCTGAAATAGGCGGTAGTAGGTCGGTTTGCCCACATCGGCGAACACATCGACGGGACGGGGACGATGCGACCGGGTGAGTGGCTCTGCCTAATCAGACGGCTCGCTCTTGGTTGCGGTGCCGAAAGTTATTCAGCCCAGTCGCCTGTTGCTCAGGGGTGCTCCAGGATTTCTATGTCGGGCCGTCCACCATCACGAAGTGCGTCGCGAATACGCTGATGTTCCGCGTCTGATCGAAAGTAGATCCGATTGAAAGGAATCTCGCTGCTCGGAAACGCAACGATCACGCCACGCTGCTGATGTGGGAGCCGCAGTTGGACATGTCTCTTGGACTCCTTGTTCCCTCCCTTTATTAAGGGCCTGAAGCGATTGTCGTACATATCAGGGGCACCGTTAGAGGAATACCTCGGCCCACACACAATCCGCCATTCGTCCTCCCACTCGTAGATGCAGCACTTAAAGGAGGCGATGAGATTCATCAGCGATTGGGAGGCGATCCGGGCGTGGCTGCGCGCGATCGACTCTGCCCATGGTCCTTGCAGATCCCCTTGGCTAGTTCTTACTGCCGCGATCACGATTGAGTCGATCGCACGATGAATTGCCTCGCGCTTCTGCGAAGGCTGATAGATAACGCGATGATACTGGACGTCCGCGTCCAACCCTGATAAGCGCAGCCTTGGCTCCCAATCCGAAGGGGTCTCGAATTCCAGGCAGTAAGAACCGCGCTCTTTCTCGACGAGTTTCGGACGGAAACAGGCTACGAATGTCCATGCCCTTCGAGCGATGAGCACCTCTGAGAGGAATCTGAGTACCTGCTCTGGGAATCTCGGAAGACATAGTTCTTGCCGTCGCTGGACTTCCACTTGTACCATTTCAACACCGTGACAAATCTCGGAGGGATCGTCCAGGTCTTCTACGCAGGTGGCCCAAAGGGCCCGCGAGTCGATTATTCCAAGGGCGCCATTTATCGACGTGTAATGGTACAGGCTTTTGGGGAGGCGTCGAGGAGAAAGATGTCGGCGGATGCGACCAATGGCCTCGGCAACGTTCTGGTGAAATGCGGGCGGCCAGGATGAGAAAGGCATCCTTCAGCACCGTCTGGGGTGAGGCACAAGCAAGTGCGAGCTCAAGCAACATCATACAGCGTCGGGCCCGTTGGGTGAATGGGAGAGGGGATGCCTCCAGATGGCTGAGCCTCTAACACGCCGGTGCACGAAGACGGCGCAACTCGCTGCTCTTCGATCGGCACACACGCCAGCCGGCTCCCCAACTACGGCTCCAAAATGGGCATCGACGCGACGCGCAAGTGGCCCGGCGAAGGCTTCACCCGCCCCTGGCCGGAAGTGATCCGCATGTCACCCGACGTGATGTACCGCGTCGATCAGCTTTGGAAGAAGGCGGGCCTGAAATAGGCCGAAACACGTTTCATCACGCCGGAAGGTGCATCAGGGGGAATGTTGCAACTGCCGGATCACGGCTTCGACCAGCGCCGCCGGCAGGAAGGGCTTTCGGATGAAGCCCTTGGCTTTCGCTCTTGGGCCGGGATCGGAACTGAACCCGGACATCAGCACGATCGGCAGGTCGGGCACTCTATGAGCCACCTCCAGAGCCAGCGCAATACCGTCCATCCCCGGCATCACGATGTCCGTCAACACCAAATCGGGGTTCATGGTATCGAGCACGCGCAGGGCTTCCATGCCGTCCTCGGCTTCGAGGACCCGCAAGCCGGCCTGCTCCAAGGCGATCTTCACAAGGCGGCGAACGGCGGTCTCATCATCGACCACCAAAACCGACTTCCCCGCGTGTTTTAGGGCAGGCTGAGCTGCGGGGGAAGGATCGGATTTTTTGCGGATGGCCGGCATTTGAGTATCGACTCAATCAATAACAGATGAATGTTACAAGGGTGTTGCGGCTCCCGCTTGCATAACAGGCATTTCGGGCCTCATGGTCTTCGGACAAGACTAGCACTGTCCGGTTCCGTACGCAAGAGGTACGCACGCGTACGAGGCTGGAAAGCGTATGCTTGTCGCAAGTGGACTTTCCGTAGGGCACTGCGTATGCCGGCAAAGAACATCCACGAGCGCGGCCGTAACCTGCTCCTGGCCACCATGCCGCCTGACGAGCGCGAGCGTCTGCGCACCAGTCTGCAAAGCGTGCTGCTGGACGAGGGCCAAGTCCTGATCGAGCCGTTCACGCCGATTCGCCACGTCTATTTCCCTCTTTCGGGAGCCGTTTCGCTGGTGATGCCAGCCGGCCAGTCCCAACTCATTGAGGCGGGAATGGTCGGCAACGAGGGGGTCGTCGGAGTGTGCCTGTCCCTGGGCAGTGACCGGGCGCCCATGCGAGCCGTCGTTCAGACGAGTTGCCACGCCCTGAGGATGAGCGCCAAGGCGTTCGGGGCGGAGATGCAGCGGAACGGTCCGCTAGCCGATGCGGTGCACCTCTACGCTCAGAGCTATATGGTGATGCTGGCGCAGGGATTGGTGTGCATACGGGCGCATCCAATCGAGCAGCGTTGCGCGCGCTGGTTGATTATGCTCCACGATCGCGCCTACGCGGACCAATTCCGGCTTACACAGCAGACTTTGGCGCGCATGCTGGGGGTGCGGCGCGCCACCGTAAGCGAAGTGGCGTCGCGCCTGCAAAAGCGCGGCCTGGTGCGCTACGAGCGGGGCGTGATGAACATCGTGGACCGCGCAGGCCTGGAGAGAGCGGCCTGCGAGTGCTACGGGGTCGTGAGGAGGGAGTTGGCTCGGCTCCTGGCCGTGCCATTAGCGCGCCGCCGGAAACCCCTGCTGGAGAAGGCTGCCACTGTAACGCAAGAGTAATGTTGCGGCGCCCGCTCAATTCAAAAAGTACGTCCGGTAGAGCGTGTCCCGCTGCCTGGGGATGAAGCCCGCGTCGCGGATGATGCGGCGCAGCTCCTCTTCCGAAGCGCGGTGGTGCGCGCCGGCGCACGACACGACGTTTTCCTCGATCATGATGCTGCCGACGTCGTTCGCGCCAAACCGCAGCCCCAACTGGCAGGTCTTGAGGCCTTGCGTGACCCAGGAGGATTGCACATTCAGAATGTTCTCGAGATACAGCCTCGAAATTGCCAGCGTCTTGAGGTATTCGACCGCGGTCGCCTCTTCCCGGATGGAGTGACCCAGCGAGGTGTTCTCGCGCTGGAACGTCCAGGGGATGAAGGCGGTGAATCCGCCCGTCTCTTCCTGGATGCGCCGCACCAGTTCGAGATGGTTCACGCGCTGCTCGATCGTTTCCCCGCAGCCGAACATCATGGTCGCGGTGGTGCGCATGCCGAGGCGGTGCGCTTCGAGATGGACATCCACCCACTCCTGTGAAGAGCACTTGAGACGGCTGATTCTGTGGCGCACTCCGTCATCGAGGATCTCGGCGCCGCCGCCGGGAATCGAATCCAGGCCCGCATCCCGCAGACGCGCAATGGTATCCCGGATCGACAATCCGCTCACTTCGGCGATATTGACCACCTCCGGTGATGAGAGGCAGTGCAAGTGAGTTTTGAAGCGCTGTTTAATGGAGCGGAACAGGTCCTCGTACCACTCGATCTTCAGGTCCGGATGCAGTCCCCCTTGCATCAGGATGCCGGTGCCGCCAAGGTCGAGGGTCTCCTGGATCTTGGCGAAGATGACTTCCCGCGGCAGAATGTAGCCTTCGGCATGGCCGAGCGGACGATAGAACGCGCAAAAGGTGCAGTATTCGGTGCAAAAGTTCGTGTAGTTGATGTTGCGATCGATGATGTAGCTGACCACGCCTTCGGGGTGAAGTTTGCGCCGCAAGGCGTCGGCGGCCATGCCAATACCGATCAGATCCGGGCTGCCGAACAGATCGATGGCTTCGTCGCGGGTCATCATGCCAGCACCCTCCCCGATGAGACCACCGTATCAAACTGCCGGGCGTACCGCAGGAACAGGCGCAGGCCCTCGCATTCCTTCTGGCCCAGCTCAAAGACGATATTTCGCGTGAGGTACTCGCGCGCCAGGGACTGGTCCAGACACCGGGCAGGCGCCTCGACGCGCACGATCTCCTCCAGGTTCTCGAGTCCAAACCTGCACGAGCCCGCGAACGCGTCTACCAAGCCAGGTTTCCCCGCCACCTCCGGCCGTCCCGCCCACACGGCGAAGACCATCGGCAGTCCCGTCATCTCGCACCATTCCGCGCCGAGATCAAGGGACTCGAAAGGGAGGCGCTGAGGGTCCAGGCGCAGGGCCGGGTCGCCGATGATCAGAGCCGCATCCGCCGCTTGGAGCATCGCGGGGAGGTGCGGAGACATCGATCGGATGCGGGGCTCGACGCCGTAGCGTCGAGCCAGGACGATTCGCGCAAGCATGACCGAGGAACGCGAGCTCGAATCCGCGGCCAGCGTGCGGATCCGGTCCGGGGGCGCCTGGGTCACCAGCAGAATGCTGCGCACCGGACCGCGGCAAGCAATGCCCGTGCCGGGGATGATCTCCAGCCCCTGCCGCGCCACTTCGATCGAAGGCACGATACCGATCTCGGCCGTCGCGGCGGCGAGCCGGTCCGCACACTGGGACGGAATGGCGAAGGAAAGGTTGAAGAGGCTTCGCTGCGGTCCGTGGAGCATGCCCCAGACGAGCGGTACGGTGTTGAGGTAGCTCACCGCGCACACGCGGGGAGCGCCCAGAGAAGTTTCGGAGTCCAAAGCGCAGTCTAGCATCTCGTTTCGGGCCTTGGGCGCTGCCGTGACAGCCCGTGGTGAAAGTCGCTCGCCGCTCCGTGCCCTGGGCACCGGCGGCGCCTCGAACGCCAACCTCGGACTTTTACCACGGGCCGCTGGCGTACCGGTACTTTGCCGCAGCCAGGTCTACATAATGCTGCGCCTCAGCAGGGTTACACTGTTTCGTTGCGGGGTGTGGGAGGGAATGATACTTTAGAGTCTACCCTGCGTCCCGGTTCGAGGACATTTTTATGACACTCTTGAAGGCAGTGCTGGTCAGTTGTGCCGCGGCGTTGACCGTGGTTCCGGTCTGTGCGCAGAATCTCGAGCTTGGTCGAGTGGTAGGGCAAAACACTCTCATCCTGGTGTCGACCGCGCCAAACTCGGTCGATGGACGCAAGATCAGAAACCCACAAAGCGCGGCCCTCGACAGCACGGTGTCGCCTCCGGCGATCTACGTGAGCGACACAGGCAACAATCGCGTTCTGGGGTGGAAGAACTCTTCGTCGTTTCAAAACGGCCAGGTGGCGGATATTGTGATCGGCCAACCGGACTTCGTTTCGACGCTGCCGAACGGGCCGAACGTTTCGGGCAGCACTCTCGCGAAAGGGCTCAACTCTCCGACCGGGCTGGTTGTCGACCCGCAGGGCAATCTGTATGTGGTCGACACCGGTAACAACCGGATCCTGAGATTTCCGAAGCCCTTCCTCCAGACCGCTATGCCGGTGCTGCCGGACACGGTAATCGGCCAGCCGGATTATGTCCACGGCGCCGCGAACCAGGGCGGGTTGAGCGCCAGTTCGCTCTCGCTCCTCTACGGCGGAAGCGCGTTGCGCACCGCTCTCCTCTTCGACAGCCAGGGGAACCTCTGGGTGACCGACGCGGGGAATAACCGCGTGCTGCGTTTCCCCGCCAACTCCGCGAGTGCCGGGCAGGTCGTTGCGACGGCCAATCTGGTGATCGGACAGGCGGACTTCGTCCACAACAGCTCGACGAATGCCGTCAACAAGGCCAACCAGTTTTACCAGCCGTCCGGCGTGGCCATGGACTCCAACGGCAACCTCTTCGTTGCGGATGCACTGGACCGGGTCCTCGTGTTCCAGACGCCCCTGACTTCGGGAATGTCCGCGGCATCGTTTATCGGCGGAGTCCTGAATCCGCAAAACCAGACCGTTTCCCCGCCCACGAACCAGAGCCTGAATTCCCCGCAAGGGGTAAGCGTCAACCCCGGCACGAACGAGATTCTGGTGAGCGACACGGGCAACAATCGCGTCCTCAAGTTCCCGGCTCTCACAAATTTTCCGAAAACAGGACCGCCCGCGGCCGGCTTCGTCTACGGACAGGGAGGCGATCCCACCAAGAACGCCGCCGGCGTCGGACCGGACTCGCTATCGGCTCCCGTGCAGGTTGCGGCGACTTCCACTGAACTCTTCATCGTCGATTCGGGGAACAACCGGGTGGTCGTGTTTCCGCAGAACACCAACGCCGCGACGCGCGTTCTGGGCCAGCTCTTTCTGGACACGAATGCGGAGAACCTGATCGAAGGCAAGGAGCTGAACCTGTCGGCGAATTTGGTCTTTGGCACTCAGGCCCTTCTGCTCAGCGGCAGTCTGGTTGTGGACACGACCGGTGCGGTACCCCACCTCTACATTGCCGACACCGGAAATAACCGTGTTCTGGGCTACTGCGATGCGAGGAAGGCCAAACAGGGCGACGTGGCGGACCTGGTGATCGGGCAACCCGATGTGTACCACTCGTCGGCGAATGGCAACGGCGGGACCACGCCCAACAGCCAGAATCTCTGGTTCCCCACCGGCGCCGCCGTGGACGCAAGCGGTAATTTTTACGTCGCCGATACGGGCAATGGCCGGGTGCTTCGGTTTGCGGCGCCGTGCAGCCAGCCGGCGGGGCAGCAGACGTTTCCCCATGCGAATCTGGTCATCGGTCAGGAGGATTTCACGTCCCGCGACACGACGGATGTCACCGATAGCACCATGACGGCGCCCTTCGGCGTGGCCTTCACCTCCGAAGGCTATCTGGTGGTGTCCGATCTGCTCGTGAGTCGCGTGCTCCGCTTCGACAAGCCCCAAGGAGGCGATTTTACCAATGGAGAGGATGCCACGGCGGTGTTCGGCCAGACCGATTTCTCCAGCACCGGCGCGGGCAACGGACTAAACCAGATGGATAGCCCCCGGTACCTCGCCGTGGACCCCTCCGGAGCGCTCTATGTAGCCGATATCGGCAATGGCCGGTTCCTGGCCTTCGCCAGCGCCGGAACCGCGGAGTCGGGAGCCTCGGCGGCGTTCGCGGTGAACCGATCGACGGACGCGAATCACGCCCTGAACGCGCCCCAGGGACTCACCGTGAATCAGACCACCGGTGAGGTTTGGGTGACCGAGTTGGATCCCTACAGCTCCGTGGGAGGAGCACACTATCGGGTCCTGAAGTATCCGTCCTACGACAATCTGGCTCTGAACCCGCTGTCCACCATGCAGTTCCAGGTCGAGACGCCGGCTGCGGCCTCCGCCGTGGACGCGAATGGGGATGTGCTGCTCACCGAGATCGGCAACCGCGTGTCCGAGTACTTCCCGGAAATCGATCCCGTGAATGGCGCGAGCTTTCAGACCGGCGTCCAATTGACACCCGGGATGATCACAAGCGTCTGGGCCAAGTGCAGATCGACGCCGCCGGCGCACGCGCCATCGATTCCGCTGCCCACCGAGCTTGCTGGGCTCGAGGTCATGGTCGGCGGGGTCGCCGCGCCGTTGTTCTACGCCGGTGACAGCGCGTACGCCGGGTATGTCCAGATCAATTTCCAGTTGCCGAGCAGCGCACCGACTTCGGGTTTTGCGGATATCCAGGTGCAGGATTCCACCACGCAACAGGTCTTTGACGCCGGGTTCATGCAGATGAACGTCGCGGCTCCGGCGTTCTTCAAGAGCAATTCGGCCGACAGCCAGGTTTTGGCCGAAAATCTGGATGCGAGCGGGAATCTATTGCAGTGCAATGGCTCCACTGCGCCGTGCAAACCGGTGAGCCAGGGCGACTACCTCACCTTCTACCTCACCGGAGCGGGTCCGCAGTCGGGCTGGCCCGCGGATGGTCAGGCGGCAACGGGGCCGGTGCCGGCCGATCCGACGGGTAATCTGCAGTTCCTGCTCGGTACGGCTTTTCTGCCCGCGGGCAACATTACCTATTCGGGCGCAGCGCCGGGGCAGGTTGGCGTGTGGCAGATCAACGTGCAGGTCCCGGACAACTCGACCGTGGCCCCGGATGGCAAGACGCCGAATCCGGTCGCGGTGATCTATCGCGGCGTGCCCAGTTCGGTCGGCGGCGTTCCGGCCACTTCGGTCCTGATTCAGTAGTTGAGTGGGGCGGTCCCCCGGACCGCGCGGGATCCCCTGATCCCGCCCCAGGCCGGCCAGGGGGCCGGCCGCGGACGAGGGCGTCCGCCCCACCTAGCCCTGATAAAATAGAAAGTAGTCCCTACTATGTTCGACGCTATCCTCGCCAAGATTTTCGGCACGAGAAACGCACGCCAGATCAAGGCGATGCGGCCGCTGGTGGCCGCGATCAACGATCTGGAACCAGCCATCCAGCAACTCGGCGACGAGCAACTCGCCCACAAAACCATCGAATTCAGGGAAAAACTCGAGCAGGGCGCCGCGCTCGACGAGATACTCATTGAGGCGTTCGCCGTCGCGCGCGAGGCTGGCCGCCGCGCCCTGAACATGCGCCATTTCGACGTGCAGTTGGTCGGCGGAATCGTGCTGCACCAGGGCAAGATCGCCGAAATGAAGACCGGCGAAGGAAAAACCCTGGTCGCGACCCTGCCGGTGTATCTGAACGCGCTGGCGGGCAAGGGCGTGCACGTGATCACCGTGAACGACTACCTGGCCAAGCGCGACTCGGAGTGGATGGGCAACCTGTATAAGTTCCTGGGCCTGTCCGTCGGCGTCATCGTGCACGATCTGGACGACCGCGAGCGCCAGCAAGCCTATAACTGCGACATCACCTACGGGACGAACAACGAGTTCGGGTTCGATTATCTGCGCGACAACATGAAGTTCCGGCTGGAGGACTGCGTTCAGCGCGGACACTCCTACGCGATCGTGGACGAGGTGGACTCCATTCTTATTGACGAGGCCCGCACGCCGCTGATCATTTCCGGCCCGAGCGAGGAGTCCACGGACAAGTACATGAAGGCCAATCGGATCATTCCGAAACTGATCCGGGGCGAAGCGATCGAAGGCAAGGAGCCCGGCGAGCAGTATCTGACCGGCGACTACACCGTGGACGAAAAGAGCCGCAGCGTGGCGCTGACCGACGAGGGCTTTGACAAAGCCGCCGGCCTCTTAAACCTTCCGAGCCTGTGGGACCTGGCCACCATCGAGTGGAAGCATCACGTCGAGCAGGCGTTGAAAGCCCACGTGCTGTTCCACCTCGATAAGGACTACGTGATCAAGGACGGGGAGGTCATCATCGTCGATGAGTTCACCGGCCGCCTGATGCCGGGCCGCCGCTGGAGCGATGGGCTGCACCAGGCGGTGGAGGCGAAAGAGGGCGTCAAGATCCAGCGCGAGAACCAGACGCTCGCCACCATCACTTTCCAGAACTATTTCCGCATGTACAAGAAGCTGGCCGGCATGACGGGCACGGCCGAGACCGAAGCCGCCGAGTTCGACAAGATCTACAAGCTCGACGTGGTGGTGATTCCGACCAACCGGGCGTTGATCCGCATCGAGAATCCCGACGTGGTCTACCGCACGGAAGAGGAAAAATTCCGGAACGCCGCCAAGGAAATCAAGGCCTGCCACGAGAACGGCCAGCCGGTGCTGGTGGGCACGATCTCGGTCGAGAAATCCGAAAAGCTCTCGGGCATGCTCAAGCGGATGGGCGTCCGGCACGAAGTGCTGAACGCCAAGAATCACGAGCGCGAGGCGTTTATCGTCGCGCAGGCGGGCCGCAAGGGCGCGGTGACGGTTTCCACCAACATGGCCGGCCGCGGCACCGACATTCTTCTCGGCGGTAATGCCGAGTTCATGACCAAGGACGCCTGCCTTCGGGAGAAGATCGCCGAGCTTCTGCCGAAAGACGCGGGAACGTTCCTCAGCAATCAGCAGTTCTATCATTTCCACCATTTGGGGCAGTTCTACCGCGTGTCCCGGCAGCGTTGGGACGAGCTGTACGCGCGGTTCAAGAAGGAGACTGATGCCGAGCACGACGAGGTCATCGCGCTCGGCGGTCTGCACATTGCCGGCACCGAGCGGCACGAATCGCGGCGCATCGACAACCAGCTCCGGGGCCGCGCCGGCCGCCAGGGCGATCCCGGCAGCTCACGATTCAACCTCTCGCTGCAGGACGATCTGCTCCGGATCTTCGGCGGCGAGCGCATCCAGAACCTCATGCTGAAGCTGGGCATGGAAGAGGATGTGCCGATCGAGTCGAAGCTCATCAGCCGGCGCATCAAGAAAGCGCAGGAATCCGTCGAGGCGCAGAACTTCGCTGCTCGAAAACACCTGATCGAGTACGACGACGTGATGAACAAGCAGCGCGAGGCCATCTACGGCTGGCGCCACCAGTTGCTCGAAAAGGCCGATCAGCGGGAGAAGATTCTGGACATCGTGCGCGGAATTCTGCAGTCGTTCCTCGATCTGCGGTGCCCTCCGAAAACGCACCCGGGCACCTGGGATCTTCTGAATCTCGAAACGGATATCAATAGCCAGTTCGGAGTCCGCGTGAAGAGCTCCGAGCTTCAGAGCCTTACCCGGCAGGAGATGGAAGACACGATTTACGAGCGCCTCGTGCAGAAATACGAGGCCAAGGAGCAGGAAGTCGGCGCTGAAAACATGCGCGATCTGGAGCGCATGATCATGCTCCACGTCATCGATCAGCAGTGGAAGGACAACCTCCTGTCGATGGACCATCTGAAGGAAGGCATTGGCCTGCGCGGCTACGGGCAAAAAGACCCGCTGGTCGAGTACAAGAAGGAATCCTACATCCTCTTCCAGGACATGATGGATCGCATCGAGGACGAAACGATCCGGTTCCTGTATTTCCTCCAGGTGACCGAAGGCGAACGCCCGCCGCTCCCGTTTCCGAGTGAGGACGACTACGCCGAAGCGGAACCGGACGAGGAGGAGGGTCAGCAGGTCCTCGCCGCGGCGGCGCAACAACAGCAAAGGCTGGCTGCCCAGTCGACCGTCGAGGACTTTACGCGCAACATTCAGCGCAAGAAAGAAAAGGAGATGGCCGCGCTCCAGTTCGCGGGCGGCGATTCCAGCTCGGGCAGCAAGACCGTGCTCCGCGGCGCCAAGGTCGGCAGGAACGAGCCGTGCCCCTGCGGGAGCGGAAAGAAGTACAAGAAATGCTGCGGAGCCGCGTCTTGAACCGACTGCTGCTGGCCGGCCTGCTGGGCGCGGTGGCCGCCTACGGCGCGATCTGGCCCTCACAGTTCGGAGAGCTCAAGCGGACTTCTTCTGCGCTCCCAGCGGTCCAGGATCGGCCGTTGTGGGATGAGTACGGGCTGGAGGAGGCGGAAACCGCCCGGTATTCGGACGGTGCGCGGCAGTTTGAGGGCACGGCCTACCGTCTGAAGGATCCAACCAGTGCGTTCGCAGCGTTCGAGTCAATCCGCCCTGCTGGCTCTCAGCCGTCGAAACTGACTGATGCGGCCGCCGAGACCGGAGACGGCGTCCTCTTCGTCTTCGGCAACTATCTTTTCGAGTTTCAAGGCTGGAAGCCGCAACTCAATGAACTTGCGGGGCTTCTTGGGCAGCTTCCGAAACTGGACCAGAGCCCGGTACCGAACAGCTACTTGCCGTCCAGAGGCCTGGTGGCGAATTCGGAACGCTACATCCTCGGGCCGGAGGGGTTGGACCGGTTCGAGCCTGGATTGCCGCCATCGGTAGCCGCGTTTAGCATGGGCGCGGAAGGTCAACTCGCTCAATACGAGACCGGCGCCGGCCGGGTGCAAATGGCCGTGTTTTCGTACCCGACCCCTCAAATCGCCCGGCAGAGGCTCGAAGTGTTCCAGAAGCTCTCCGGGGCGATGGCGAAGAGGGCGGGACCCCTGGTGGCTGTGATCCTTGCTCCCCGCGACCCGAACGCGGCCGAGAGACTGTTGTCCTACGTAACGTACCGGGCTACCATCACAGTCGACGAGCGCGTCCCCACAGGCCGGGACAACGTCGGAGACCTGATGGTTAACATCTTCATTCTAGTGGGTATTATCCTGGCGATCACCATCCCGGCGGGGGTGGTGGTAGGAGTGCTGAGGCACCTGGGCTGGGGTACTTCCGGCGATCCGATGACCCTACTCCACCTCGAAGACCAGCCTCGGGAAGGTGCGGCCGGGCCTGATCATCAACCATAACGCCTGCTTTTTGTTTCGATTGGAACAGAACCAAGTCTTCTACACAGCGGTTTCGACAGGTTTTTCCACAGGCTGAGGAGAAACCGGCCTCTCGCATAAGCCCCAATATTAGAGTGGCTTGTGCGATTGTTTCAAGGTTGAGCTTTTTTTCTTGATTTAGGGGCGCGGGTGAAATAAGATCCAATCACACAGGTTCTGACGGGTAACGTTTCCGTCGAGCCGATTCTCCCATTGAACATCACCCTGGTAGAACAGGGCGACGAAGATGAATGCCTGCCTTCCCTCGGAGGCAGGCATTTCTATTTTATCCGGTGCTCCCCCTCCAACCTCGAAACGCTGGGGTACGCCTGCGCTCGTGCGCAGGGCGACCATTCTGCGTAGCCCGCCCGAAGTGTCCCCGGATTTCCTTTCAGCGGAGTGTGGTTCCCGCTCGCCGCGTAATCTTGACTGTTTAGTACAGATTGAGCTATCCTAACGGTGCGGTATGGTTTAAGCCGCCGAGGAGTCTTGATGAGTTCCGCCACCGACCAGATCCAGGCGTTCACTGAACAGGAGTACAAGTACGGCTTTGTAACCGAGATAGAGACGGATTCCGTACCAGCCGGTCTGAATGAAGACGTGATCAGGGTGATTTCGACCAAGAAGGGCGAGCCTGACTTCATGCTCCAGTGGCGCTTGAGAGCCTACAGGCACTGGACCAAGATGACGGAGCCGAGCTGGGCCAACGTTCATTACGCGCCCATCGACTACCAGAGCATCGTGTACTATTCGGCGCCGAAGGGTGTGGGGAAAGGGCCGAAGAGCCTGGATGACGTCGATCCCGAGTTGCTGCGAACCTACGACAAGCTCGGTATCCCGCTGCGGGAGCGGGAACTGCTGGCGGGCGTTGCGGTGGACGCGGTCTTCGACAGCGTCTCGGTGGCCACGACGTTCAAAGAAAAGCTGGGCGAGCTGGGCATTATCTTCTGTTCGTTCTCCGAGGCGGTGCGGAACCACCCCGCGCTGGTCGAGAAATATCTCGGGTCCGTGGTGCCGTACAGCGATAATTTCTTCGCCACGTTGAACTCGGCCGTCTTCAGCGATGGTTCGTTCTGCTATGTGCCGAAGGGCGTCCGGTGCCCGATGGAGTTGTCGACCTACTTCCGCATTAACGCCAAGGACACCGGCCAGTTCGAGCGAACGCTGATTATTGCAGATGAGGGCGCTTCGGTCAGCTACCTGGAAGGGTGCACCGCGCCCATCCGCGACTCGAACCAGTTGCACGCGGCGGTGGTCGAGCTGGTTGCGCTCGACAACGCGCGGATCAAGTATTCCACGGTGCAGAACTGGTATCCGGGCGATAAAGAGGGCAAAGGCGGCATCTACAACTTCGTCACCAAGCGCGGCAAGTGCGCGGGCGTGAACTCGAAGATTTCCTGGACGCAGCTCGAAACCGGTTCGGCGATCACCTGGAAATATCCGAGCTGCATTCTGATAGGGGACAACTCGGTGGGCGAGTTCTATTCCGTAGCCGTGGCCAACAACTACCAGCAGGCGGACACCGGCACCAAGATGATCCACATCGGGAAGAACACCAAGAGCACCATCGTGTCCAAGGGGATTTCGGCGGGGCACGGCCAGAACAGCTATCGCGGAATGGTCAAGATTCTTCCAGGCGCGGAGAACGCGCGCAACTACTCCCAGTGCGATTCGATGTTGCTGGGAAGCAAGTGCGGCGCGCACACCTTCCCGTACCTGGAGGTGAAAAACTCCTCGGCGCGCGTGGAGCACGAGGCGTCGGTCTCGCGCATCGGCGAGGACCAGATCTTCTATTGCCGCCAGCGTGGAATCTCAACCGAGGATGCAGTGTCGATGATCGTCAACGGGTTCTGCAAGGAGGTGTTCCGCGAGCTGCCGATGGAGTTCGCGGTAGAGGCGCAGCGGTTGCTGGGCGTGAGTCTCGAAGGCTCGGTCGGGTGACAAATGCTACTGGAAATTCAAAATCTTCAAGCACGGGTTGCGGAAAAGCAGATTCTGAAGGGCATCGATCTCACGGTGAATGCCGGCGAGGTTCACGCGATCATGGGGCCGAACGGGTCCGGCAAGAGCACGCTGGCCGGGGTTCTGGCGGGCCGGGAAGTTTATCAAGTGACCTCGGGCGCGGTGCTCTACGAGGGCCGGGACCTGCTAGGGATGAAGCCGGAGGAGCGGGCGGGCGAAGGCGTTTTCATGGCCTTCCAGTATCCCGTCGAGATTCCGGGCGTAACGAACATGTATTTCCTCCGCACCGCTTTGAACGCGCAGCGGAAGCATCGCGGTCTCGAAGAACTCGACGCCATGGACTTTCTGGATGTAGTGAAGGAAAAGGCCAAGCTGCTCGGGCTCCACGAAGACCTGCTTTCGCGTCCGGTGAATGAAGGCTTTTCCGGCGGCGAGAAGAAGCGGAACGAGATTTTCCAGATGGCCGTGCTGGAGCCGAAGCTGTGCATCCTGGATGAGACGGATTCGGGCCTCGACATTGACGCGCTAAAAGCCGTCGCTCACGGCATCAATGCCATGCGCGGTCCGGAGCGCGGGATGATCGTGGTGACGCACTATCAGCGGTTGCTGAGCTACGTGGTGCCGGATTACGTACATGTGATGTCGGACGGCCGCATCGTGCGCTCGGGCGGGAAGGATCTGGCGCTCGAGCTCGAACGGCAGGGTTACGCGTGGCTCGAAGAAGAACGGGCGGCGGTGAGGCAATAGATGCCGGCGACGGTTGTTTCCGCGAAGGATCACGAGCAGGGCTACATGGCGGCGTTTGAGCGGCGCCGTAGCGAGCTGCCCGGGAATGCCGGGTTGCGGCGTATCCGCGACGCGGCCATCGAGCGCTTCGGCCACCTGGGTTTTCCCACGACGCACGACGAGGAGTGGAAGTACACGAACCTCGCGCCTTTCCTGAAAACCGGTTACGAATCGGCGCACGCCTGGTCTGGAGGCGCGACCCCGGGCGGCGCCGGCTTCTATCGGCTCACTTTTCTCAACGGCCGGCTCGCGCCGGAGCTTTCCTCCCTGGGGACGATCCGGGGATTGAAACTGTCCGGTCTGGGCGAAGCGGTCAAGCAAGGCCGCCTCGCGGGCGGCATCGCGCGCCGGGCCGCCTTCGAGAACAACGCGATGGTGGCGCTGAACACGGCCCTGTTCGAGGATGGGGCGCTCGTTGAGATCGCCGATGGCGCCGTCATAGACCGGCCGATCGAGCTGAGATTTCTGACGCGCGGCGAGCGGCCGGTGATGACGTTCCCGCGCAACCTGATCCTGGCGGGACGCGACAGCCAGGCGCAGATCGTCGAAGTCTACGATGGCTCGGCCGGCGCGGGTTACTTCACCAGCGCCGTGACCGAGATCGACGGCGCCGACGGGTCCGTGCTGGAGCATTACAAGGTACAGCGGGAGACGGAAGCGAGTCTGCACTTCGGAATGCTGGCGGTAAGGCAGGGCGGGAGCAGCAATTTCACCTCGCACAACATCGCGCTCGGCGCGGCGCTGGCGCGCAATGAGATTGCGGTGGTGCTGGATGGGGAAGGCTCCGAGTGTACTCTGAATGGTCTGTATGTCGCTACCGGCCGGCAGCACGTGGACAATTACACGACGCTCGATCATGCCAAGCCGCATTCGACCAGCCACGAGCTCTACAAGGGTATTCTCGACGGCCAGTCCCAGGGCGTTTTTCACGGGCGCATCATCGTCCGGCCCGACGCGCAGAAAACGGACGCCATTCAGCGGAACAAGAATCTGTTACTCTCCCAGGCCGCGGTGATCAACACCAAGCCGCAACTGGAAATCTACGCGGATGATGTGAAGTGTACGCACGGCGCCACCGTCGGCCAGGTCGATCCGGACGCGGTGTTTTATCTCCGCTCGCGCGGCATCGCGCTTGCGGAGGCGCGTGCCTTGCTGACGTACGCTTTCACGGCCGATGTACTCGACAAAATCAAGATCGAGCCCATCCGCGCCGGATTGGGCGGCGATCTGTTCCGCCGCCTCGCTGGGACAGGAAAAAGAGAACTATGAGCACCAAGGCAGGGACTGATATCGCCCGGTCCGGATCCGCCAGGCCGCCGTCATTCAATGTCTGGCGCATTCGAGAGGATTTCCCGATTTTTCGGCAGTACGCTTACGGGAAGCCGCTGGTGTATCTGGACAACGCCGCGACTTCGCAGAAGCCCCAGGCGGTCATCGACGCCCTGGTGCGGTATTACACCTCCGAAAACGCGAACGTGCACCGCGGGGTGCATTTGTTGAGCGAGCGCGCCACGGAGGGCTACGAGAACGCGCGGTGCACGGTCGCGCGGTTCTTGAATGCCGCCGAATCGCGCGAGATCGTGTACACCCGCGGCGCCACGGAGTCGATCAACCTGGTGGCGCAGGCCTATGGCCGCGCCAATATCGGCGCGCGTGACGAAATCCTGATCTCGGGGCTCGAGCACCACTCGAACATCGTGCCCTGGCAGATGCTGGCGGACGAGAAACGCGCGGTGCTGCGGGTCGCCCCCATCGACGACCGGGGCGACGTGATTCTCGAAAAGTACGAGAAGCTGCTTGGGCCGCGGACGAAGATCGTCGCGCTGGCGCACGTCTCGAATGCCCTGGGCACGGTCAACCCCGTGCGGCGGATGATCGAGGCGGCGCACCGGCACGGCGCCGTGGTCCTGATCGACGGCGCGCAGGGCGCTCCCCATATGCGCATTGACGTGCGCGCGCTCGACTGCGATTTTTACGCCTTCTCCGGCCACAAGACCTACGCGCCGACCGGCATCGGGATCCTGTACGGCAAGGCCCGTCTGCTCGAAGCGATACCGCCGTGGCAGGGCGGCGGCGATATGATCCGCACGGTGACGTTCGAGAAGACCACATTCAACGGCCTGCCGTATAAATTCGAGGCGGGAACGCCGCATATCGCGGGCGCCATCGGCCTGGGAGCCGCAATCGACTACCTGAATGGAATCGGGCTCGAGAATATTGCCGCTTACGAGCGTGACTTGCTGGCATACGGCACCGGGGTTCTGACCGCCATTCCCGGCGTGCGCCTCATCGGCACCGCCCGCGAGAAGGCTTCCGTGCTTTCGTTCGTGGTGGACGGCGTGCACCCGCACGACCTGGCGACCATCCTCGACCGGCGGGGAATCGCGATCCGCGCGGGCCATCATTGCGCCCAGCCCGTGATGGACCGCTACGGCCTGTCGGCAACCAGCCGCGCTTCCCTGGCGTTTTACAATACGAGGGAGGAGATCGATGTCCTGGGCAGGGGCATCGAGGCCGCCAAGGAGGTCTTCCAATGAGTTCGGACCTGCGTGACCTGTACCAGCAAGTGATCGTGGATCACAGCAAGAGCCCGCGAAATTTCCGGATCCTCGAGGGCGCGAACCGAACGGTGGAGGGCTACAATCCGCTGTGCGGCGATAGGATCACCATCTTCCTGAAGATGGAAGGCGACGTGGTCAAGGATTTGAGTTTTCAGGGCTCCGGATGCGCGATCTCGACGGCTTCGGCATCGCTGCTGACCGAGGCGCTCAAGGGCAAGAATCTGAGTGAAGCCGAGGCGCTGTTCGAGAGCTTTCACGACCTCGTGACCGGATTGCAGCCGGTCCACGAGGAGCCGGAGAAACTCGGCAAGCTGGCGGCGTTTTCCGGCGTTTGCGACTACCCCACACGGGTGAAATGCGCGACGCTCGCGTGGCACACCCTGCGCTCCGCGCTCAAGGGGGAGGAGAAGACAGTCAGCACGGAGTAAGCCGGATATGAACGCCGACGAGATCCAAGCGCGAATCATCGACGCCTTGAGAACGTGTTTCGACCCGGAGATTCCGGTGAACATCTACGACCTGGGGCTGATTTACGGGCTGAACGTCGATGAAACGGGGGACGTAAGCATTCAAATGACGCTGACCGCGCCGGGGTGCCCGGTGGCCGGCACTTTGCCGGGCGACGTACAGCGCAAGGTCGAGGCCGTCGAAGGTGTCACGAGCGCGAAGGTCGAGCTGGTTTGGGATCCGCCGTGGGATCGCGATCGTCTGTCGCCGGCTGCATTGATTCAGTTGGGGATGATGTGAAGATTTCGGCACAGGAAGAGTACGGAGTCCGCTGCCTGCTCGAGATCGGCAGGCGCGGGCGTGGCGCTAGCCTGACCATTCCCGAAATCAGCCGCGCCGAGGGCATCTCGAGCCACTACGTGGCCAAGCTGCTGCGCGTGCTGCGCCGGGGCGGCTTGGTGAAGAGCGTTCGCGGGCAGGCGGGTGGCTACACTTTATCGCGGCCCTTGAGCGAGATTACGGTGGGTGAAGCGCTCGCGGTGCTCGGCGGCCGCCTCTACGATCCGGAGTTCTGCGAATCGCACGGAGGCGCGGATTTGGTGTGCGCGCACACGGTAGCTTGCTCGATCCGGTCGCTCTGGCGATCCGTTCAGCAGGCGGTGGACCAGGTGCTCGGCCAGACCACCCTGGAAGCCCTGCTTCCGAAAGACCCGCTCGATGGATTTCCACCTCCGGCGCCGGTGCAACTGACGGAAATCCGGCTGAACTGAACAAAACGCCATCCATAGTGCATGCGCAGCGTTCTCACCCGGCTGATTGTAAAGCAACGTAAAGCAGGTAACATGATCGCGCTTGGCCCGCGTCCTAATGCAAAGGTTGAACGCTTGCCGATATCCAGACACTCCCTTCCCTGTCTTTGCGCCATCGCGGCGCTGGCTCTGGCGCTGTCCGCCGCCGCCATGGCGGCTCAGGAGCCGAACGCTGCGGCGCCGCCCGCCACAGTTCAGCAGCCGGACGATCCGCCGGCTCCCGCCGCTGCGGGCGGCGTAATTCCGCAGCCAGGAACTCCGCAGTCCGCAACTCCGCAGGCGCCACCGGACAAACGAATCTTCGGTGTTCTGCCCAACTATCGCACGGCCGACACTTCGGTGCCGTTTCAGACGCTCACCTGGAAGCAGAAGTTCAGGATCGCCGAGAAAGACTCCTTCGACTGGCCGGTCTATCCGCTTTCGGCGGCATTTGCCTGCCTGTACCAACTGGAAAATTCCAACCCGGAGTTCGGACAGGGGCTCGAGGGCTACGCGAAGCGCCTTGTTACATCGTACGGCGATCAGGCGATCGGCAATTTAATGACCGAGGGCTTGTGGCCCGCGCTGCTGAGAGAGGACCCGCGCTACTTCCGCAGGGGTACGGGCAGCAAGAAATCGCGGGCGTGGTACGCCGCCACGCGCATCTTCGTGACCCACACGGACGCCGGCAACACACGCTTCAACTTCTCGGAAGTCATCGGAAACTCCGTGGCGACGGCCATCTCCAATGCGTACTATCCCGGCTCCCGGGACCTCTCCGACAACCTTGTGAAGCTGGCGACGCAGTTGGGGACCGATTCCTTTTCCCAGGTCCTCAAGGAGTTCTGGCCGGACGTCAAGCGAAAACTCTTCAAACACCACGATGACTGAAGCGGGACGCCCCGCCGCCGCATCCAGCCCAGACAGCGCTAATAATAGATAGATGCCGGACCACAAGCTCCAGATTATTCCGCTCGGCGGCCTCGGCGAGTTCGGGATGAACTCGCTCGCGCTGCGATACGGCGACGATATCATCCTGATTGACGCCGGCATGATGTTTCCCGACGAGGAGTTGCTCGGCGTGGACATCGTCACCCCGGACTTCGCCTATCTGGAGCAGAACCGCGAGCACTTCCGCGCGGTAATTCTCACGCACGGCCACGAGGACCACATCGGCGCCTTGCCGTTCCTGCTCTCCCAGATGAACGTGCCCGTCTACGCGACGGCGTTCACGCTGGCGCTCATCGGGCGGCGCCTGGAAGAGCACGACCTGCTGGAGCAGGCCCGCCTGAACGAGGTCCGGGCGGGCGAAAAGCTGGAAATCGGACCGTTTTCCATCGAGTTCATCCACGTTACGCACTCCATTGTGAACGCGGTGGCCCTGGCCATTACCACGCCGCTCGGCGTCGTCATCCACACGGGCGACTTCAAGGTGGACCCGACGCCCACCGACAACCTCCTGTTCGACCTGCACACGCTGGCCGACTACGGCAAGCGAGGCGTCCTGCTGCTGCTTTCGGATTCGACCAACTCGGACCGGCCCGGCTACACCGAGAGCGAACGCGCGATCCGCCCGCGCCTCGAAGATATTCTGAACCGCGCAGAGCGGCGGGTGATCATCTCCTGCTTCAGCTCTTCCATTCACCGGATCGAGCAGATCATCGACCTGGCGGCGGAATCCGGCCGTAAAGTGGCGTTTCTCGGACGGAGCATGCTGAGCACTACCGAGATCGCTCACGCCCACGGGTTGCTGGATATTCCGAACGGCCTGCTGCTCCGGCAGCAGGACATCATGGATGTGCAGCCCTCGAAACTGCTGGCCGTCGTTTCCGGCAGCCAGGGCGAACCGATGTCCGCGCTCTCCCGCGTGGCCGTCGGGAACCACAAGCACCTCTCAATTGATCGCGGCGACACGGTGGTCCTCAGCTCCCGCATTATCCCCGGCAATGAGAAGCCGATCTACCGGATGTTGAACCACCTCGCCAAGCGCGGCGCCGACGTCCTTTACGGCAGCATGAACCCGCCGCTGCACGTTTCCGGACACGCCAGCGCCGAGGAATTGAAGTTGATTCTCAACCTGGTGCGGCCGAAGTACTTCATGCCCATTCACGGAGAGTACCGGCAGCTCACGAAACACGCGCAACTGGCCGAGCATCTGCGCCACTCGGGGCTGGAGGAGACATTCATTCTCGAAAGCGGCGACACGCTCGAGCTCGATCCGAACGGCGCCCGCAAAGCGGGCCGCGTGCCGGTGGGCCGCGTCTGCATCGATTCCGGCGCGCTCGACGATATAGTGGAGGACCTGGTGATTCGCGACCGGCAGCACCTCTCGGAAGAGGGCTTCATGCTGCCGATCGTCACGATCGACAAGCATACCGGCAAGGCCGAAGGACTTCCCGAAATCGTCAGCCGCGGCTTCATCAGCGAAGACGGCGCCGAACTGCTTCAGGAAGCGCGGCAAGTGGTCGCGCGGACCATCGGCTCGTCCACGGACGACGAACGGGCGGACTGGGGGGTGATGAAGGAGAAAATCCGGATCGATCTCCGGCGGTTCCTCATCAAGCAGACTTCGCGTCATCCGCTGATCATGCCGGTGATCCTGGAGGTGTGACCCCGGAGGCGGAACCGCGCGTGGTATAGTAGTTTCATTCTGACTCGGAGGAGGTTCCCATGAAACGAATTCTGATTGCTTCCACCTTCGTACTCTCCCTATTCGCGGCGAGTGCGTTTGCGGAGCAGATGAGCGGCCAGTTTACTTGCAGCAAGTGCAAGCATACCGGCGCCAAAGCCGCCGATTGCGCCAGGAATTGCATCAAGAGCGGCGTCGCCCCCATTTTTGTCACGAGCGACGGCAAGACCTACAAGATCGCGAACCCCGAGAAGGTCGGCGATGCGATCAATGAGAAGGTCACGGTTACGGGCACGGTGACCGAAGGCACGCTGACGATTGAGTCGGTAAGCGCCAGTTAGCTGCGGGACTATTGCAGTTTCCCGCGGCCCTCTACGGCCCATATCCGCTCGACCGTGTCCCCGCGGACGCCGTAAACGGTGTCGTGGAGGTTCACGGCCGCGCAGATGTGATTGGGAATTATGCGGACGCGATCGCCGATCTGGAACTCTCGCCCGGCGTTGCGGACATTCACATATCCGTGTTCCTCGTTCATGCGCGTGAAGAGCGCCCCGGGCGCCTCCATTAAATAACCGAAAGTCACCTCGGGGCTTGCCGACAGGCGGTCCGAGGAGAAGGTTTTCGATCCTCCGTCGATCAGCATCTGCCCCTGCCGCGCGGTTGAGACGACGGTCGTCAGGATCGACGCCGCGCAGTCCTCGTACCCGCACGCACTCGAGAGGACCGTGTTCCTGTCATTGAAAATATAGGTGCCGGGACGGATCTCGTTCATGCCAGGCACGCGATGCGAGTGGAACAGTGCGGGTGTCGAGCCGCCGCTGACAATGCGCGGCTCAATCCCCGCGGCCCGCAGTTCCGCGAGCATCCTTTCGAGGAGCGCGGCGAGCTTGTCAATTTCTTCGAGGCCTTCGGCATCGAGCTTCTTGATGTGGCCCGGGTAGAACGCGATTCCCTCGAAGCTCAGGCCGGGCAGCCGGGTCAGGGCGCGTATCAGCTCGATCAACTCGGCGCCGGGGTTGACGCCGGCGCGGCCGAGCCCCACGTCCACTTCGGCGAGGACGCCGATGCCGAGCCGGGCGGCGCTGGCCGCATCCGAAAGCCCGCGTGCCGCCTCGAGACTATCGAGCGCGACGCTCACCGCCGTCTGCCGCGCGGCGGTCATCAGTCTTTCGAGCTTCGGCCGGCCGATTATGGGATAGGCAATGAGCACGTCGGCAGGCGCGGCGCGGAGCATCACTTCGCATTCCCCCACCTTGGCTACGGTCAGACCCGCCGCGCCCAGCTCGAGCTGGCGGCGCCCCAGCGCGGGGATCTTATGGGTCTTCGTGTGCGGCCGCAGGCGGAGACCGTGCGCGCTAGCGTACCGGGCGGCGCGGCACAGGTTGCGCTCCATAATGTCCAGGTCGACCAGGAGGGCCGGAGAGTCGAGATCCGCGACACGCATCCGCTAGGGTTTGAACTCCAGTTGCAGTTTGCCGGCCGGACCGTTGTACTGCAATACCAGGTCTTTCGCCTTGTACTTGCCCTCGAGCGAGAAATAGAGCAGGCCGGAGAGCGGCTCGGCTGTCTGCTTGTCGGGAAGGATTTTAGCCTTCAGTACGGCGAGCAGTGGATCTTCCTTCGCGTTGGCGTTGGTATCGATCTTGGCCTCGGCGCTGCTGGTGTCCGAAGTTGCGCTGCCTCCGGATACGCCTCCGGAACCCGGGAACCACATGGGCCCGCCCAGGCCCGGACCCCAAACCGGCCCGCCGGCATCCGCCGCTACGCTCCCGCCGTTGCCGGTCGAACGGACGACCAGCGCTGCGCGGCCCGCGATCTGGCTCGGCGCGAAGGGCTGCGATTTCTGTCCGTCCTTGTAGCTGCGCAGCAGGAAATCGTCGGGACTCACGGCGAGTTTCCCCTTCGGAGTCAAATCGACTTTGACCACGATGAAGTAGCCGCCGAGGTCCGAGCCAAGCTGCTCCTTTACCTCATCCTTCGTGCAGTAGACCGTGGCCGTAATGGCGAGCTTGTCATTGCCCGCTTGCGTAGTCACCGGGCCAATCGGGCTTTTGCTCGCCGCCCAGAGGAACGCGGCGGAGAGAAGGATCAAGCTGATACGCATCGAAAACTGCCCCACCTAATTATAGTGGTTATCTGTGGTCTCGCGTCTCCCGAGATCGCTTGCTACTCACTCCGCAACGCTAGGGTCGGTTCAACGGACGCGGCTCGCCGCGCGGGAAGGAAACCAGCCAGCCCACCGGCGGCGAACAGGACGAGGGTGGCGCAGGCGATGGTCAGCGGGTCCGACGGATCCACAGCAAACAACAGGCTCTTGATCAGCCGGGCTGCCGCAAGGGCCGCCGGTACGCCGACCGCTGCCCCGGCCACAAGCAGCAAGAGGGTTTCCCGCATGATCAGCCACAGCACATCACGTCTCTGTGCACCCAGTGCCATACGGACTCCGATTTCGGCGGTGCGGCGCGCCACGCGGTACGCCACGATCCCGTAGACGCCGATGGCGCCCAGAGCCAACGCGAGCAGGGCAAAAAAGCTTGCCAGCATGGCGAACATGCGATCCTGGCGCAACTCAGCCCGAATGACCTGGGGCAAGGTTCTGACCTCGCCAATCAGCGCGTCGCCGTCGAGCGCCTGGATTTCGCGGCGGATTGACGGCACCAGCGCGGCCGGTTCCGGCGCCATCCGTACGTGCAATACGCAGGAGTTCCCTTCTTGCTCCTGCCACAGCGGGTGAAAGACCATCGGCTGGGTCTGCTCGCGAACGGAACCATACTTGGCATCGCCCACGACGCCCACGATCTGGTACCGTCCGCTCGAAGCCTGGCCGCGATCACCGAAGTGTTTTCCGATCGGGTTTTCGTTATCGAAGAATCGGCGTGCGAAGGTTCGGTTGACCAGCGCGACGAGTGGAGCATTCTCGCGGTCCTGCTCCCCGAACTCACGACCGGTGAGGATAGGAATGCCGGCGGTCGCAAAGAATCCGGGACTGACCAGGTTGAAAGGTACGTGCGTATCCTGCGCGGACAGTTCTGGGCGCTCGATCCACACTGTCTTGTTCCAGCCGCCATTCCCGAAGACAGCATCTCCAGCCAACGCCATGCTTCGCACCCCCGGCAACTCCGACACACGCCGGGTCAATTCCATCCAAAACTCCAGCCGGGCCTGAGGGGTCTTCCCCGACGAGCTAACGTCCATCAGCAACAGGTTCTCGCGCGCGAGGCCCAGGTCGGCAGCGCCCAGGTTCCTCAAGCTGCGTGCGAACAATCCCGCGCCGATCAGCAGGACCATCGAGAGGCCGATTTGGACCGCGAGCAGCCCCTTGGCGAGCGGCATGTGCAACGCGCCTCTCTGGCGGCCCGCGCTGTGGATACAGTCGGATACCTCAGCACGAGTGGCACGAATCGCGGGCAGCAGTCCGAATAGCAGCGCGGTCGCGACCGATAGAGCGAGGCCGAAGCCCAGCAGCCGGTAGTCGAGCCGGAAATCGAATGCCACGCCCAGCGGATCGCGCACCAAAAATCCCAGCAGGAGACGATGCCCCCACGCGGCAACCAGCAAGCCAAGTGCGCCGCCTGTCAGTGCGAGGAGTAAATTCTCGGTCATCAATTGGCGAACCAGCCGCCATCGCCCGGCTCCGAGCGCGAGCCGTATGCCGATTTCCCGCGAGCGGACAGCAGAGCGGGCCATCAGCAGATTCGCCAGATTGGCGCATGCAATCAGGAGCACCAGCCCTGCGAGGCCGATGAGGATCTTCATCGTATTGGAGTACTCCCAGTAGGTCCACCTCACGCCCGATGTGCCCTCAGTGGCTCGGTTCACCAGCAGCCTCTGCGAAAGGAACTTCCTGGCCTCCTGCTCAGGCCAGAGCTTCAAGTCGGCTCGAAGCGAATCCAGGGCCTGTTGGAATAGCGGCTCGAGTTGAGCGCGTGCTTGCGTAACCGAAACGCCCGGCCGCAACCGGCCCAGCACCCAAACCTCGCCAGGATTCGGGTCCACAGCAAGAGGAACCCACAGATCCGGCACCGTCCCTCGATCGACGCCAAAGAACTCCGGCGGCATGATACCTACGACGGTGAAGGGCTCGCCGGACAAACGCACAGTGACGCCGAGGGTTGACGGATCTCTTCCGAACTGCCGGCTCCAAAACGCATAGCTGATTACCGCTACGTGATTGGCTGCGTTCTCCCGGTCATCGTCCGGGCCGATCGTGCGTCCCATGACAGCCCGTACTCCCAGCGATGGAAAGAAGGAGCCGGAAACCTCGTGCGCCGTGGCGGGTTCCAATACGCCGCCGGCTCGGAACACCGGATTCGACCAGCCAATCGCGAAAACATCCGAGAGGACGCTGTGGTCCCGGCGAAAATACTCGAAGACCGGATAGGGGAGGTTCGTCATCATCGCGCCATCGGGGTGCGCTCTGACGAACTCCACGAGTTCCTGAGGATTCTTTACCGGCAAGGCCCGGAGAAGCATGACATCCATCAGGCTGAAGAGGGCGGTATTGGCTCCGATGCCCAGAGCGAGCGAGAGGACCGCCACGATACTGAACGCTGGCGCTTTCGCCAGCGTGCGGACCGCATACCGCAAGTCCTGCCAGAGCGTTTCGAGCGCGGCGAAAGTCCACAGCTCGCGGCACCTCTCGCGAATGCGCGTCGGGTTTCCGAACTGGCGTCTCGCCGCCGCGTTTGCTGCGGGATCGTCGCCGTATTTTTGGGCGCGCATGGCCAGGTGAAACGCAAGTTCCTCTTCCAGATCGCGGTCCAGCCTGCGCCGATAGACCAGCGCCTTGATCCGCAACCAAATGCCGCCGAGGCGTTCGAGCAACATGGTAATCTCCTAAGCGGTATCCATGATCAGCGCAATCGCCGAGGTCATGCGGCCCCAGCGTTCTGATTCCGCAGCCAGTTGCTTCCGGCCGGCGCCGGTCAGCCGATAGTACTTGGCGCGGCGGTTGTTATCCGATACGCCCCATTCGGAAGCCAACAGGCCTCGTAGCTCCAGACGATGCAGCGCCGGATAGAGCGCACCCTCTTCGACACGGAGCATATTGTTCGAGGTTGCCTGGATGAACTCGGTGATGGCGTAGCCGTGCATGGCGCCTTGGGCCAGTGTCTTCAGCACCAGCATGTCGAGCGTGCCCTGAACCAGATCTCCGGGCTTGTTTTGAGGTCCCATAAGTCCTTTATGGGTAGCCTACCACTGTCCCAGATCGAATACAACAGAAATTCAGGTACGGTTTACCTGGATCGACGAACTTCAGAAGCCGGAGCCGCCGCGCAAGCGAAGCACGGCGACCGTCGCCGCGATGAGGTTCGACACCAGAGCGGCAATCGGAAAGGCGTCCTTCCGCTGCCGCAACACGACCAGCGCGGCGATGCTGAGGAGGATACCGGCTCCCGCAAATGGGACGATGAGCCAGTTGAGGTAGTAGAGATTCGGCAACAGGCCGATCACCATGCCGAGGAAAGCCCCGACCCCCCAGGCCAACGTCACGATCTGCATGAGAACCCCTCCGTTCCTGCCGCTCCGGGGCGGATGAGTCCAGTATAGCTGGGCGACGGAATCAGGGGCGAGCAATCACGTGAAACGAATGCTCATTGACTTGCGCCCGATCTAGGCGCAAACTGAACGTGGGCGGGCAGTATTATGAAAACGCTGAACTATCTTGCGGTTGCTCTGGGCTGTTTGGGGATCGCCGCGGTGGCTTCCGCGCAACAGGTGATCTCAGCCAAGGCCGGGCTGGTCAACTACATCGAGGGCAAGGTTCTTTTGGACGGCAAACCAATCGAGCTGAAATTCGGAAATTTCCCCTCGGTCCATAATGAATCCGAGCTCCGCACCACCGGCGAAGGCCGGGCCGAAGTTCTGCTGGGTCCGGGTGCGTTTTTGCGCATGGGCGAGAGCAGCGCTTTCAGGATGATTGCCAACGGCATCTCGGACACCCGGCTGGAGTTTCTGGCCGGTTCCATGATTGTGGAATGCGCCGAGTTCGAGAAGGATCAGGCGGTGACCATCACGTATAGAGATGCCACCCTCAGCCTGGTCAAGAAAGGCGTGTATCGCGTGGATAGCGAGCCCGCCCGCCTGATGGTCTACGACGGGGAAGCGAAGGTGCTCCGGGAGGGCCAGATCCAGAGCGTCGGCAAGTCCAAGCTGCTGGCACTGAGCGGCGTGGCGGTCGCCGAGAAGTTCGACAACAAGGACGGCGATTCCCTGTATCGCTGGGCGCGGCTCCGTTCGGAATATCTCGCGGTCGCCAACATTTCCGCGGCGAGGTCCGCGAGCGACAGCGGCCTGGGTTTCATGGGGTCGAGCGGCTGGGCCTGGAATCCGTTCTTTGGCACGTATACATTTCTGCCGATGAGCGGCATCTATAACAGCTTCTGGGGTTACCCGTACTGGAGCCCGAGCATGGTGTACATGCTCTACGTGCCGCCGGGCTCGTATTTTGGCGGACGGGTTCCGACTGCGAATACCGCTACCACCACGGCCACAAGAGCGATTTCGGCCACCAGCGGCGTCCACAGCGGGCCGACGAATTCGCCTGGGCGGATTTCGAGCAGCTCCACGGTCCAGTCGCGGAGTGCTTCTTCCGCCTCCGCGGCCCCGTCGTCCGGCCATTCGGCACACTAGCGGCGTCGGGCAGCGCCACTCCGGCCCAACAGCCAATCTGGATTTGCCCGGCTTCAGGGAGCGGCGCTCCTCGTGCCGGACAAACTCGCCCTCCATTCCTGCGGGTAGCGTGACCTCCGCCTCCAGCCTACCCCCTCGCACCAGGTAGCTCGCCGAGATCCCGCCTCGGGGGTGCGGCATCGTCCCGATATCCGCGTCAGTTTGCCCGGTGCGGGATGGATGGGCACAAATGGTGGACGCCGAAGTCGTGCAGCGGCGCATCCGGGACGGAAAGTCTACCGAGCGCGCTTAGGGTTGAGGCAACTCCACTGAACGCCTGTAGTCAAAAGAAACAGCGTTGGGAGGGCGGCGGTGCGACGCATATGCCGAGGACCAGCAGAGCGCGATGCTGCCTGAATCAGCCGCGCCGGGAGGAGCCCACGCGTGAAGCGCGAATCGGTTCGACGACGGCAGGGGCCGCCTGCACCGCCGCAGGCGCGGGAATGGGCGTCTCAACCAGTTCCGCCATCGCGTAGGCAGGCATGCCTTCGGCTTCCTTCAGGAACGTCATTCGTGCCAACACCGGATCGTAATCCACGCGGATCCAGTCTCCGCCACGCACCTGCTCAGTTGCAATCAGGTTCGATACCGGCTGAACCAGGTGCCGCTCGATAGCCCGCTTCAGATGGCGCGCGCCATACTTCAGATCCGTTCCTTCGGCCAGCAGGAAGTCCTTGGCGCCGGGGGTGAGCGTGAAGATGAACGGGTTCGCTCCAGCCGCCTGCAATACCCGGCGCTGGACCATCTTCAGCTCTATATCCAGTATCTTTCGCAACTCGCTCTCGCCGAGCGGCTTGAAAACCACGATCTTGTCGAGCCGGTTGATGAACTCGGGCGTGAACTTGCGCCGCGCGGCCTCGATGCCAGCCTGCGAGATCTTGCCGGCCAGGCGCTCGTCCATCAGGCACGCGTTCGCGCCGGCCGGGTCGACCTGGAATCCAAGCCTGGGACTCATGAGGTTCGACATCTCGTTGGCGCCCAGGTTGCTGGTCATGAAAATCATGGCGCGGGAGAAATCCACGCGGCGATTGTCGCCCAGCGTCAGAGTTGCCTTGTCCAGGATACCGAGCAACAGGTTCCAAAGAGAGTCGCTGGCCTTCTCGATCTCGTCAAACAGCACAAAGCTGACTTTGACCTTATCGGTGTGATACTGATTCAGCACTTCCTGGCTGAGCAGGGGGTGCGTTTCGCGGTGTCCGAGATAGCCGGGAGGCGAACCGATCAGCTTGGCGATCTCGTGGCTGTGCTGGAACTCCGCGCAATCAATCTTGATCACCGCGCGCGGGTTGGCAACCAGGGCCTCGGCCGTGGCTTCCACAATGCGGGTCTTGCCGGAACCCGTTGGTCCCAGGAACAGGAAATTCCCGATCGGCCGGCCGGGAGCTGTCATGGACGTCAAATGCATCTGGTAGATGTTGACAATTTGCTCAATCGCCTCGGTCTGCCCAACAATGTACTTCTTGAGATTCACCTCGAGCGACTCAGCATCCCGCCCCGTCTTCGTGGGATCCAGTGGAGTATTCAGCCGAACCATGTCGTTCACGCCCCCCTGACTCTGCCTTCCTCATAGCAATCCAACTGCCGTTTCGTCCATCCACCATCTCGCGAGAGCTGGATTCGCGTTTCTAAGGACTTCCGGGGACCCGTCCGGAAGGCGCTCCGCCGTCCGGCGTCCGATCCCCGGTAGATTTCTCCTTCGACTCTCCGCAAGCTCGTACTCATTCTCAGACACACGCTCGATATCACACCGGCCCCAACGCTGCCAACCGAATCATCCCAAAATGAGAGGGTTCAGCTATATGATGATCGAAACTCGCGCGAGATTCCCCAAGTGAGAGTTAAGCTCTGGTACGAGAACGGCAAACGCGGCGTCTACGGCCGGGATGAACCGGTCAGGTCTTCCGGGGCTTCGCCGGGCGGATCTCGACGCGGCTGATGAGCGTACGTTGGGGCATCCGCAACACCATCAGCACGACTTCGGCGATATCTTCCGGTGCGATCTTCCAGTCGGCCGTAGCTCCCTGTGCACTGAAATCCGTCGCCACGCTACCCGGCAGGATCGCGCAGACCCGGACGCCTTCATAACGGTGGTCGAGCATCATGGCCTCGCTGAAGCCGTTCAGGCCGAATTTTGAGGCATTGTAGGAACCGCCGCCCGCGAACGGGTTCTTCCCGGCCAGGCTGCTGATGTTCACAACAAAGCCGCCGCCCCGCTTGAGCATCCGGGGCAGGGCTTCGCGCGAGCAGTAGAAGGCGCCGTCCAGGTTGGCGCCGATGGTTTGCCGCCACTGGTCAATGGTTGTGTCCGCTACGCTTGCGAACACGCCGATGCCCGCATTGTTCACCAGAATATCGAGACCGCCGAACTGCTCGTCCGCTAGGCGGAAAAGACTGGCGACATCCCCGGGACTCGCCACGTCCGCCGCCCTGCCGATGACACGACCCCTTGTGGCCGCCGCCATTTCGTCCACCGCCCGGCTCACGGACTGCTCCCAGCGCCCGCAGATGGCGACCGCCGCGCCGGAGCGAAGCAGAGCCTCCGAGATCGCCCGGCCGATCCCGCGCGTCCCGCCGGTCACAATCGCGAACTTCCCCTCGAGAAACCTGTCCATGCTTCGATTATTTCACGGCGCCGGCACGGAGCCCGCACGGTAGGGCGAATTCCCGTTCACATTTTTCCGCGAAACAGATACACTAGCTCGATGACCAGGATGACCACGACCAGCAGCTCGAGCACGAACGCGCGCCCCTGGTGAAACCGGTCCACCATGAACTGGTAGAGTTCGCCGGCGCTGTTCAGCTTCTCATCCACGAGCCGGCGGTAGTCGGGGACGCCGATCCGAGCCGCCGCCAGGCGATATACCCGCGCGGCGAACATGTCGCTCAGGAATTTGATCGAGTTGTCGACTCGCTCTGTCAATTCCCGCACGTCCAGGCGCATCGTGTTCAGCCTCTCGGCTTCGCGGGCGAGGCGCCAGCGCGCTAGAAATCCGGTGCCCTTGTCGAGGGATTTGTAGACGCCGGAAAGAAGGTCCGTGAGGAGGTGGTCGTAATGACGGAACTCCAGCAACTGTGCGTTCGCGTATTCCAGAAGCTGGATGATGGGCGCCGCGCCTTCCGGAGTGTCATAGAGCAGGGCAGCGGTCCAGCCGACGACCAGAAGATCGTTCGGATAGTATGACATCCGCGGCCGCAGCACCTCGGTCTGTTCCTCGTCGGACAACGGCAATGGCTCGCCGCGCACGATCTGGGCGATGTCGGAACCATGCTGGCTAATGAGATCAGCCGCGGACAGCACCGTGCCGTCCGCCAGTTCGAGAGGACGCAGGTGGATGATGTAGTAGTCCTCGGAAAGCCTGTAATCATAGGGCTTGATGAACGCCGAGTTCACGCGCTTGAGTTGGGAGCGGACGGCGTCCGACGCCATCGCTTCCAGCTCCGGGGTGGCCATCCACGCGGCGGCCAGATCGACCAACTGTCTCCAACCGAACCGAAAATCGAGCTCGAGCTCGATGCTGACGACGCCGTAGTCGTAGTACTTCAGACGGCGCCGAAGCATCTCGCCGGTTCGCAAAGTCACTGGATCGAGAACATCGACGACCGGAGATCGCTCGAATCGGACGTATTCCGGCGTGAGGTGCCGGAAGCTCGGCTCGCGTCCCGAGGGAGGGGCTCCAAGAAGCTTTCGCAGCCCATCGAGATCGATTTCCTCGCAGATATCGTAGAGGAATACGACCCAGAACGAACCTGCCAGGGCTGGTTCCGGCATTGGTTTTGGCCGACCCGGGAAGAACTCAGGCTGCCGGCTCCGAGAGGTGCGGCGGGCGGGCGGCAGCCGGCTTCTGGTTCTTCTGTTCCTGGTGCTCCTGCTTCTCCAGTTCGTCGAGGCTCTCCGGCTGGGCTTGCCACACATTCCACAGATGGCCCAGACGCTGACTGAACTGGCGCGGCTTCTCGGCGTAAATACGCTCTCCGAGGGACAACGCATTGCCGCGAAGTTCCTTTTCGTATTTATCGACGAAGCTCAAGAAGAGATCCGTCTCTTTGCCCCCGCCGTAGAATACTGGTTCGCTGACGACTTTCTCCCGGAGAACAACGAGGTTGTGGTCGTCGCCGAGCCAGGTCTCGAGATCCTTCAGACTCCTTTCGTACGCCTGCATGACCTCTATCCAAACGTCCTCGAGCAGGCGGACATGGTACCAGTGGTCCTTTACGCGCTTCCGCCACTCGTGGTAGTTCTCGGGACTCGGATGCGCGAGCACCTGGGCGAATGCCTTTTGGCCGCTCCGGAAAGTCCTCTCGAGGCCGGGCGCTATGGCGGGAAACCCATCGGTCAGGAGCGGCCAGACTCTGACACGCCTGCCCGCGGCGCGAAGGGCCGCGGCCAGTTTGCGCAGAACCTGCCCGATGCCGGCAGTCCTCCCGGCCTGTTCCTTGCGCTCGACGAGGCCGCCATGAATCGATTCCAGCGTGTGGCCTTTCAGCTCGTCGCGGTACTTCTCTCTCAGGCCATAGAAGGTCTCGAGGATGGCTCCGGCATCGCGGAATTCCGACAGCTTGCGGCCGGTATCGCGGAGCTGCGTGTTTTCCGCGGCATAAGTATCACCCAATTCCGGCCGCATCAACCGCAACAGCGCTCGGACCTTCTTTATGCTCTTGCGGGCCTCATGAATGGCCTCGTCCCGTTCCGCGGCGCCTTTGCCGGTCAACTGGGCAGCGGCCGATTCGAGCTCCTCCGAGGCGATCCTCTTGATGGCTGCGGGAACCGATTCGTCCGACCTCAGACGGTATGCCATGCGACGCTCCCCGCCCCCTGGCGGGCCGGCTGCTTCTTATGATAGCGGCTTCGTCGAGCGCCGCGCGGCCCTGCCTACTACTGCGGCCTCGACCGGATTCGCTTGGTCCTGTCGGTGGCGCGGCCCCTGTGTTTGAGCAGCCACTCCTGGCTGTTCACACGTTTCCGGCCATCGCCTGGCTTGTTCCGCAGGTAAGTTCCGTCCGGCAGCATCCGGCGCGCCTTTACATTGTCGGCCAGGTAGATGGACAGCACCTCATCCCGAATTCGTGTGACCATCTTCGGATCCTGCACCGGGAAGAGCACTTCGACGCGATGGTCGATGTTCCTGGGCATGAGGTCCGCACTGCCGATGTAGACTTCCTCGGCGCCGCCATTCTGGAAGTAGTACACGCGGCTGTGCTCGAGAAAACGTCCGACCACGCTGGTCACCTCGATGTTTTCGCTCACGCCAGGCACGCCGGGACGGAGGCAGCAGATCCCGCGCACGAGCAGATCCACTTTCACTCCGGCCTGCGACGCCCGATATAGGGCGCGGATCAAACGCTTGTCGACCAGGGCGTTCATCTTGAACACCAGGCGCCCGCCCCTGCCGCTCTTCGAGTGCTCGATTTCGCGCCCGATCAGTTCTTCGAAGCGCGACCGCAGGTTGACCGGCGCAACGATCAGTTTCCGGTAATCCGATTTGGCCGAGTAGCCGGTCAGGTAGTTGAAAAGGTCCGACACGTCGTCGGCGATCTCCTCGTCCGTGGTGAACATTCCGATGTCGGTATAAAGGTGCGACGTGACGGCGTTGTAGTTGCCGGTGGAGAGGTGAACGTAGCGCACCATGCGGTCGCCCTCGCGACGAACGACCAGCGCGACCTTCGAGTGTATCTTCAAACCCACCAAACCGTAGACCACGTGCACCCCCGCGCTCTCCAGTGCTCGCGCCCACTCGATATTGCTCTCTTCGTCAAACCGGGCTTTGAGCTCGACCAGCACGGCGACCTGCTTGTCCTCTTCAATCGCTTCGAGGAGCGCCTCGACCACCGGCGAATTTCTGCCGACGCGGTACAGGCACGCCTTGATCGCGACGACATCGGGATCGTGCGCCGCCTTACGCAGAAACTCGACGACCGGCTGGAAGGAGTCGAAAGGATGGTGCAGGAGAATACTCCGCCGGCGGATCATGCTGAAGATGTCGTCATCTTCCTCGTGGTCCTTCGCAAGCGTCTGGAGCATGGCGGGCACGAACGGAGGATCCTTCAAGTCGGGGCGGTCCAGGTTCGAGAGGCTCATCACGCGCTTGAGCGACAGCGGACCTTGCACGCGGTATACTTCGCCTGCCTCCAGCTCCAGATTACTGATTAGGATGTTGAGTATGTCCGCGGGCATGTTCTCGGTGACCATAAGGCGCACGACGCTGCCGAATCGCCGCTGGCGAACCCCCTCTTCGATGGTCTCGAGCAGATCCTCGGCTTCCAGTTCCTTGATGGCTATGTCCGCATCGCGCGTGATGTGGAACGGATACGACTCGAGCACCTCCATGCCCGGAAACAACGCGGCGAGATTGGCCGCGATCACCTGTTCCAGCCACACCAGGTCGATGCGCCTCGGCTTTCTCTTCGCGGCGCCCGATTTCGACGGCCGGTTGAGGGGGACCAGTTGCGGAAGCGAATCCGGAACCTTGACACGCGCGAAGCGCTCCTGGCCGAGCGGGTCCCGGATCAGCACCGCAAGATTGAGACTGAGGTTCGAAATGTGCGGAAATGGGCGGCCAGGGTCGAAAGCGAGCGGCGTGAGAACCGGAAACACGGTTTGCGTGAAGTACTCCTCCGCCGCCCTCCGCTGAGATTCGTTCAACTCAAACCCTTCGTGGACGAAGATGCCCTGTTCTTCGAGCGCGGGCATAAGCCTTTCAAGACACTTGTGGCCTTCTTTCAAAAGTTTCTTCACTTCGCGCCGGATGGCCACCAACTGAGCACGAGGGCTCATCCCATCCGGGCCGACTTCAACCGATCCGGCGTCCACCTGTGCGGCCAGACCGGCCACCCGAACCATGAAGAACTCATCCAGATTCGAGCCGAGAATAGACAGAAACTTCACGCGCTCGAGCAGAGGATTCTTCTTGTCTTCGGCCTCTTCCAGAACACGGCGCTGAAAGGCGAGCAGGCTTAGCTCACGATTGATGAACAGCTCCGGAGCATTCAGATCCAGTTGCGGCGCGGCTCCGGAAGGCCCCACAACGGTGAGGGCGGGTCCGGGTGTGCTCTTGGTACTTTCCCGCGCACCGGCCTCTCTGGGATTTTCGGCTTGGCTCTGCGGCATGAATGTACTCCTCTTAAGACTACCAGCCGTTTGCAAGTGGTGTGCGGCGCCTGGCCGGCTGTGATAGCCTGCTGTGGAGGGGTAGGTGCTGCATGGCAACCGGCATCGTTTATACAGATCCAAGCGAACATCCCAGTTTCGTCAGGGAGGGGCGCCACATCAAGAACCTCCTTGCACGCATGTTGACCCGCCATGGAAGAACGGAGCAGGAGGCGGTTCGTGAGGCGGAAGTCCTGCTGACGGCCCCGCGAACCGAGCAGAAGGCCGAAGGACGGAAGAACCGGGCGTTCCGGGCGGCCTGCTGACGCCCATCCGTTACTCTCTTGCTTCCTCTTCGGCCTTGCCAGCGGCCAGTTTTGGCGTCAGCAGCCACTTCAGAACGCCCTGTGGCGGACTGTGCAGCTCTTCGAGATCGATCGAGACCAGAGCGCCCTTCTTCAGCTCGATCACGGTCCGTTCCGCGCCCAGCAGGTAGGTCGCGGCTTCGCTCAACAGCGGCTCGTGGCCCGCCAGCAGGATGGCGTCCTCGTCGGCATGGCCGAGGATTTCACGCCAGACGGCTTCGGGCGAGGAGGACGGCAGCAACGCGTCCGTGCGGGTCAGGATACCCTTGCGGCCCAACACCTCGGCCGCGATCTCAGCCGTTTGGACGGCCCGGACATACGGGCTCGTCAGGATCAGCGAAGGAGCAACTTTCGCGGCCCGGGCGCGAGCCAGGACTTCGCGAAGCTTCACCCGCCCTCGATCGGTCAACGCCCGTTTCGCATCGGCGCGACCCGGCCGCCGGGGCTCGGCGATTCCGTGGCGCAGGATATAGATCTCCATCTCGTCCTTCGAGTCTGGCCGGCCTGGGGCAGCAATAGATTCCTGCCACTCTGTTTGCTCATCATCCCACATCTCAGTCTTGACCATTTACTGATGCCGGTTTTGCATCTTTGCGGCACGGCGAAGTTGGCGCCTGGCGGAGCCAAAAGACGGGCGCCAGGGAAGAACCTGCACCTTGGAGGATCAAGCGCTGGCGGCCGGGTGTATACTAAGCGGGACCCGGACATCCAAAAGCGAAAGGGCGCTATAGCGCCTTGTTCATGGACGCCCGAGGAATCTCAAGTAGAAAGCTGCGAACACCAAGACAATGCCAATATTCACTGTCAGCCGTTCCCAGAATCGGTTTCTGAAGAACACGAAATCTACACCGACTATGACGGCTGCCATCGCCACCACGTAAAGCACGACAGCTACCTGTCTGCCCATTTCAGTTTCCTTGCGTTTCTGTTTTAGTGTAGGATCCGGGATTTCCATTTTGGCTTCCCAGCTTTCAGCAGTATACAGCAATCGCCCCGATTGCGGCCGAGTTCTTGCCAATGGATCGCCGGAAAGTCTTGCCAGCAACATGAAAAGCGGGCGATGCCCCCTTCCGGGGCCGGAGTCAACCTGCAACTTGGCGCGTCTCGGCCCAATTCCGTCCCGCCTCTGCGGCCAGGCCGGGCCGGGAAGCGAGACGCGATAACGAATACGAGCGCTGCGGCACGGCCAATGTTTTCTGCGCGGTAGAGCCGAAGGCGGGGAGACATTTCACCTTCCCCACACGGGACCGTTCGGCCTTTGAGTTCACTCAGGTTGTGGTTACCTTAGCCCTGAAATACCCGAAAGCAAAGACCATTCACTTGGTAATGGACAACCTCAACATCCATTGCCGGAAGTCGCTGGCCGATGTCTACGGCGCCGAAATGGCTGCGGAAGTCTGGGAGCGATTCACGGTCCATCACACGCCTACTCACGGAAGTTGGCTCAATCAGGCGGAGATCGAAATCGGGATCTTCACCAGGCAATGTTTGGGTAACCGAAGAATCCCCAATTTGAAGACCTTGCGCCGGGAAGCGAGAGCCTGGAATCGGCGGATGAATCGTGATCGCGTCAAAATCGCCTGGAGGTTCGATCGCCGGGCCGCTCGCCGGAAGTTTGGCTACAAAAGGCAATCCTTCACGCGGTCAAGGACCTAGGCGTTTGAGGTTAATATTGAGACGTCGCCGGACGGGAAGCCGGCTGGATGAGCCTGACGGCCGCGGAGGAGGCGCCCTCTGACCAGACGGCCACGCAAGGTGGATCGCGGGGAGTCGCATCATTCGATGACCCGGGCGATGCGCCATTATAGATGTAGACATGCCTCGCTACGCGGCAATCGACATTGGCAGCAATTCGATCCGCATGGAAGCCGCGGAAGTCGTGGACGGAACTTCGCCCCGGATTCTGGCCTCGGAACGCGAGGTCACGCGGTTGGGGGAGAGCGTTTTCCGGACCGGGCGCATCAGCCAGGATGCCATCGCGTTGGCGTGCGCCGTGCTGGCGCGGATGGCGGCCCAATACAAGGCTCTCGAAGCGGTGGGCGTGCGGGCGGTGGGTACGAGCGGCGTCCGCGATGCTCGCAACCAGGAGGAGTTCATAGATCGCGCCTCGCGGGCAATCGGCGCGCCGATCGAAGTGATTTCAGGACGCGAAGAAGCGCGGCTGGTGCAATTGGGCGTCGACAGCCGCTGGCCGCACCCGCATCAACGTGTGCTGATCATCGATATCGGCGGCGGCAGCGCGGAAATCATCGCCAGCGAGAACGGCCACATGCAGGAGGCGATTTCCAAGCAGCTTGGCGCGGTCCGCTTGCGTGAAGTTTTTCTGGAGAACGACCCCCCAAGCGAACGGGAACTCCGCTACATGCACGATTTTCTGGAGGAGCGGCTCGCCGGCGTTGCCCAGCGATTCGGTACGGGCAAGTGGAACCGCATCATTGCCACCTCGGGAACTGCATCCGCCGTGGCGTGTGCGGTCAACGGCGTGCCCCGGTCCAAGCGGGACCGCGCCGACCGGTTGCGCGCCTCGACCGCCCAGATCCGCCGGCTTTACAAGGAACTCGGCACTCTGAGTCTGGCCGAACGGAGAAATGTGGCGGGACTGGGTCCGCGGCGGGCGGAGATCATCGTTCCCGGAGTCGCCGTGCTCCTCAGCATCCTGGAGCGCGTGCACGCGCGATCGATGTATTACTCCGCCGCGGGTGTGCGCGACGGGATCGTTGCGGACCTTGCGGCGCGCGGCATCGGAAAGGAACTGGCGCTGCTCAGCCGGGACCAGCGGAAGGAGGTCGAGCGACTATGCACCCGCTTTGCCGTGCCGCTCAAGCATGGCCGCAAGGTGGCCGGGCTGGCCAGCACTCTGTTTAACGCGTTCCAGACACTCCACGGACTTCCGCCCGCTTTCGGGAGGTTGCTGCAGGCCGGCGCCTATCTGCACGACGTCGGTCACTACGTGAACGATCTGAGCCATCACAAACACTCGTATTACCTGATTGCGAATTCCGATATGTCGGGCTTCACCAGCCGGGAACGGGAGTTTGTCGCGAACCTTTGCAGGTACCACCGCAAGGCGCTTCCCGCGCCCGATCACGACAATGCCCGGGCTCTCGATGCGGAGGAGAGGCGCGCGCTCGTGCTCTTGATCCCGCTGCTGCGGTTGGCGGACAGTCTGGATCGCAGCAGCGAGCAGCGCATAGAATCCATCGAGTGCCACATTCGGAACGGGCAGGCCGTCATCGAGCTGAGCTCGCCCCTGGATATCGAACTCGAACAATGGGCGGCCGATCGCGCCGGGGAGGTCTTCCGCCAGGTCTACGGACGTCCCGTCACGATCACAAAGGCTACCGCCTGAGGGCGCGCCGCTACGTGCTCCGGCGCCCGCCTCCACGGCGCTTGCCGAGAGCGTAGCGCTTGTCCGCGACCCAGCCGTACAGAAGCTTTCCCAAACGCCGGAAGGGAGGCGCGGCGCCCAACGCCCCGGCCAGCCAGGTCGCCGGAAAGAGGCGCGCGAGATACGCGACTGCATTCCAGCCCGCCAAAACCCGCCGCTGCGGCGTCAGAACATGGATCTGCCGGGCGCAGGCCCCCGGATCGAACCCGGCTTGCTCGAGCGCTACGGGGTCAAGCGGAAGGCACTGGGTCCGGCCCTTCCGGTCGAGCCATCGCAGCCAGGAAACGCCCGCCTGACAGATCGCACACTGGCTGTCGAAGAAGACGAGGACCCTGGCTCCCATGATTCCCAGTGTAGTGCTTCGAGGATCCAAGGATGCCGGCTGGTGTATACTGACCCGAAGCTGGAAGCCAAATGGAAATTCCGATTCAGATGGATCCGGTGCCAAATACTGAACCGTCCGTCGCCGCGAGAACAGGGGCGCGCATTGAACGCATCCTCTGTCCGGTAGACTTTTCGGAGTGCTCGAGCAGTGCGTATGAGTATGCGCAATCGATCGCGCGCCACTATCGGGCAACACTCCTGGTGCAGCACGTCGCCGAGTTGTGGCAGCATCCCTCCGCCTCCTTTGCTATCTCGGCGCAGTCGTGGGAAGACTTCCGCGGGAAGCTCCTATCCGATGGGGGGAACGATCTGCAACAGTTCGTCAATGGCGCCGGTGGCATCGAGCCCGAACGCATCATCGGGGAGGGCCTGGCAGCGGACGAGATTCTGTCCTTGGCTCGGGAGCGGGCGGTCAGCTTGATTGTGATGGGCACCCACGGCCGGCGCGGCGTGGATCACCTGATGCTAGGCTCGGTTACGGAAAGGGTCCTGCGAAAGGCTGCCTGCCCCGTGCTCGCCGTCCGCCAGGCAGCCCCGGATTCGAGCAAGCGGCGTACGAAGGATGACTCCGTTCGAATCCGGCGAATCCTTTGCTGTGTTGATTTTTCCGCGCACTCGGAGCGAGCGTTGGAATATGCGCTGTCGCTCGCGGACGCCTATTCTGCCGAGGTCACTGTCCTTCACGTACTGGACGACACATCCGGCTCGGCGGAGGTTGAAAGGGAAACGGCGAACGCAATCGGGGACCTCGAGAAACTCATTCCGTCCGCCGCTCGCAGCGCAACGAAAGTTCAGTGGGCGGTGCGCCGGGGCAAGGCTTACGTGGAAATCCTCAAATTTGCCTCCGCGGCGCAGTCGGATTTGATCGTCACGGGAGTCCGTGGACGCCACGCATTGGATCTCGCGGTGTTTGGTTCAACCACCTATCGGACCATCCAACTCGGCCGCAGTCCGGTGCTGACGGTTCCAATTTAGGGTCGCTTCCCCGAACTTTCCTCCCGGCAGGAGGGAAGTTATGTGTGTGGCGCCCCGGCCGGTCGCCTCCGGCTCACAGTGCTACGATCAGAAGTTCTATTCCATTCAAGAGGTGAAGCGTGCCCAAGCTATCCATCCGAGACCTGGATCTGCGCAGGAAGCAGGTCTTCATTCGAGTTGATTTCAACGTTCCCCTCGCTCCCGGCGGGCAGGAAATCACCAGCGACAAACGCATTCGCGCGTCGCTTCCCACGATTAAGTACGCCCTCGAGCAAGGCGCGAAACTGGTGCTCGCCAGCCACCTCGGCCGTCCGAAGGGCAAGCCGAATCCCGAGATGAGCCTGCGGCCGGTGGCTGCGCGGCTCGAGGAGTTGCTCGGGCGGCCCGTCCGGATGGCGCCCGACTCGATCGGGCCGGACGTCGAGAAGCTGAAGGGAGAAGACCACAGCATCATCCTGCTCGAGAATCTCCGCTTCCACCCGGGCGAAGAGAAGAATGACGCGAGTTTCGCCAGGGAGCTGGCGCAGCGCATCGACTATTACGTGAACGATGCGTTCGGAACCGCGCACCGCGCCCACGCCTCCACCGTGGGCATCATCCAGTTTGTTCCGAAGGCCGCGGCGGGGCTGCTGATGGAGAAGGAATTGGAGTATCTGACCAAGGTCACCCAGAACCCGCCGCTGCCGTGCGTCGGCATTCTGGGAGGCGCCAAGGTTTCCGATAAGATCGAGGTAATCGAGAACCTTCTGAAGATCGTGGACCGGCTGCTCATCGGCGGCGCGATGGCCTACACTTTCATGCGCGCGCAGGGGAAGGCGACCGGCAAGTCGCTGGTGGAAGCGGAGAAGATCGAGTTGGCGAAGGACGTCCTCGCGAAGGCCGGCGGCAAACTGCTGCTGCCCGTCGATCACGTCGTCGCGGCGGAAGTCAAGGAAGGCGCCCAACACGAGGTCGTCGAGACGATTCCCGATAATATGATCGCCGTGGATATCGGCCCTAAGACAATCGCCTTGTATGCCGGAGAGATCGCGAAAGCCAAAAGCATTATCTGGAACGGGCCGATGGGCGTGTTCGAGAAGCCTCCTTTCGATACCGGAACCGTGGCGGTCGCAAAGGCCGTGGCGGCTTCGGGGGCGCTCTCGGTAGTCGGCGGCGGCGACTCGGAGAAGGCGGTAAAATCGGCCGGCGTGGCGGATCAGATCTCGCACATTTCCACCGGCGGGGGAGCGTCGCTCGAGTTCCTCTCGGGCATCGAATTGCCCGGAGTCGCAGCGCTGACGGACAAATGAGATCGAGCATTTATATGAAACATTCCCTCCGGCTGTCCGCCGCACTCGCGGTGGTATGTGCGCTCCCGTTGTTCGGCCAGTTAGGCATGTTCACCACCCAGCAGCGCATCGACATTACCCGCGAATGGAAAGGAGAGCGCTTCCCGGACGGGCGGCCCAAGGTCCCCGGCGCCGTCCTGGAGCGCTTGAAACACACCAGTGCGGAGGAAGCCTGGGGCACCCTCCGTAAGCACGGCTATAACCTCCAGTTCGAAGGCGGCTGGAAGACGCTCAACGTCAAACCGGGCGAGCGGCTGGTGGGGCGTGCCGTCACGGCGCAGTTCATGCCGCTTCGGCCGGATATGAACTCTGTGATCAACGACCACGCCCGGCAGGAGGGCCGCATCGGGCGCGGCCAGAACTCCTGGGTGATTTCCACCCTGGTCCAAGGCGATGTCATGGTGGTGGACCTCTACGGCAAGATCAAGGACGGCACCATCATCGGCGACAACCTGGGTACCTCCATCATGACCAAGACCGGCACCGGCCTTGTAGTCAACGGCGCGGTACGGGATCCCTCGGGTCTTTCCGAAATCGAGGGGTTCAAGGTTTTCGCCCGCGATTTCCATCCCAGCGCTATTGCCGAGACGACACTCATGGGCTGGAACATCCCGATCCGCATGGGCGAGGTCACCGTGCTGCCCGGCGACATCGTGTTGAGCGATCCCGACGGTATCATGTTCATCCCGGCGCAGTTGGCCGAAGAGGTGGCCGACGAGAGCGAGCTGACCCAGCTCCGCGACGAGTGGGGCCACCAGATGCTGCGCGAACAGAAGTACAACCCTGGCCAGGTGGACGCCCAGTGGACCCCGCAGATGATCGAAGAGTTCAACAAGTGGGCCGCCGCCAAGGGCTCGAAGATGCGCATGAAGAGCAAGTAGGCACATCCGGTATTGGAGTCGCAAGGGGATCCTGGCGTAAACGCGAACCGTCAACTGCCCAGCCTTTCGGCAGCCTGGAACGGCCCTATAGTTCTTTGGGCTTCGTTTCCATGGCAGCCCAGGCGTCTTACCACCCGTTTGGGCGCGATACATCGGACCGATTCTTCTTCTGCACCTTTGACTTCCGGATCAGCTTGCGTCTAATCCTGGAGGGGTGAAGGCCGGATTCGGAGTTCGGACGGCTGTGATCCTGATTGGCTTCACGGCCGCCATTGCCCAGATCGTGCTTCTGCGCGAGCTGATGGTGGTTTTCTATGGCAACGAGAGTTCCCTCGGGCTGATGCTGGGAAGCTGGCTGTTCTGGACGGCCGCGGGCAGCAGCCTGGCCGGGCAGTTCGCCGCGCGCGCTCGACAACCGCGCCTCCTGATGGCCTCCATCCAGGTGCTGATCGCCGCCGTCCTGCCCTTGACGATCCTGGCCGTGCGCGCCGCAAAAGGCCTCCTCCAGGCGGTACCGGGCGAGGTTCTGGGGCCGGGTCCCATGCTGCTGACTTCGTTTTGCGTGCTGGGCCCGCTCTCGCTGCTTTCGGGAGCACTGTTCACGGCGGGCAGCAGGGTTTACGCCGCGGCCGCCGGCACGTCCGCCGGTGAGGCTACCGGTTCGGTTTACCTGTGGGAAGCCGTCGGGTCGTCGGCGGGCGGCGTGATGGCTGGATGGGTGCTGATCCGGTATTTCAGCTCGCTCGAAATCGCCTGGCTGCTGGGGGTGCTGAATCTGGTGGCTGCGTGCGGCCTGGCCATCGCGGCCCGGCCGCTGCGCCGCGCGGCCATGGGCGGATTGGTTGGCATGGCCGCCCTGCTCGGATTTCTCGGCTGGCCACAAAATCTGGAAGCAATCTCCCAACAGCGCCTCTGGCGCGGTCTGCACCTGATCGCGACGCGCAACTCGGTTTACGGCAACCTGGCCGTAGTCGGGACGGAAGGAAGCCGGAGCGTCTACGAAAACGGCGTGGTTCTGTTCAACGTGCCCGATCCGGCCGCCGCCGAGGAGGCCGTTCAGTACGCGTTGCTGGAGCATCCGTCACCCCGAAGCCTCCTGCTGATTGGCGGGGGGCTCAACGGGAGCATCGCCCAGGCTCTGCGGCACCCCACGCTCGAACGGGTGGATTACGTGGAACTCGACCCCGCCATTCTGGAACTGGGCCGGGAGTACTTTCCAAACGAGTGGCTCGCCCTGCGGCGAGACCCCCGGGTGCGCGTCCACGTCACGGACGGGCGGCTGTTTCTGAAAACCACGCACTCCACCTTCGATGTCGTGATTGTCAATCTGCCGGAGCCGCAGAACGCTCAACTGAACCGGTTCTATACGGTCGAATTTTTCCGCGAGGCGGCGCGCAAGCTCACGCCAACGGGTCTGCTTTCCTTCCAGTTGAGATCCTCGGAAAACTACATCAGCGCGGAGCTGGGGCAATTCCTGCGCTCCATCAATAAGAGCCTGCGGGCTGTGTTTCCGCAAGTCACGGCCATTCCAGGCGAGACGGTCCACTTCTTCGCGGCGCCTCAGGCGGGCACGCTGGCCTCGGGCGCGGACGAGCTGCTGGCGCGCCTGCACGCGCGCAATCTCCAAACCAGCTACGTGAGCGAATACTTCATCCCGTTTCGCATGACGCCGGATCGCCTGCTCGACCTCAACACGCAGATCCAGCCGCTCGCGGCGACGCCCCTCAACCGCGACTTTGCGCCGGTGGCTTACTATTTCGACATTGCGTTGTGGAGCAGCCAATTCAACCCGGGCTATCGCCGGCTTTTCCGAATGATGGCCGGCGTCAATTTCGGAGTCCTTCTGGCCACTTTCGGAGCCGTGCTGGCGGCGCTGGTTGTGGGAGGGCGCTTCTTCACGGAAAGGCGGCGCCGGCTTCCAGCCGCGGCCGGCTTCTGCACGGCTGCCACGGGGTTCACGATGATCGGCCTCGAAATGCTGCTGCTACTGGCGTTCCAGGCGTTGTACGGCTACGTGTACCAGCAACTGGCGGTGCTCATCGCGGCTTTCATGGCGGGAATGGCGCTGGGGAGTTGGCTGGGGATGCGGCGGGCGGCTCGTGGCCTGACGCGCGTCCTGGCGATAACGCAAGTGCTGGCCGCGGGGGCGCCACTCGTTCTCGTGGGGCTGTTCGAGGCGATCGGGCGAGCCAACGGCGCTTACAGCCTGGCCGCCAGCCAGATTGCATTTCCCGCACTGGCGCTGGTTTCCGGCATGCTGGGTGGATACGAGTTTTCCGTCGCCAGCCGGATTTTCTTCGGCGGACCCGGGACAGGAAATCCGCTGGCGCGCCGTCCCGGTACGCTCTATGCGCTCGATCTTGCGGGCTCGTGCCTGGGCGCGGTTTTGTTCAGCGTCTGGTTCGTTCCGGTATTCGGATTTCTCAAAACGGCGCTGCTATCGGCGATGCTGAGCCTGGCGCCAGCGGCGCTGGTCGTGCTTACGCGTTCCAAATCCCCGGGATGGCCTGCTGGCAGAACCGGCACTTGCCCCGGTCGAGGTGCAGCGCTCTAACGGTGAAGCCGGTGCGCTCCACCACCATGCGATGGCATTTCGGGCACCAGGTATTCTCGGCCGGATGGCCGGGAACGTTGCCGATATATACGTAATGCAGGCCCTCGGCGTCGCAGATAGCCTTGGCGCGCTCGAGCGTCGGCAACGGGGTGGGCGGAAGGTTCTTCAACAGGTATTCCGGGTGGAAGCGCGAGAAGTGCAGCGGGACGTCCGGGCCGAGTTCCGCTTTGATCCAGCGGCCGAGCCCCCGGAACTCCTCATCGGAATCATTCAAAGTGGGCACCACCAGGTAGACCACTTCGTTCCAGGTGCCCAGCTTGCGGATCGTCACCAGGGCGTTCAGCACCGGCTTAAGCTCGCCGTTCACGACCTCTTTGAAGTACTTCTCGGAGAAACCCTTGAGGTCGATCTTGATGGCGTCCACGCGGCGGCACAACTGTTTCAGCGGCTCTTCCTGGATATAGCCGCCGCTGATGACCACGCTTTTCAAACCCGCCCGGCGGCCCGCCTCCGCGGAATCCAGCACGTATTCGCAAAAAACCACCGGCTCGCTGTAGGTGTAGGCGATCGAAGGGCACTGATACTGGCGGGACAAGGCCGCCAGGTCCTTAGGCGGAAGGAACGTGCTGTTCACCTGTTCCGGACGGACCTGAGAGATGTCCCAGTTCTGGCACATTTTGCAATTGACATTGCAGCCCGCCGTCGCCACCGAGAAGGCCATACTGCCCGGGAGGAAATGGAACAGGGGCTTCTTTTCGATGGGATCGACGTGCGCGGCGCAGACGCGCGAATACACCAGCGAGTAGTACGTGCCGCCACGGTTTTCGCGCGCGCCGCAATAGCCGCGCTCGCGGTCGTCGATCACGCACTCGCGGGGACAAAGCTTGCACTTGATCTTCTTGTACGGCAGCTTCTCGTAGAATCGCGCCTCGACGGTGAACCGGGCATCGGCATCGGCCTGGGCCGCGCGCGCCGCTAAGCACGGCAGCGCCAGCGCCTGAAGAAAGACCCTGCGATCCATCGAGTTACACCTCCACCACGTCTATCCGGTTCGGATCGTTCGTCCCGAGCCGGTGGCTGGAATCCGCCGCGGTCGAGATGTAGAGCGGTTCGCGGTGCAGCTCTCGCAGGGACTTCATCCCCTTTTCGGCCCGCTTGCGTTCGAGGATCTGCCAGCCCGTGTAGTCCAGCGCGACCGGATCGCGCGCCACGATCAGGCCGTTGTACGGCCACGACCATTGCGGCATGTAGGAAGGCCCGCCTTCATACTGGGCCGTCAGGCCGTCGCAGATAGTCAGCCGCACCTTTCCCCGAATCGGCGGAAGCATATTGACGTCCGCTACGTAGGGATCGCCGGCATTCGTGTGGTACTTGTTCGGATTGTGAATCGCGCCGAACAGGTTTTTGAGCGCGAGCGTCACGCCGGCGATCCCGTGGTCCTTGAGCACGGGCAAGTTGATTACCGCATCGCAGGTGTGTGCCAGCGTATTCGCGAGCAGGCTGCCCGCGCTTCCATAGACCGCCAGCTCGGTGTCATAGCCAGCCATATCGTTGCCGATGCAACGGATTCGATCCTTGCGGGAGGCTACGCGGTATCCGGCGCTTTCGAGGTCGGAATTCAGCCGGTCCCAGATTACGATGTCTGTCCGGGGGATTCCGGCTTGCTGCAGGCGCTCGCAGATGGCTTCCGCCAGCACCGGGTTGGTAGCTGCGCCCCTACCGGACAGACAGTTCACTTTCAGGCCGATCACTTCGCCGGGCCGCACCACTTTCTTCCAGACATCGATCGGGGAATCGCCGCCGTAGAACGACTGCATGGCGCGATCGAGCATCTTCAAAACGCGACTGGAGTCGGGGGAACCTCCGGCGGCGCCGGGAGCCGGATCGCGGGCGATGACGACTTTGGACTTTTCCGGAGCGGCGCGAGCGACCAACGTGCCGGCCAGGACGCCTTTGAAGAGCCCCCTGCGAGTGATTCCGTATTGTGGGCCGATGCGCATCGCTCCTGCCCGGCTATTCAGCCTAGCACTCGCCGCGGGTCGAGGCCAGGGGTCATTGCCGCGCCAGCCTTCGCTCGATGGCCTGAGCCAGGCTCAGGAGCGCCCGCTCCGTCTGCGGAACATCCTGGTAGGCCACCAGGCGAACGAAGAAAGGGCCTTGCCGAAACGTCAGGCTCTGGCCATAGCTCCTGCCCGCATCCCCGAGCGCCACGGGCCGGCTTCCGGCGGACGACTCGGATTCGAAGATCGACGCGGCGTTCCCCGGCGTTTGCATCAGGTGGATGTCCGCGACGGCTTCCACGGTTTCCCCATAGCGGTAGTTCAGTGTGAGGGTGCGGCGGACGCCAAAGCGCCGATACCGCTCGGCGTCGCCGTCTACATACTTCCACAGATCGGCGGCTTCAAAGGAACGTGTTTCGCCCGCCCTCGTCCAGCCGAACGCTTCGCCGCTCTCCGGGAACCAGGACGGGGGTTCGGCCGCTCGCCTGCTCAGCATCCGGATTCCGGCCAGCGCGCCAACCAAAAAAGCCGCCGCGAGCAAAGCGAAAAGCAGATGGTAGTTGAAGGTTTGCAGCGGTTTGCAGCGGTTGGAGGAAATGCGTTGCTTGTGCACTACGAGGCCCGCGAAACAAAGCTCTCGAGTCAAGTATACACTTTGGGTACGGCCAAGCCATCACACAGCGGCCGGCCACGTTCTATCTTGGAGAGATAAAAGACTGTGCGCGGTAAGGGATTATCCGGTTGCCGGCAGCGGAAGCCGAGGGAGCCTCGGAGTGCTCGCCGTGTGTCCTTAGCGATGCTCCTGAGCCTGTTCGCGGTTTCCGCGCTGATTCCTTTCCCGCTTCGCGCCGCCGAAGTTGTCTTGCACGGCCGGGTTGTGGACGAAAACGAGGCGCCGGTTCGCGCCGCTAGCGTGAACGTGCGTCCCGCTGCCGCTCCGGCGTCCGCCGCTTCCGTGAATTCATGGGCGGCTCAAACCGATCCCACCGGCGCCTTTACAATCACCCTTCCCGGGCCGGGCGACTTCCTTGTCAGTGTCGAGCGCCAGGGTTACTATGCGCTGAAGGACCGTGTGGTGCACGCCGAAACCTCACAGGAGCTGACGTTGGTGATCAACAGCGTCCGCGAGGTGTTTCAATCCGCCAACGTCAACGCCGAAACCTCGCCGGTCGAGCCGGGCCAGACGCAAAGCCAGGAACACCTCACCGGTACGGAGCTGAACGATATGCCCTACGCGAACAGCCACAGCCTGCAGAACTCGCTGAAGCTCATGCCGGGGGTGGTGCAGGACGCTGGCGGCGCACTGCACGTGAACGGTTCCTCGGAAAACCAGGTCCTCTATCTCCTCGACGGTTTCGACATCACCAACCCCATTTTCGGCCAGTTTCAGACTCTCCTCCCGGTGGAGGGCATCCGCTCCGTGGACCTCTCCTCGGGCCGCTATTCGCCGGAGTTCGGAAGCGGGTCGGCCGGCGTGCTGGGCGTCAACGCCGAGAATGGCACGGACAAGTTCCATTACACGGCCACCGACTTTTTCCCCGGGTTTAGCCTCCAGCAAGGCCTGCACCTCGGAAACTGGTATCCGCGGTTGGGGATCTCAGGACCGGTCGTCCAGGGACGGGCATGGTTTTCCGATACTTTCGAGTCGGAATACAGTGAAGCGCTGGTCACCGGTCTTCCGAGCGGCCAAAACACACGGAGCGGGTGGGCCGGCGGCAATCTGCTGCACTTTCAGGGGAACCTGACGCCGTCCAACATTGTATTCGCCGATTTTCTGGTGAACCTCGACAACGAAGGCCGGGTTGGACTCGGCGCGCTCAACCCTGTGCCGGCCACAGCCAATGTGCACACGCGCCAGTATTTCGGCAGCATCAAGGACCAGAAGTATTTTGGCCGCGGCGTGCTGGTGGAATTTGGCTATGCGCACGACGATTTTTCCGAGATCGAGAGTCCTCAGGGTCAGAACCTCTATACTTTTTCTCCCCAGGGCAACGGCGGCAATTATTTTGTGAATTCCACCCAGGGGTCCTCGCGAGATCAGGGCCTGATTAAGGCCGACCTGCCGAAGTTCCAGTTTGCGGGCTCCCATCAGCTCGAGGCGGGCGCGAATGCCGCCTGGTTGCAATACAACGCCGATTTTCGCCGCACGGGTTACGAAGTTTTCGGACTTTCCGGTCAACTGATCTCGGAAACGCTGTTCCCCGCTCCCGCCAGCTTCCATGTCAGCGATAGCCGAATGTCGGCTTACCTGCTCGATCGGTGGGAGGTGTCCAAACGGTTTCAGTTCAACCTGGGCATTCGGCAGGATTGGGATCAAAGGGTAAGCGCTGTCGCATGGTCTCCGCGCCTGGCTTTTGCCTGGTCTCCTTGGGCCTCGGGCCGCACCAGAATATCGGGAGGGTATTCGCTCACGCACGACGCCGTCACGATGGATATGCTGGGGCGCCCGCTGGATCAGACCGCCGTCACCACGAGCTACAATGCGGACGGCGCGCCCGCCGGGCCTCCCGCGCTCACGGCCTTCACCATCGGCAATGCCGCCCTGGCTCTGCCTCGCGCCGCCAATTGGACGCTCGATGCGGACCGTCAACTGTTCACGCGCTTCTACGTGACGGCGAAGTATCTGCGGCGGCGCGGAACCGATGGGTTCGCTTTCATCAATACGCTCGCCCCGGACGCGCCACCGTCGCTGCTGCCCTTGCCGAACGCGGAGTCGGCCGGGATCTATCAACTCACGAATCTCCGCCGCGACGACTATGACTCGGTCGGGATCTCGATCCGCCAGGCCTTGTCCGGGCAATATGAGTGGATGGCGTCCTATACCCGCTCCCGAGCGCTCTCCAACGCGGTGCTCGATCCCAACACGGCCCAGCCCTTGCAGGTTCTCCCGAATCTCGCGCCTGTACCGTGGGACGCGCCGAACCGCATTTCGGCGTGGGCATACCTGCCTTTGCCGTGGAAGAATTGGGCCATATCGGTTCTGGCCGACATGCGCACGGGGTTTCCGTTTTCGGTTCGGGACCAGACCGGGACCGTCGCGGGGGCCTTCGATTCCTATCGCTACCCCCTGAATTTCGACCTGAACATGGCGATCGAGCGCATGGTTACGATACATGGATACCGGTTCGCGCTGCGCGGCGCGATCGACAACATCACCAACCAGGCCAATTTCACCGCCGTAAACAACGTGACCGGCGCGCCGCAATTCCTGCAATTCCTGGGCCCCGAAGGCCGCCATTTCGTGGCGCGGATCCGGTTCTTTGGCCGCGCCGGAAAAACGTAGGTTCGCCGGAGACCGGCGCGTCCGGCGGATGCGCCGGTTGGTTATGCTGAAGGTGGAAGTGGAATAGCGGAATGAAGTATGTAGTTCTTGTTCTTTTCACTGGCGCCGCTTTCGGGCAGCAGTACGAAATTGGGGCGAACCTGGGGTACGGGTTCTATCGGAACGGCACGATCATTTCGGCCGCCGGAACAGCGCAGGCGGGCATTCGAAACCGTTTCGCGGCCGGCATTATTCTGGGGGATGAGTTTTCAAAATATGTCTCCGCCGAGTTTCGTTACCTTTATCACGACGGCCACCCTTTCCTTCAGGCGCCCGGCGTGAACTCCGACATACAAGGCCAGTCCGATGCGCTGACGGGCGAGTTGCTGTTCCATTTCAAGACGCGCGAGCATCGTTTGCGGCCGTTTCTCGCCGGAGGTTCCGGCGCGAAGGGATATATCA